>Ga0181554_1000723_pt1 | contig 32641 bp, 28 predicted proteins | sample 011ome_16_FD_145602 | JGI IMG/M metagenome (GOLD analysis project Ga0181554, IMG submission 145602) | Coastal salt marsh microbial communities from the Groves Creek Marsh, Skidaway Island, Georgia - 011503CT metaG (spades assembly) | ecosystem: Environmental > Aquatic > Marine > Intertidal zone... | reverse complement strand
CTACCAGGATCCCGGTGAGCAGTGCGAGCGAACCGAGAACAACGAAGGATTCCAGAATTCCCAATCCTCGGAATGACAGGTATCCACCGGTCATGACCGCGGCAACCGGGGGCCCCAACCCCCACCATGACGCTGCAGCGAGCGGAAGCGACTGCGCCGACCCTGGTGACTGAGTGGTCTCGGCTGATGAGGCCTTGGGCTCTGGACTCTCCGACTGGGCAAGGGGCCAGTGATTCGTCTCCGAGGGCTCATCTGATTCCTCAGAGTCAATGTCTGAGGAATCTTCGGCCTGTTCGGAAAGATCTGCGCTCTCAGCACTGTCAGCCTCGGGTTCAGCCGGAGACTGAGCAACGTCATCCTCGGTATCGGCAACGACACTCTCGGAGAAATCCTCCCCAGCGGAAGAGTCGTCCTCATCCGTTAGCTGCTCGGGCAGCTCTTCTTCATCGAGAACGCTGGGGTCACCGCCATCAAAGATGATGCGCTGACGTGCAATGTAGGGCTCGGCTTCAGCGCCTCTCAAGTTGCGGACAATCTGCGCCCACGATGTGAAGGCCTCTTCCTCTTCCTCCTTGAGGAATACCTGTCGCTCGAGTTCAGCCATCATCTCCGTGGTGCTACCTGCTGAACCATCTCTAAAGTGCTCAAGGATGGCGGCCTCAGGCAACGAGGTGCGCACAGGAGGCTCCGGAATGTTGAGCGGGGTGGTGGAACCCGGCGCAATGGAGTCATCGATGACGGGGAAAGATCCGGTGAAGACCGCCTCTTCCGAGGGTGGTTCATACGTTCTGCGGCGAGGGCCTTCAGGAGTTCTCTCGTCCATAGGCTCGTCCGTCATAGCCTCAAGGATAGGACCTTAGGTGCGCAGTTGGGGACCCTTAGAGGCTGAAAAGACGACCAGAGAAACTAACACCAACACAATTCCTGTCACCGCGAGTGGTCCCAACACTTCGCCCACAATCAGGATTGCCAGTGCGGTAGCGACCACGGGCTCCAGAAGCGCAATGGTCGCCACCGTGCTCGCCCGAAGTGAGGCAAGGGCCTGGGTGAACGCTAGGTAGGCGATGACCATGGGACCCAAAATGAGATAAGCCACCAGCCCCACTCGCTCAGTGGTGGCAACAAGAGGCGCTCCGGTCACCAGCAGGACGACCAGGAGCACGGGTGCCCCTGCTCCAAACACTCCCCCGGCCACAGCGCGAGGCGAGTGGCCCCCATCCGCCAGTTTCCCGAAGACATAGGTGTAGGCACCATAGGCAAGCCCCGCCAAGGTTGCGAGAATCACCCCAAGAGCAACATTGCTCGGGCGACCTCCCCCGAGCTCAACTTTGGCGCCAGTCATCAGAAGGATTCCGCTAAGCGCAGCAGCTGAGGCAATCCACCAGGACATGCTCGGGCGTCGGCGATCAATGACCGCTTCGAGAATCGCCGCGGTGAGGGGGCCAAGCCCGAGTGCGATGACGTTGCCAAGCGCAATTCCTGCTGTGGCCATTCCTGAATAAAACGCCAGAGGGTAAGCCACTGTCCCTAATGCTCCGACCAGGACAAGTCGGCGTGAACTCCGATCACGCCAGAGACCGAGCGTGGCAGTGCCACCCCACAGCGCGAGAATGAGCCCTCCCACCCCCATGGTGACGGCCCCAATGGCCAAGGGAGAGACATCAGGGCCGAGGAAGAACGCCGCTGTTCCAGTCGTCCCCCACAAGCTTGCAGCGAGAACAACCCACAGGACGGAGCGCTGCATGACCGGCCTTTCGCCCTGGAATACACTGAAGACGCCCACATATCAACGTCGGAGACATCATGACATCCCAGACTCACGCTCACTGGCTGGAGCTTCGCAAGACCATTGTCGTGTCGCAAATGGCGCCCACTGCTTTGCTCATTACTACCGTTGCGCTATTGCAATTCGGATTGGCCGATACCGACCTGGCAGTGCGGATCGCAGCGGCCGGCATCCTGCTAGCGTCGGGAGTTCTCGGCGCGCTCGTCCAGTTTCAGACCGCGAGCGAGGCAGAAAAGCTTGCCGCTGACGACGCGACCCTCGCCTCGAGTGCACGCTGGCTGTGGGTTATCAAATACGTGACGCCGACCATTTTTGTCGTCATCTTTTCCGCGCTGATGGTGGCGCTGTTCGGGTAACAATCTGGTGGGCCCGGAGGGACTCGAACCCCCGGCATCCACGGTGTAAACGTGGCGCTCTAACCAACTGAGCTACAGGCCCAACGCTTCATGCTAAACCACGGAGAGCGGGAGCCTGAAAAATTTCCCGCGCCCAAACCGACCCCACTAGACTTGGTGCTCACCTCATGCAGGCAATCCCTGCCCGGTGAAATGTCCCGATCTACCAGACACAGGAAGAGGTCAGGGTGGCTGTCAACGACCAAGATCCCTATTCGTTCAACGAGATGGACTCGGATCCCACCGAGACCACGGAATGGCGAGAATCTCTCGACTCGGTCGTTGCTCAATCTGGTCACCAGCGAGCACGAGAAATCATGCTCAGCTTGCTCAAGCGCTCCAAAGAGCTTCACTTGGGTGTCCCGATGGTTCCCACCACGGACTACCTGAACACGATCGCCCCAGACAACGAACCCGACTTCCCCGGCGACGAAGAAATCGAGCGTCGCTACCGCGCCTGGATTCGCTGGAACGCCGCCATCACCGTGCACCGAGCCCAGCGTCCCGGTATTGCGGTCGGTGGCCACATTTCCACCTATGCGTCTTCGGCAGCTCTCTACGAGGTCGGCCACAACCATTTCTTCCGAGGGGCCGATCACCCCGGCGGTGGCGACCAGATTTTCTATCAGGGACACGCATCCCCCGGTATGTATGCGAGGGCGTACCTCGAGGGGCGACTCTCTACTGAACAACTCGATGGGTTCCGCCAAGAGAAGTCACACCCCAGCGGTGGACTCTCCTCCTATCCCCACCCGAGGTTGATGCCGAACTTCTGGCAGTTCCCCACAGTCTCCATGGGCCTTGGGCCGATCAACGCGATTTACCAGGCACAGCTCAACCGTTACCTGCACAACCGCGGGATCAAAGACACCAGCGATCAGCACGTGTGGGCATTCCTAGGCGATGGCGAAATGGACGAGGTGGAGAGCCGCGGCGCCCTGCAACTCGCGGCCAACGATGATCTCGACAACCTGACTTTCGTCATCAACTGCAACTTGCAGCGTCTCGACGGGCCAGTCCGTGGAAACGGAAAGATCATCCAGGAGCTTGAAAGCTTCTTCCGGGGCGCTGGCTGGAATGTGATCAAGGTCGTCTGGGGTCGCGAGTGGGATGCACTCCTGCAGGCTGACACCGAGGGCGCACTGCGTGACCTTATGAATCGCACGCCCGATGGCGACTACCAGACCTACAAGGCTGAGAGTGGCGCCTACATCCGGGAGAACTTTTTCGGTCGCGACCCGCGCACTCTGAAGATGGTCGAGCACCTCTCCGACGATGACATTTGGAAGCTCAAGCGGGGTGGCCACGACTATCGGAAGATTTATGCGGCGTTCAAGGCCGCCACCGAGCACAAGGGTCAACCCACGGTGATTCTTGCGAAGACCGTGAAGGGCTACGGTCTCGGACCAAGCTTCGAGGGTCGTAACGCAACCCACCAGATGAAGAAGATGACGCTCGAGAACTTGAAGACATTCCGGGATGACATGCGCATTCCGATTGCGGACTCAGCTCTCGAGGCAGATGTCTACCAGCCTCCGTATTTCCACCCAGGTGAAGACGACGAGGCTATCCAGTACATGCACGAGCGCAGGCGAGCGCTCGGCGGGTATCTGCCCGAGCGTCGCTCGAAATACACCCAGGTTTCTCTCCCCAGCGCCGACGTCTATGACGGGGCTCGCAAAGGCTCGGGAAAGCAAGAAGTTGCCACCACGATGGGGTTTGCGCGCCTTTTGAAGGACCTCCTGAAGAACAAAGACTTTGGTCACCGTCTTGTGCCGATCATTCCCGATGAGGCCCGTACGTTCGGTATGGACGCCTACTTCCCGAGCTCCAAGATCTATAACCCCCACGGACAGGCCTACACCTCAGTGGACCGCGAGCTTCTGCTCGCCTACAAGGAAAGCCCCCAGGGTCAGATCCTTCACACCGGAATTAATGAGGCCGGAGCGTTTGCGGCTTTCACCGCGACCGGAACCTCGTATGCGACCCACGGGGAGCCGATGGTTCCCATCTACGTCTTCTACTCGATGTTTGGTTTCCAACGCACTGGAGACGCGATGTGGGCAGCCGGTGACCAAATGGCGCGGGGCTTCATCATGGGGGCGACCGCTGGTCGCACCACTCTGACCGGTGAAGGGCTCCAGCACGCCGATGGACACTCGCCCTTGCTTGCCTCCACCAATCCCGCTGTAGTGACCTACGACCCCGCGTACTCCTACGAGATTGCGCATATCGTCAAGGCCGGTCTTGAGCGGATGTATGGCGGCACTCACCCTGATCCCAACGTGATGTATTACCTCACCATCTATAACGAGCCGATCATTCAGCCCGAAGAACCTGAAGGTCTCGACGTTGAGGGATTGCTCAAGGGTCTGTATCTGCTGAAGGAAGGCCAACTCGACGGCGGACCGAAAGCCACGATTCTGGCCTCCGGAGTTGGTATGGCCTGGGCGCTCGAAGCACAAGAGCTTCTCGCGACCGATTGGGGTGTCAGCGCCGATATCTACTCCGTAACATCGTGGAACGAGCTTCGTCGAGACGGTGTGGAGGCCGAGCGCCACAACTTCCTCCACCCCGACCAACCAGCGCGGGTGCCCTATGTGACCCAGAAGCTCCAAGGAGCGCACGGTCCCATCGTCGCGGTGAGCGACTTCATGCACTCTGTTCAGGACCAAATTCGAGAGTTCGTGCCGGGCACCTATCTCACGTTGGGTGCGGACGGGTTTGGGTTTAGTGACACCAGGCCAGCGGCCCGACGACACTTTGCGATTGATGGACCCTCCGTGACAGCGCGCGTTCTCCAGCAACTCGCGAAAGAAGGCGCGGTGGCCCCAGATGCTCTGAACCAGGCCATCACGAAGTATCAGCTTCTCGATGTGAATGCGGGAACCAGTGGTTCCGCTGGTGGAGAAGCGTAGGGGTCTTGTCACCCCACAAGTGAGGACACCATGAGCGCAGCCATGACGAAGAAGCAGACGCTGTCGTGGTTGCGCAATATTTCCGGTGAGATGGCGAGTGCCACTCTGGCCAGGCTCGAGCGAGACCTGCCCTGGTACAAAGACATGCCGCCCAGTCGACGCTCCGCAGTGGGCATGGTCGCTCAAGCCGGTATCACGTCCTTCATTAGTTGGTACGAATCACCTGGCTCTACACCCTGGATTGCCTCCGACGTGTTCGGCGTGGCCCCCCGGGAGTTGTTGCGATCGGTCAGCCTTCAGCAGACTCTGCAGCTGATCAAGGTGACCGTGGAGGTCGTCGAGGACTTCTTGAAGGACGCTCCACACGAGCTTCGAGAGGGCATACTGCACTACTCCCGCGATATCGCTTTTGCCGCAGCAGACGTGTATGCCAGAGCTGCGGAAGCACGTGGCCTCTGGGATGCCCGCCTGGAAGCTCTCGTCGTGGACTCGATCCTCAGTGGCGAGTATGACCAAGAGCTCCCCTCCAGAATCGCGGCACTCGGGTGGACGGGACACGGCGAGGTCAGCGTCATCGTGGGTACAAGCCCTCGCATGGTCGATGTGGACGCGATTCGCCGCACCGCCCGACACCATGACACCGACGTACTGGTAGGAGTGCAGGGCAACCGACTCGTCGTCGTCGTCGGTCGCCGTCTTGAAGAAGACAGCACCCACGAGGTGATCTCCTTTATCGACATCGCAGCTGCTCTCGATGACTCCTTCGGGCCGGGAACCTATGTCGTAGGTCCCACCGTCCCCGCTGTTGTTGACGCCGTGAAGAGCGCGAAAGCCGCTCTCGCGGGGTTCTCTGTGGCCAAGAGCCGAAGAGAACCTCCCCGGCCCCTTTTGGCTGACGATGTTTTGCCTGAGCGGGCTCTTGCCGGGGATCCTCTAGCCCGTCGCGCCCTCATCCAAGGAATTTATGAGCCACTGCGCGATCACGCGCTGGATTTGTTGGGAACCGTCTGGACGTATTTCGAGACGGGGCACTCTCTCGAGGCAACAGCGCGCGAACTCTTTGTCCACCCCAACACTGTCCGGTACCGCTTGAAGAAGGTCATCGAGGTTATCGACTGGGATCCGAGTGTCCCCCGTGACGCCTTCACTATTCACGTGGCGGTGATTCTGGGCTCAATGAGCGAGCCGAATCAGGGTCCGAGCTCCGCAGGAAGCCCCAAACTGTAGGGTCCCCACAGTGTTTGCTGGCCCCCGTCGGCATGTTCCTCTAGCCAATTTATTCCTGTGGAAGGGAGACTAGAGACCATGTTTGTGATTGCAGCGCCTGGACAGGGTTCCCAAAAACCCGGATTTCTGGAACCTTGGCTGGAGTCCTCCTCAGATCGAGAGAACCTCACCCGATGGTCAGACCTCATCGAGAGCGACCTCATTGCGCACGGAACAATCAGTGACCAAGACACCATTACCGATACCGCGATTGCGCAACCACTGATTGTCGCCGCAGGCATCATCACCGGGCGCGCTCTGTTGGAGGCACTGCCCGAGAGCGCATCACTCGCCTTTGCCGGACACTCGGTCGGTGAATTTACTGCTGCAGCGCTCTCAGGTGTCATCACCGATGACGAAGCCATCTCGCTGGTTGCCCTGCGAGGTCGCGCCATGGCGCAGGCTGCAGCTGAGGTTCCCACGGGAATGTCAGCTGTGCTCGGGGCCGATCTTGAGGTGCTCACCACCGCGCTGACGGAAGCAAACCTCTATGCCGCGAACTTTAACGGCGCGGGTCAGGTTGTCATCGCTGGCGAACGAACTGCGTTAGCTCGGTTCCAGGAAAACCCTCCAGAAGGCATGCGGGTGATTCCCCTGCAGGTCGCGGGTGCTTTTCATACGCTCTACATGCAGAGCGCCGTCTCAGCACTGGCAGAAGCAGCTTCGGGCACTACCTCGCGCGAACAAACGCACCCGCTGTATACGAACCGAGATGGGTCACGAGTGGGCCACGACCTGGCCCTTAGCTACTTAGTTGACCAGGTCGCCAGACCGGTCCGATGGGATCTCTGCATGGAATCGTTCGCGAGGGATGGCATTCAGGGCATGATGGAACTTGCCCCTGCCGGCGCACTGGTGGGATTAGCGAAAAGAGCTCTGAAGGGAGTCCCCACCGTGGCACTCAACACCCCCGACGATGTCGCTAAAGCCGTGGAGTTGGTGAACGCAGCATGAGTCCCCTCGCCCAATCACACGGTGCTCAGTTCACCCGCATCCTTTCGTTAGGTGCTGCCCGAGGCGACACGGTCGTCAGCAACGACGACATCGCCGAACCGATCGACTCCTCGGATGAGTGGATTCGTCAGCGGACCGGCATCATCGAGCGCCGCCGCTCGAGTGATGCCGAGCAGGCCATTGATCTTGCCGTTCGCGCCTCGAATGAGGCCATCGACAAAGCGGGAATCCAGCCAGACCAGATTGGCGCTGTGATTGTCGCAACGATTAGCAACGCTGTGCAAACACCGTCGTTGGCAGCGCTGCTTGCTGATCGCGTGGGAGCTACGCCTGCCGCGGCCTATGACGTCTCGGCAGCCTGTGCCGGCTACACCTATGGCATCGCCCAAGCAGATGCCCTGATCCGTTCGGGAACAGCGAACTATGTCCTGGTCGTGGGTGCTGAAAAACTCAGCGATTTTGTGAAGCCCACCGACCGCAGTATTTCGTTCTTGCTCGGTGATGGCGCCGGTGCTGCCATTATCGGCCCCAGCGACACCATCGGAATCGGCCCCACTCTGTGGGGATCCGATGGCTCCAAATGGGACGCAGTAGGTATGGATCGCCCACTCAAGGAAGCGTTTGATGACCCTGACGGTGGCTTCCCCACCCTGCGACAGGATGGCCAAACGGTGTTTCGTTGGGCCGTCTGGGAGATGGCGAAGGTCGCGAAGGAGGCTCTGGAGAAATCCGGTGTGAGCCCTGAAGAATTGACTGCCTTTGTTCCTCACCAGGCCAATATGCGCATCATTGACGAGTTTGCTAAACAATTGGGGCTTCCCGAGAGTGTCCTGATTGCTCGCGATATCGAAACGACCGGGAACACCTCGGCCGCATCAATTCCGTTAGCAATGCACCGGTTACTCGAGGAGCACCCCGACGCGTCCGGTGGTCTCGCCTTACAGATTGGCTTTGGCGCCGGCCTTGTCTATGGCGCACAGGTTGTCACTCTCCCCTAAACCGAAAGGCTGGCTCTAAGATTGGAGCCGGTCACTACACCCCCACAGAAAAGGAAAATCATGGCTCACACCACTGAGGAAGTTCTCGCCGGCCTTGCCGAGCTCATCAACGACGAAACCGGCATTTCTGCCGACCAGGTCTCGTTGGAGAAGTCCTTCACCGATGACCTCGACATTGACTCGATTTCGATGATGACCATCGTCGTGAACGCTGAAGAGAAGTTCGACGTCAAGATTCCTGACGACGAGGTAAAGAACCTGACCACCGTTGGCGAAGCAGTGGAGTTCATTACCAAGGCTCAGGCCTAAGGACTTCCCCTCCGGGGAACACTATGACCACCGTCGTCGTCACCGGAATAGGTGCTACTTCTCCCCTCGGGGGAGACGTAGCGTCCACCTGGAAGGCTCTGCTTGCTGGTGAATCCGGTGTGACGACGTTGGAACATGAGTGGGTCGAGAAATATGAGCTTCCGGTAACGTTTGCCGGCCAAGCCAAGGTCAAAGCCGAGGACGTTCTCGAGCGCCAGGAATTCAAGCGCCTCGACCCCTCCGCGCAACTCGCTCTCATTTCTGCCCGAGAGGCGTGGGCTGACGCCGGAGCTCCCGACGTTGCGCCTGAGCGCATTCTGGTCGATTACGCCACCGGCATTGGTGGACTTTGGACTCTGCTGGATGGCTGGGACACTCTCCGGGAAAAAGGCCCACGACGCGTCCTCCCCATGACTATTCCGATGCTGATGCCCAACGCCGCTGCAGCCGCGGTGAGCATGGCACTGGGCGGTCGAGGAGGGGCCAGAACCGTCGTCTCCGCGTGCGCATCGGGAACAGAATCAATAGCGAACGCTTACGAGCACCTGCAGTTAGGGCTTGCCGATGTTGTGGTGGCCGGGGGAACTGAAGCGGTCATTCACCCCCTGCCGATCGCAGCTTTTGCGGCGATGCAGGCGCTGTCTAAGCGCAACGATGACCCCGCTCGGGCGTCACGTCCCTATGACGTCGACCGGGATGGTTTCGTCCTGGGTGAGGGTGCGGCAACCATTGTCCTGGAAACCAAAGAGCACGCCGAAGCACGTGGCGCGAGAATTTATGCCGAGCTAGCCGGTAGTGGAGTGACGAGCGATTCCTATCACATCACGGCTCCTGACCCCGAGGGTCTGGGGGCTTCCAGAGCAGTGATGGCAGCGCTCGCCCAAGCAGGTGCCACCCCCAACGATGTGACGCACATCAATGCTCACGCGACCTCCACCCCGGTGGGCGACATTGCAGAATTCCACGCGCTGAAAGCGGTGTTTGGAGACCGTGTCCACTCGATTCCGGTCTCTGCCACCAAGGCAGCGACCGGACACCTCCTGGGTGGCACGGGAGCGCTAGAAGCAGTGTTTTCCATACTTGCGGTCCATGAACGGATTGCACCTCCCACCATCAACCTGGATAACCAAGACGAGCAGATCCCCCTTGACGTGGTGACCGCCCCCAGAGACTTGGGCTCAGGGCCTCAGTTAGCGATCAGTAACTCCTTTGGTTTTGGTGGCCACAACGCGGTTGTGGCCTTCCGCAGCCTCTAATCGGGGCACTCGCTGGCGGGGACCCCTCCAGGGTGGTCAGCGCACTGATATCTCTCGCAATTCTGGCTGTAGTGGCCTTCATCCTCTCGGCGCTTATCCTGCGTTCCAAGAGGTCACTCGCCACACGGTCTGAGGTTCGACTGGCTGCCTAGCCAACGCGGTGGAGCCAGACCACAGAGCGTGTGTCGCCAGCGCGGCGAAACGCTTCAAGTTCGTCATCCCACGCGCCACCGAGGGCAACTCTCAGCTCACGCGAAATTTCATCGGCATTACCCTGGGCCACTTCTAGTGCGTAACGAATGCGATCCTCAGGCACCACGACGTTTCCGGCAGAGTCCGTCTGCGCAAAAAACACTCCGAGATCGGGGGTGTGCATCCACCGGCCCCCGTCTGAGACCGAAGTGGGCTCCTCAGTGACCTCGTATCGAAGATGCTCCCAACCGCGCAGGGCGCTCGCAATAGCGGCACCGGAGCCCACTGGGCCCATCCATTCCATTTCTGCTCGCAGTGTTCCCGGCAGGACTGGTTGGTCCTCCCAGCGACAATTCACCGGATAGCCCAGGGCACCACCAATTGCCCACTCCAGGTGGGGGCAGAGAGCTCGCGGTGATGAGTGCACAAAAAGCACACCGCGAGAACGGGTGTTTGTCATCGTCTACTCCTTATTCCGTTGGTTCGACTTCCCCATCGACCGCGGAATAACCCGAGTAGTTGACTCACCGGTCCTCAGACCGGCTCCTAGTATGCGCTATGAACCCTAAGAATTACAAGTGTGTGACTCAGCCGTGAAGCAGGGAACCATCTTTGGCGAGCACATTCTTCTCTCCTGCTTCAATGGCAAAAGGGAACCTGTTTTGTGCCGGAGGAAGCGGACAATTGAACGCGTAGGAGAACGCACACGGAGGAAGAATCGCGTAGTTGAAGTCCAGGGTGATAGACCCATCGGGGTTGGGGGCAAGGAACAAGAACCGTCCGACACTATAGGTCGAGTCACCGTTCGTGGCATCTGAGAACACCAATTGGAGAGCTCTGCCCGCTTTGAACGCCGCGATGCTGTATTCCACACCCTCGTGGGCGAAGGTAATTTCACCAGGAATCACTTCATCCCGGGCCACACCTTCGTCCTTCAGGTGCTCAAACCCGACACTCTTTCCACCAGGGATTTCTTTCCAAGCGCCGGTAATGACCCACTCTGGCGCATAAGGAAAGGCTTCCACCTCCCCAAAGTTCTGAATGCCCTCCGACTGGGAATCCCACACGCGAAGCGCATAGGCGCCATCCGCAGCGATGACATGCCCGGTCACGGTGTCACTGAACACGACAGTGGAGGGTGATTCGTCATCTTTTCCTCGCACAACCACTTGGCCGTCCGCCACAACACCGTCCACAACAACTCCGTCTGAAGCCTCTGCTGCGACGAGAAGCCCTGAGCCGCCATCCACCCGGGGCGCCCAGGTCCCCGGCACTCCCCAAATGGTTTGCTCCATATCAACCCATTGGGTGTTGGTCAGTGCCAATGGCCCCTCGGGTTGAACCGCCGCGAGATTGCGACGCTCGCGGAACGTCGCGAGCTTTTCCTCAGCTTCAGACACGGGGCTAATCCGTGAGAGCAGGGATGATCGCGCCAGAGAACACCTGGTAGGCAAGCGCAGTCTTCGCAATCAGACTGAGAGTGATGTACATCCGCTCACCGCGGAGGTAATCCTTCCATCCGCCCACGCGGTGATACTGCAGAGCCTGATTCACCGCGAAGGTGTTGAAGAACAGGAAGAGGGAAATGATGATTCCCAACACAAAATCAGGCGCTTCCACTCCGGAGGTCGATCCTGGCGCCAGGAAGTAAATCAAGATGACAATCCAGGGCACCACACCGGTCATCGATCCGAAGACGAAGGGGAGGAAACCACCAGAGCCAGGCTGCTCGTATTTCTCTTGAATCGCCCCGAACATGATCATGGAGGCGTTGACGGCAAAGATTGAGAACAAAGCAGCGATATCCGTGATTCCGGTGATTTGAGCAACGAGCCAAATCATGACCGAGGAGCTCAGCGAGTATTCCGTCCACCGGAAGTAATTGCGGTTGAGCTTCAGTCCCGCTGCGTAACGCTTGAAGAACAGAGGGGACGAGATCAAGTAGTGGAAGAACGCGGACATGGCCAAGAAGGCGACAACGCCGAAACCGACGTTAATGTCAAAGAGCTCCACTCGCTCGGGAGGAAGTGGAACACCGGGAGGGCCTGCCAAGTAGTCGGCGGTGACGGCATACGTTACCTGGTCCTCGAGCAAAAAGAGGACATAGCCAAGCCCCACGGCTTGGAGCAGGTGAAGTGATCCGGCAACAACGTTGTAGGTCCGGAGGCGCGATATTTTCTGGTCAACAGTTCTCGTATGTTTTGCCATGCTTGTCTCCTCGAGGTTGCCCCTACGGTACCGCTGATAGTCGGTGATGGTGGTCCAGCAAGCCGGCAGTTTGTCAAATGACCCTCGCCAACTCAAGGCCGGCTACCGAGAGGAAATCGAGTTCTCAACCCTCAAACCGCCGACATTGTCAAAATGGCGAGTGTTTGCCGTCACCAGTGTTGAACCCAACGATCGGGCATGTCCCGCGATCAGATAATCCATCTGGTTTGCAGGGCGGCCCAGTCTCTCGAGCTCTCCTCGCACCATCGCCCCTTCTCGTGCCGCCGGGCCACTCAAGTTCAGCCAATCGAAAGACTCTGCTGTTAGCGTCAAACCATCTAGGGACCCGTCATTGGTTCTTCTTCGGCTGGGAAGTCAGTACGAACAAGGACTTATATGTCGAACGCAGTCATCGACCATGCGCTCCCCCGCCCCCACTCCTACACGTCAGAGTTCGCCGAACTCCTCACAAGGATCAAGGATGAGGGTCTCCTCGCGCGGTCTCGGACCTACTACATCACGCTGATTGTGATTCTCTCGCTGTCACTTTTGGCGACTCTGACCGGAATGTATTTCCTCGGAAACACCTGGATCCAGATTGCTCTAGCACCGGTTATGGCCGTCATCATGACGCAGTTCTCTTTTGTCACCCACGAAGCAGCGCACCGTCAGGTGTTCAGCTCGGGTAAAGCAAACGACAACACCGCGAGAATCCTCGCGAACGCGGTCGTCGGCATCAGTTACTCCTGGTGGATGGGCAAACACACTCGCCATCATGCCAACCCCAACACGGTGGGCAAGGATCCCGATATTGAGTCCGATTTCATCATGTTCCAAGAGGACAAAGCCGCCAAAACCTCAGGCTTCACCAAAGCTTTCGTGAAGAGACAGGGCTGGCTGTTCTTTCCCATCCTGACTCTCGAGGGACTGAACCTTCACGTTCAAGCATTCAAGCGAGTGTTTAGTAAAGAGCCGCTCAAGCACCGTGGGACAGAAATCACTTTGCTCCTCGCGCGCAATATCGGCTATCCCCTGATCCTGTTGGCGCTCATGCCCTGGTATGTCGCTGCTGTGTTCCTTGTGGTCCACATGGGCCTCTTTGGTGTCTATATGGGGGCCTCTTTTGCCCCCAACCACAAGGGCATGCCTCAGATTGCTGCAGGCATCAAGGTCGACTTCCTCCGTCGCCAGGTTCTGACCAGTCGCAACATCCGTGGAGGGCTTTTCATGGACCACTTCATGGGCGGACTCAATTACCAAGTGGAGCACCATCTCTTCCCCAGTATGGCGAGACCCAAACTCGCCAAAGCTGCTCGCATCGTTCGCGAGTTCTGCGCCGAGAAGAAAATCGCCTATACCGAGACCGGACTTTTCCAGTCTTACGGCATCGTGGTGGCGTATCTGAACCGTGTAGGCCTTGCTGCTCGGGACCCCTTTGACTGCCCTCCGGCGCAGGTGCTGGGCAGAGCATAGGTTCGAGTCCGCTCAATCCGCTACACTCAGAGCACCGGTGAACAAATTCTTGTTCCCTGCGTCGTAGAACGCTCCCTCACCACATCAGTGGTTGATAATTTTCTTGCGGCGAACGACTACATCACTCGATGTGCTCGCCCCCAGTCAGGCTCCGCCTGTCACAACGTGATGATCACCATCACCAGAAAGCACCACAACTATGAACACCAACTCTTTTTCCCAACTCGGCGTGCCCGCGGGCATCGTCTCCGCTCTCATACGAGCAGGTATTGATACACCCTTTCCTATCCAGGTCGACACCCTCCCCGACACTCTTGCCGGGAAAGATGTGCTTGGTCGTGGAAAGACTGGCTCGGGCAAGACCCTGGCCTTCTGTGTTCCACTGGTCGCCAGGCTTTCCGGCGAACTCTCCGGAGGCACACGACGTAAAGGCCGCCCCTTGGGTCTCGTCCTAGCCCCCACCCGCGAACTGGCGACCCAAATCACGACAGCAATGCGTCCGCTCGCGGAAGCCATGAACCTCCGGGTCACCACCATTTTCGGTGGAGTGTCACAAACTCGTCAGGTTCAAGCACTCCGCGATGGCGTGGAGATTGTCGTGGCGACGCCGGGACGACTTGAGGACCTCATGAAGCAAGGGCTCTTGCACCTTGATGCCATTGAAATCACCGTGCTAGATGAGGCTGACCACATGGCGGATCTGGGGTTCTTGCCCGTCGTCACCAAGATCCTCCAAGCCACACCGCCGTCAGGGCAGCGTTTGCTGTTCTCAGCAACACTGGATAACGGCGTCAACAAGCTCGTGGAGCGTTTCCTCCACAATGAGGTCATGCACGCCGTCGACGAGGAGAACTCTCCCGTCGTCCAGATGACCCACCACGTGTTCGAGACCCCGAGCGTTGAGGCGAAGAAGGACCTCGTCCACGCACTTGCCTCCGGGACTGGACGTCGAATCCTTTTTATGCGCACTAAGCACCACGCAAAGAAACTGGCGAAGGCTCTCACCCAAGCGGGCATTCCCTCCGTTGATTTGCACGGAAACCTGTCGCAGCCAGCCAGGGATCGAAACCTTGCTGCGTTTAGCGATGGTTCGGTCAAGGTCCTAGTTGCGACAGATGTGGCAGCCCGTGGTGTTCACGTCGACAACGTAGACCTCGTTATTCACGTTGATCCCCCCATGGAGCACAAGGCTTACCTGCACCGCTCAGGTCGCACCGCGCGTGCTGGAGCACAAGGTGACGTCATCACTTTGTGCCTGCCCACCCAAAAGAGCGATCTTGCGTCCTTGCTGCGGAAAGCTGGCATTACCGTCACGCCCCGCGCTGTGAGTGCTACCTCACCAGAAGTTGTTTCTTTGATTGGTGACGTGGCACCGTATGTGAAGCCCGCTCCGGTCGAACACCACCAACACGGTGGCGGTGGCCGAAACCGCGGTACCTCAACGGGTGCCAATGCCCAGCGGAAGAGAGCGCGACGGGCCGATGGCGCTCGCCCCGCGCAGGATTCCGCTCGGAAGACGGCTCGGCCGCCTCGAGCTAGCTCGGGTCAGCCCAGCCCCACCGCCAGACGTTCACACCAGCGAACTCGCTAGAGACCCCGCGTCCCGCTCCAACGGGCACGACGGTAAAGCCGGGGCGAAGCCTCGGCTTTACGCTGCGCGCAACGACGTTGACGCCCACTTCACCACAGGTTGGCGGAACCAGCGGATGAGAGCCAGGATACTGACGATCCCGAGCAGGGGCAGAAGTATCTGAACCGTGAGAATGACGAGTGGGAACTCTTGGTTCCACTCGTCAGGAGCGAGGTGTCGGGAGAGAATTCCCCAGAACGCCCAGACGAGGACCAACGCGTAACTCGCCGACGAGTTGACGATAGCGGTGAGTGTGCCAATCAGCGCAGCAACAACCACGATGATGACCGTCCAAACTTCGGCGGAGAAGAATAATCCATCAGAAAAACCGGCCTGGACCAAGAGCGCAGAAATGTTGGCCACCGTTGCCACTGTCACCCAACCGAAGTAGACCGCGAAGGGAATGCGGATGGATATGGTGGCACCGAGGGTGGTGCGCTCGGCGGTGGTCTTTTGGTTGATGCGAACCAACGTCCACAGCAACGCCACAATAATGACCGCTGCAAGCCAGAGTGCCTCGTAGTGCCAGGCGACAATCCAGGCGCCGTTGAGAGCACTACTCGCAATAAACCACGGTGTGATAGCTCGGATAACTGAATTGTCCGCCACGAGCTGCACCACGGTATAGACGCCCAGGAGCAGGTAAATCACACCCCAAATCGCAAAGGTGAAGCCAATCGGGGCGAACAAGGTGTCGTAGCGGTCAGAGATCTCGTTGGTTGCCTGGCCGTTCAAGGGCAATGTCGTTGCCAACACGTTCATGACCAACATGAATACGAACGCAGCAAAAGCGACCAGACGCGGGCCTAGTAATTTCATCATGCTTGAGTCAACCACAGCGGAGACCGATTAGTACTTGGACAAAAGAACTCATGTTGTAGGGCGGACGGGACTTGAACCCGTGACCGACGGATTATGAGTCCGCTGCTCTAACCAGCTGAGCTACCGCCCCGGATGGCTTTGATGCCTGGCCATCTGTTCCCCATTGTAAAGCGCACTCAGAGGAACTAGAGCCGTCACGCGTGAGGAACAATCTGTGGCTGCACGAAGACATACCTCAATTCGCTGGAGGAGCACACCCCGAAGTTCTTGTCGCAAATCCTTGAGGTTTCGCAGTGCTTTCACGCTCCGCCCTAGACTAGAAATCTCATACGAAACGAGGGGATTTCATGGATATCTGGCTCACTATCGGCTCTTCCGCTCTCGTCACGCTCACTATCGCCATTGCCGTCCTGTTTGGCATCTGGCTCTTTGTAAGAATCGCGGGAAAGAAAGTCGAATGGCTCGTCCCCGCGTATGAGGACATCCGGCCCCGACTCCGGTTCTTTGTCCTGACTTTCGCCCTACTCGTCAGCACACTCGTGGTCAATCGCGCGGAAGACATCTGGTGGGTGGCTCTCTCGCAAGGATTGTTGATCCTCTTAATCCTCTCCGGTGGTTTCCTCATTCAAGAGATTGTCAACTACTCGGTTTCCCGGATCATCGATAAATTTGAAAAGGGTGACCAATCGGATGCAGAAGTCCGACGGATTACTACGCAGCTGCGGCTTCTTCGACGACTCGCGAACGCAATTATTGGCATTCTCGCGATCGGTTTCGCATTGTTCACGTTCCCGGCAGTTCAAGGCGTAGGCGCCGGTTTATTAGCCTCTGCAGGCGTGCTCAGTGTGATTGGGGGTTTGGCGGCCCAGTCAGTGCTCGGAAACCTGTTCGCCGGGATCCAGCTGGCATTTAGTGATGCGGTCCGAGTTGGCGATGTCGTTGTGGTGGAGGACGAGTGGGGCACGATTGGGGAAATAACCCTGTCCTACGTAGTCGTCTACATCTGGGATGAGCGACGACTGATTGTCCCCTCCACCTATTTCACCAGCACCGCTTTTGAGACCTGGACGAGGAAAACCTCCAAGGTGTTGGGAACTGTGTTTATGGATGTTGACTGGCGTGTTCCCGTGGACAAGGTTCGCGCTGAGTTTGAGCGGTTCTTGAAAGGTAACCCTCTCTGGGATGGGAGGGCCTCCGGAGTCGTCGTCACCGACGCCCGGGGCGGCTATGTCCAGGTGCGCTTACTCATCTCCGCTGAAGACTCATCGAAGCAGTGGGATTTGCGCTGCGAAGTGCGCGAGCACATGGTGACCTGGTTGCAGAAGAAGCATCCAGAAGCGCTCCCCGTGTCCCGTGTGACCCTAGAAAACCCGGACTCTTCGCGGAAAACTCGGATAAAGTCCACTCCGTGACAATTCGTCCCATCCGCATCACCGGAGACCCGGTTCTTCGCTCCCCCGCAGCACCCGTCACCCGCTTTGACGACGAACTGCACGAGCTCCTCACCGACATGGTCGACACCATGCGCGCAGCACCCGGCGTGGGACTAGCTGCCCCGCAAATTGGTGTCTCGCAGCAAGTATTCGTCTGGGAATGGACCGATGACGACGGGATCCTCCAGGAGGGTGCCATCATCAACCCGACCCTTCACATGGGACCTCTTGAACGAGGAAAAGCTGACCCCGACGATGACCTTGAGGGCTGCCTGTCGGTGCCCGATTTTCGGTATCCCCTCGTGAGAGCGAAGAAGGCAGTACTTCGGGGCACCACGCCCCAGCAAACCCCTCTACAGATCACTGCCGAAGGGTGGTTGGCAAGGATCTTCCAGCACGAATTCGACCACCTGCAGGGAACCCTCTATGTCGACCGGTTGCCCTGGCGCTTGAAGAGAACCGCGCGGAAAGAAATTAGAGCCGAAGGCTTTGATGCCCCTGGTCAATCCTGGCTACCCGGTGTGGATAATTTCGAGTCAGACCATGAGGCTGAAGAAGCGTAAGCCTGCCGCCACTGCGCCTGCTGCCAGCAACACAACAAGAAACGGTGCCCGGAAATAGAGCAGAATCGCTGCAACTCCCACCGCCGGCAGCCTTGCATCAAGGCCGACGCCCATTCCAGTTTGCAACATTTGGGATACCACCAGCGAGGCAAGGAGCGCGACGGTCACGAGCCCCGCAACTCGCGTCATGAGTGCACCCTCGACAAACTTCGGCGGGACGAGATAGCCCAGGTTCTTCAGTGCCCACACCACCAGCCCAGCGGCGATGAGGGCAATCCACACCGTCACGAATCTCCCCGATCGGTCGGAGCAGGTTCGGGTGGCGCGACTCTATGGCGATACATCGCCAAGACAATCCCTACCGCCGCGGCGGCCAGCACCGGGATACCTGCGGGAACCACGGGGATGAGCACGACCGTGACCGCAGCTGCCGCAATAGCAACCGCAATCGGCTCCTTGGAGACGAGGCGGGGCCACAGGAGCCCCAAAAACGCGGCCGCGGCCACGGCGTCCAGACCCCAGGTCCGAACATCACCGAGAGCATCGCCCGCCAACGCACCGACCAGGGTTGCGAGGTTCCACCCGACGTACAAAACAAGTGCCGTGGTCCAGAAACCGTGCCGGGCTGATTCTTGGTCGGTCTGAGAAATTGCGACAGCCGTGCTTTCATCCACTGTCAGGTGCCCGGCAAGTGCTCTTTTCCAGAAACCCGGTCCAACGAGAGGAGACATTCGGAGTGCGTAGAGACCGTTTCGGATACCCAGGAGACCAGCGGAAGCTATCGCTGCTCCAGCAGCGGCGACTCCCCCCGTGCCAATGATTCCCACGAAAGCGAACTGTGATGCCCCCGAGAACATCAGGAGACTCAGCACCATCGTCTGCCAGACGCTAAAGCCCAACGCGACTGCCAGCGCACCAAAAGAAATGCCATAGAGCGAGACGGCCAATGCCACCTGGACTCCCTGAGCCCGTGCGCGACGGTTACGGGCGCTCTGAGACTCGTCAGTCACTGGACCCCGAGCTCTCGGTGTTCACCCCATGAACTCCGTTGTGAAACTTGAGTGTGGGGAATGCTGCCGAGACACTGAACCCCACGCCGGGGACTCGGTGAGCCGAAAAAACGCCACCGAAGGTCTCGGTGCGCGTCTGCATCTCTTTCATGCCTCGCCCCGAGAGAATTTCGACCAGGGCCGCCTGGTCATCCTCAATCGTGTACCCGGCATCGTCGGGGGACATAAAGCGGCGCCTCGCGCGAATCCCGTCGTCATCGACCCGCACGTGCAGTCCTTGCCCGCTCCAGCTCATCCCCACTTTCACGGTAGTTCCAGGACCCCCGTGAGCCCGGGTGTTATTCAGGCTTTCTTGAAGAATCCGAAAGATCGCCAGTTCAGCGCTTGGAGTAATTGAAAAGGGCGTGCCACTCTCTTCAAACGTGACCGTGATTCCTGACTCATTCATGGCTTCGAACAGGTCATGAATGGACACGAGGCTCGGCAGATTGGCCACTTCCTCTGCTCCATCCCGGGACACATTGACGACCCTCCGAATGTCACTGAGAACAGCTCTAGCGGAGTCAGCAATAGCCTCCGCAGCGCGCGATGCCACTTGAGGGTCTGACACCGCCGTGAATTTTGCTCCCTCGGCCTGGGATATCAGGCTGGTCAAAGTTGCTGCAGCAGCATCATGAACCTCGCTAATCTGGCGCATCCGATCCGCCAGCTCGGCAAGTTTCACTTCCAGCTCGGACTTCTCGACATAGTTCTCATACTCATCGTCGCGGGATGCTTGCGACACCCCAGACGGTGTCCGCATGCGCAGCGCAAGGATGACCACGGATCCCAGTGCGATAACCAACAAACCGGCCAGTGTGGGAACTAACCACGTGGACTGTGTTGCCAGAAAGTCTGACATGAGTCCCTTTCTGTGGGCATTTCTCGGCCAGGAGGATAGTTGCTCCTCGACTTGGACTCGAACCAAGAACCTACCGGTTAACAGCCGGTTGCTCTGCCAATTGAGCTATCGAGGATTACGACGCTAAGCCACGATGCTACCAGAGCAGCAGGCGCCGTTTTCGCCCTTCCAGGCTAGTAGCCAGCCTCCACATCGACAACACCGGTGAGCGCCGCGCCCGCAACATAGGAGGCCACATTGGCGCTAATCCGCCTCGCCAGCAGTGGCTCCGTCATCGGTGGAGTGTCGGCAGAGTGTGACGTGATCACAATCCTCTTCTCCTTCCAGATGGGGTGATCATCGGGGAAGGGTTCAGGGTCCATCACGTCCAATCCCGCACCAAATAGGCCTCCGGACGCCACAGCTTTCAGGACTGCATCAGCATCCACCAGCGAACCTCGAGCAATATTGACGAGCACCGCGTGAGCGGGCATCAGCGCAAGCTCTCGCTCACCGATGACGTGAACAGTCTGGCTCGTCGCCGCGGCCGCAACCACTACCGCATCGGCATTCGGCAGGACCTCATGGAGGTGCTGGGGTGAGACGGTCGCGGTTGCACCCGGCACATCACCACTACTTCGCCGCACGACGGTTACCCGCGGACGAAAAGGCGCCACTACGTCGAGGAAAGCCCGCGCTACGCCTCCGGCACCGAGAAGGACGATGTGTCGACCGAACAGCGAGAGGCCTGTCCGCTCACCTTGCCAGCGCGCATCACGCGCCTTACTCGGCAGTTCTCTCATGGTGCCAAGGAGCAACGCCAGAGCGTGCTCTGCGACAGGCTCTGAATAGGCCCCCTTCGCCGACGTGACCACGGGACGATCCTTCGGCGCTTGAGCTGCAAGCCGCGCCAGGACCGACGTGAACGCATCTACACCAGCCCACGGAAGTTGAACCCACTCGATTCCGGGATAGCGGTCAAGAATCTCCTGGAGTTCTTCGGCGCCGCGGGGGCTCACCCAAAGCAAGCCCTTCGTTGTGTCATCGAGTGGCTGGAGTAAACCACCGCCCCGGATGACCGCCTCTGTGAACATCTCTGTGGTGAAAGGCTCCATCGACACCGGACCGCCCTTCAGGGCCGGGTGGGTTCGGGAGTCGCCACTCCACTCCTGGTGTTGAATCGGCATCATTCGTCGCGTAACGCTCGTCGCTTAGCTTCAATGGTCACTAACTGCTCCTGCACCACGCGGTGTCCCGCAGGGTCGGTAGCGGCATCGGTCCGTTGGAGAGTGCTCATCAATTCAGCCTTTTGACGGAGCAAATCTCGGTCCAAGAGCGTCGCTGTGACGCCGAGGCAATACCGCTCCGTTTGAGCTTTGCTTTCTGGCAGTGGAGCGACGGAGAGCTGTCCCACGAGGGGCTGCAGGGCTTCAGGGGTCTCCGCGGTCACTCGAGACACCCATGCGCCATCCTGATACTGGTCGAAGACCGAGAGCATTGCATCGCGCACTAAGGCAAGTGCTGCGTGGGAGAACTGAGTCGATAAGACCGCGGTGGCACGCTCGGCAGGAACGACATCAGGGTGTTGGAGCAACACCATCAACACGTCCCTTTCCAGAGTGGTGACCGGGTCCTTCGAGAGTGACTCCATCGTGTAGGGCTTATCGCCTTCGGGGGCAGGGGCTGTCGGTGACGTTGCCGGAGTGGTGTTCGTGGCTCCAGCCCGAATCTCTCGCAGGACATCATCGGGGTTCATCCCCAGCCATCCCGCCAATTCCCGTGCATAGCCGTCTCGGATTACTCGGTCTCTAATCTTGGAGACCACGGGGGCCGCTGCCCGCAGCGCCAGCGTTCGACCTTCCACGGTGTTCAAGTCACACTGATTCATGACCTGTTTGATCATGAATTCATACATCGGTCGGCGATGCGCAATCACCTCTCGAAGGGCTTCATCACCCTTGGTGATGCGCACGTCACAGGGGTCCAAGCCTTCTGGGGGAACGGCAACAAATGTCTGTGCCGCAAAACGGGATTCTTCGGCAAAGGCCCGTGACGCTGCCTTCTGGCCTGCCTCATCAGGGTCGAAGGTGAAGATTACCTCGCCTTTCGTGGCTTGTGCGGGGTCATCGGAGTCCCCGAGGACTCTGCGAACCACGGTGACGTGGTCTCCACCGAATGCTGTGCCACAGGTCGCCACAGCGGTGGTGATTCCCGCCAGATGACACGCCATCACGTCGGTATAACCCTCGACGATGACGACCTGTCGCTGCTTGGCGATATCGCGCTTGGCGAGATCCAAGCCATAGAGAACTCGGGACTTGTGATACACCGCCGTCTCCGGGGTGTTCAGGTATTTCGGGCCTTGATCGTCCTCACGGAGCTTTCTTGCCCCAAACCCGATGGTCTGCCCCGTCACATCTCTAATCGGCCACACCAGGCGCCCTCGGAAACGGTCGTACACACCTCGGTCTCCCTGGGAGACCAGCCCCGCATCCAGGAGCTCCTGGATAGTGAAGCCCGCTGCAACGAGGTGTTTGGAGAGCGCGTCATAGGACGCGGGCGCATAGCCCACCCCAAAACGCTCCGCTGCGAGAGCATCAAAGCCGCGCTCCCCCAGAAAAGTCCTCCCCAGTTCTGCTTCTGGCTTCCCCAAGTGCTCCCGGAAGAACTTTTCTGCTGCCTGGTTGGCGGCATACAGGCGTGCTCGATTGCCTGCAGGAGCGCCCCCACTGCCGTCCTCATAGGTCAGCTGGTACCCGACCCGCTCGGCAAGACGCTCTACGGCCTCTTGAAAACTCAGGTGATCGATCTTCTGAAGAAAGCTGTAAGCATCTCCCCCCTCGCCACACCCAAAGCAGTGATAAAACCCTGCTTGAGGGCGAACGTGAAAACTTGGGCTTCGCTCATCATGAAAGGGGCACAGCCCCTTCATCGAGCCGACCCCGGCGGATTTGAGCGTCACATAATCACCGACGACATCAGCGATATTGACGCGCTGGCGCACCTCATCGATGTCTCCGCGCTTAATCAACCCCGCCACAACGCCAGTCTAGTTAGACAGCGCCAGCAACACATCGGGTGACAACGGAGGTGTGAAAAACCTAGGACAGACCGAGTCGCTCATAGAGCGACATGGCTGACTGATCGGTCAACGAGGCCACCTGGTCGACCACGACCCTCTGGCGAGCCGAATCCGAGGTGGCGGCCCTGTAGTCGGCCTGGAACACAGCGTCCATGAGGTGGGGGTCTTTCGCTAGTGCGGTTGCAAGTGCTTTGAGCACATCGCGCTGGTGGTGATAAATCGGCTGACGAGCCGTGTGTGACATCACATGGACCGCCACGAGGCCTTTCAGTAACGCAATCTCGTCGCGGGTTTCGCTCGGTACCCGGAGTGACTCAAGACCATCGATAGTCTCTACACCGGCGGTGAGCGCAAATCGCCCAATAAGCGTGCTGGTGAGGTTCTTGAGAGACGCAAGCTGCCCCCTGGAAGGCTGGAAACTGCTGACCCAGCCAGGAACGCCGGCGAGTCGCTCCCAGGCAGCAACGAGGGAATCCGGTGAGGCTGTGCCCACCCAGGTCGCCATGTCATGCAGGATGTCGCGCCGATCCTTCTCAGAGGCCAGTGCAGCCGGGTCAAGGTAGCCATTAACGATGGCGTCCTCGAAGTCGTGCACCGAATAGGCCACGTCGTCGGAGAAGTCCATGATTTCGGCTTCAATCGTGAGCCTGCGCGATGGAAGTCCTTGCCGGGCCCACTCGAAGACATCCTGATCATCGGCATACACGCCAAACTTTGCCCGACCACTGGGGTCAATTTCGGGAGTCTCGGCGCTCCAGGGGTACTTAATGCTCGCGAGCAAGCTCGTTCTGGTCAGGTTCAGCCCACGAGGAACACCCTCGGTGTCAACCGCTTTGGGCTCAAGCCTCACGAGTAGACGGAAGGACTGCGCGTTTCCTTCAAAACCACCACACTCCGTTGCCCACTCCGACAGCGCTTTTTCACCGTTGTGACCAAACGGGGGATGACCCAGGTCATGGGCGAGGCACGCAGTCTCCACCACGTCAGCGTCCACGCCCAGCCGATTCGCTAGCTCTCGACCAATTTGTGCGACCTCCAGGGAATGGGTGAGCCGGTTTCTCGCAAAATCCAGACCTGCCGTGGGCGAGAGGACCTGGGTTTTGGCGGCTAAGCGTCGAAGCGCTGAGGAATGGAGAAGCCGACCCCGATCTCTCGCAAAATCGCTTCGTGTGGAGGAATGTGTCTCGGGAACAAAACGTTCGCGATCGAAGTCGGAATACGTCTTAGCCTCCACTGGAATCCACCTCCGCCATGCGCAGGTTGTCCCGCTGACTGGCGCTCAACTCTTGGCTCTGGAGCCAATGCTCGGGAAGAGCCACCTTCTTGGGTGATCCCTGACGCCCGCGAGGGCCCTCAACTCCCTCGGTGGGATAGGGAGCAGACCAATTCAGCTCACCCAGGAAATCGTCCATCTGCTGCAGAGACTCCACCGTGGCGAGACGGGTGCGGACTTCTCCCCCGACCGGGTAGCCCTTGAAATACCAGGCGACGTGTTTGCGAATGTCTCGGCACGCACGATCTTCATCGCCGTCGAAAAACTCGACCAGTAACTCCGCGTGGCGACGAAACGCTTGGGCAACAGCTCCGAGCCCCGGCCGAATACGGAGGCCCTCGCCCTTGAATGCTGCCTGTAGGTCGCCAAAAAGCCAGGGGCGACCCAGACATCCGCGCCCCACCACCACGCCATCGCATTCGCTCTGCTTCACCATGGCCAGTGCGTCTTCCGCACTCCAAATATCGCCGTTGCCGAGCACCGGAACACCCGAAATCTTCGACTTGAGCTCCCCAATTGCGTCCCAGTCGGCGTGGCCGGAATAGAACTGTGAGGCAGTCCGGGCGTGCAGAGCAATCGAGGCCACTCCCGCGCCTTCCGCTGCTTTACCGGCCTCGAGGAAGGTCAGATGGTTATCGTCAATACCTTTGCGCATCTTGATGGTGACCGGAATGTCTCCTGCAGCCGTGACGGCGCTCTCCACAATGTCGCGAAACAGGCTGCGCTTCCACGGCAGAGCCGCTCCCCCGCCTTTTCTCGTCACCTTCGGAACGGGGCAACCGAAGTTCAGGTCGATATGGTCGCATCGATCCTCGTCCACCAGGAAACGAATTGCCTCGGAAATAGTGGTGGGTTCCACTCCATAAAGCTGAATACTCCGGGGGGTTTCGGACTCGTGGTGCTTGATCAGTCGCATGCTGGTGGGTGTTCTCTCCACCAATGCGCGACTGGTAATCATCTCGCTGACGTAGAGACCAGCGCCATACTCGCGACAGAGTCTGCGAAAAGCGGTGTTGGTGATGCCGGCCATAGGAGCCAGTACGACGGGGACGTCGAGCTCCAGGGGGCCGATGGAGAGCGGCTTCTGGGCGAGAGCTGGCCCCGCCATGATTACGCCCCTACAAGCGCAGCGGACAGGTAATCGCGCAGCTTGTCCAAGGAGACACGCTCCTGGCTCATCGTGTCACGCTCGCGAATGGTGACGGCGTTGTCCTCGAGTGACTCAAAGTCCACGGTGACCGCGAAGGGCGTCCCGATTTCGTCGTTGCGACGATAGCGACGCCCAATTGCGCCGGCATCGTCGAATTCCACGTTCCAGTACTGGCGGAGATCATCGGCGACTTTCTGCGCAAGGGGCGAGAGCTGCTCGTTGCGAGACAGCGGCAGAATCGCAACCTTGATGGGTGCCAAACGTCGATCGAGGCGCAACACAGTTCTGGTGTCAACGCCTCCCTTGGAGTTCGGGGCCTCGTCCTCGCAGTAGGAATCGACCAGGAACGCCATCAGGGAGCGGGTCAACCCAGCAGCTGGTTCGATCACATACGGGGTCCAACGCTCGTCCAACGCTTGGTCGAAGAAGGACAAGTCAGAGCCGGAGTGCTTGCTGTGGGTCGAGAGATCAAAGTCGGTTCGATTTGCGACGCCCTCGAGCTCACCAAACTCACCCGAGGAGAAGCCAAAGCGATACTCGATGTCGACAGTTCGCTTCGAGTAGTGCGAGAGCTTGTCTTTGGGGTGCTCATACAGACGCAGGTTCTCGGGGTTGATGCCGAGCTCCGTGTACCAGGCAAAACGCTCATCAATCCAGTACTGGTGCCACTCTTCGTCCTCGCCAGGCTTGACGAAGAACTCCATCTCCATCTGCTCAAACTCACGGGTACGGAAAATGAAGTTCCCCGGCGTGATTTCGTTTCGAAAGCTCTTCCCAATTTGCGCGATACCAAAGGGTGGCTTCATGCGAGCTGTCGAGACGACGTTGTTGAAGTTCACAAAAATGCCCTGCGCAGTCTCTGGGCGGAGATAGTGCAATCCCGCCTCATCATCGACAGGCCCCAGATAGGTCTTCAGGAGTCCGCTAAACGCACGAGGCTCCGTGAACTTGCCCTTATTGCCACAGTGCGGGCAGGCAATATCTGCCAGCCCATTCTCGGGAGCTCGGCCCTTCTTTTCCTCAAACTCTTCGAGCAAGTGGTCGGCGCGGTAGCGCTTGTGGCAACTCAGGCACTCGACCAGCGGGTCAGAGAACACTTCAACGTGCCCAGATGCTTCCCAGACGGCTTTCGGGAGGATGACTGCGGAGTCCAACCCCACCACATCGGCACGAGATTGCACCATCCGCCGCCACCACTGGCGCTTGATGTTTTCCTTGAGCTCAACACCCAAGGGGCCGTAGTCCCAGGCGGAACGAGAACCACCATAGATTTCACCAGACTGAAAGACAAAGCCTCGGCGCTTGGCTAGCGCGATGACGTTATCCAGCTTGCTTGTGGCTGCCACTGATGGTGCTCCCTTGATTTCTGGCGGGAAACCCCGGCACAGAGTCTCTATCTTAGCTAGAGGCTTTGTTTCCTGTCTTCGGTTGGTCCACAGCCCCACCAAAACGCCTGGCCCGTGACTGGTAGTGACCAATCGCTTCCCAAAGGGCAGAGCGGTTCATATCGGGCCACAACGTGTCTAGGAACACCATTTCGGCATACGCGCTCTGCCACAGCAGGAAATTGCTGGTTCTTTGCTCACCGGAAGTCCTCACAAAGAGATCAACATCGGGCTGCGAGGGAATATAGAGATGACGAGCCAGCGTCTTTTCGGTGATGCGATCCGGAGTAATCGCCCCCTCGGCCACCTCACCGGCGATGGCACGCATCGCGTCGATAATCTCCGCTCGACCGCCATAGTTCACACACATGGTCAAGGTGAGCGCGGTGTTGCGCGCGGTGAGTGCCTCTGCGGCTTCTAAGTCCTTGATCACACTGGACCAGAGCTTGGGTCGTCTCCCCGACCACCGCACCCGAACTCCCCAGTGGTGAAGTTGATCCCGGCGGCGACGCAAGACATCGCGGTTGAAGCCCATCAAGAATCGCACCTCCTCGGGTGAGCGATTCCAGTTCTCGGTCGAAAAGGCATAGACCGAAAGGTGGGATACCCCTGCTTGCAGAGCCCCGGCCACCACATCAAGCAGGGCGGCCTCCCCTGCTTTATGCCCCTCCACGCGAGGCAAGCCCCGGGAGTTAGCCCAGCGACCGTTTCCATCCATCACGATCGCTACATGGGCAGGAATCTTCTGACGATCAAAAGCTGGAGGTGTCTCTCCTGTCCAATCCACGGGCAAAAAGTCCTGGGAACTCACGAGAGTGCCTCCACCGGCTTGGTAGTGGGTGTGCGATCAAGGTGCACCAAGGATTTCACGTGCCGCTCCAGGTGATATTGCGTGTACGCAGCAATCAGGCCTGAGACTTGCGACCGTGTCATAGCGTCAGAGGCCTCTGCGACAGGCCAGTCTCCCTCCAGGAGCGACTGGAGGAGCGATTTGGAGCCTTCCCGCAAGCGCGGAGAGCCAGGTGGTGCCACCTCATCGGACACCACACCGCCGAGTGACACCGCGAAAGCACTGTGGTCTCCCACATCACCGGTAACAGCACACGAATCCAAGCTCGGTGACCATCCGGCGAGCGCGAGCGCGCGCAGAAGATAGGAATCAACAATCAAGCTCGAGTCATGATCGCCCGCAGCAAGGGCACGAAGACCCCCCAGGAGGAGCGAGTAGTGCGAGGGCTGGTAGTCGTGATCGGTGAGCTTGTCTGCTGTCTCCACCATCACCATGGCGCAGGTGTATTTGCCGTAGTCCTTGCCGATGGCTTCGCTGTGAGCGCCCAGTGATTCCGCCTGCTGAATAATGTCGAGGCTTTTGCCTTCATAAAACATCGCATCAACCTGGTTGAAAGGCTCCAGCCGTGCACCAAAACGGGACGTCGTCTTGCGAATTCCTTTCGCTACCGCGCGGATTTTCCCGCGGCTACGGCCCAACAGGGTCACAATCTTGTCCGATTCACCGAGGAGATGGGTGCGCAGCACTATCGCATCGTCTCGGTAGGTGGGCATGACCCTAGTATCCCGCGCGAGACCGGTATTTATCCCCCGGGGCACACCGTTTAGAGAGCTCCGACCAGTTCCTTCGCCGGTGACTCAAAACGCAACGCCCGGTTAACGGCCGACACGATCGCTTTGAGCGATGCGGTGGAAATATCGCCATCAATTCCCACACCCCAGAGGGTCCGTGAATTGACCTCGAGCTCCACATACGCGGCGGCGAGGGCATCCCCGCTGGCGCTCAACGTGTGCTCGACGTAGTCGAACAGACGGATTTGAATGCCCTGGTCAGAGAGAATCTTCAAGAACGCGGCAATGGGTCCATTGCCCTCTGCAGTGGCTTCCATCTGCTCTTCTCCAGAGCGAAGCTTTATTTGCAGGGTGACGGTGCCATCCATGTCGCTCGCGGAGCGGGTGGAGAGCAGCTCGTAGTGACCCCACTTTTCCTCCACCTGGGCAGCCGGCAGATATTCGTCCTGGAAAATACTCCAAATTTGATCGCTGGTGACCTCGCCACCCTCCGCGTCAGTCTTCGCCTGGACGACCTGCGAGAACTCGATCTGGAGCTTCCGCGGCAGATCCAAAGCGTGGTCGGTCTTCAGCAGGTACGCAACCCCACCCTTACCGGATTGTGAATTGACGCGAATAACGGCTTCATAGGTGCGACCGACGTCCTTCGGGTCAATGGGCAGATACGGAACAGCCCACTGCAATTGGTTGACATCCACACCCTGGGCTTGCGCATCGGCTTCCATGGCCTCAAAGCCCTTCTTGATGGCGTCCTGGTGCGACCCACTAAACGCCGTGTAGACCAGGTCTCCAGCCCACGGGCTTCGTTCGTGAACAGCCAATTGGTTGCAGTATTCGGCCGTGCGCTTAATCTCATCGAGATCACCAAAATCAATCTGCGGATCGATTCCCTGGGTGAACAGGTTCAATCCCAGTGCCACCAGGTCGACATTTCCGGTGCGCTCGCCATTACCAAAGAGGCACCCCTCGATCCGATCAGCACCGGCCATGTAGCCCAGCTCCGCAGCAGCAATCGCGGTCCCACGGTCATTGTGGGGGTGCAAACTCAAGATCACGTTTTCTCGGTGGTTGAGGTTCCGTGACATCCACTCAATCGAGTCGGCGTAGAGGTTTGGTGTTGCCATTTCCACCGTCGCCGGGAGATTGATGATGACCTTGCGCTCTGGGGTGGGCTCGAGGACCTCCAACACCTGGTTGCAGACCTCCAGAGCAAACTCCAGCTCAGTGCCGGTGTAGCTCTCCGGGGAGTACTCGTAATAAATGTCGGTGCCAGGAACCAGCTCTTCCATCGATCGGCACAGGCGTGCGCCTTCTAGAGCAATGTCGATGATGCCCTGTTTGTCGGTGCGGAAGACGACCTCACGCTGCAAAGTGCTGGTGGAGTTGTACAGGTGCACAATCGCTTGCTTGGCTCCCGCCAGTGACTCATACGTCCGCTTGATGAGATGCTCACGGGCTTGGGTCAGCACCTGGATGGTGACATCGTCCGGGATGAGGTTGTCCTCAATGAGGCTTCGCACGAAATCAAAATCTGTTTGCGATGCGGAGGGGAACCCCACCTCGATTTCCTTGTATCCCATACGCACGAGAAGTTCGAACATAATCTTCTTGCGCTCAGGGCTCATCGGGTCAATCAACGCTTGGTTTCCATCGCGCAGATCGACCGCGCACCAGCGCGGTGCCTTCTCGATGACGGCGTCAGGCCACGTGCGATCGGGCAACTGGACCGCAAAATTCTTCGTATACGGCCGGTACTTGTGAATCGGCATCGATGATGCTTGTTGAGAGTTCTTCATGAGCTGGTATCCCTTACGTCTGATGTGAGCGGCCAACGCCAGTGAGCCGCGACGGGGGGATGGCCTAAATAGACGCCCCGGCGCGGCACGTAAGAAGAAGCTCGTGTCTCACAGATTTAGGGTAACACGCGGCCCTGTGTCTCGCTAGAGACCCAGTTTGGTGATCTTTTTGGAGTCCCGCTGCCACTCTTTCGAGACTTTGACCTGGATGGACAAGTAGACCTTGTGCCCTAACAAAGCCTCGATCTCGGCTCTGGCACGCGAGCCAATGTCTTTGAGTTTTCCGCCGCCTTTGCCGATCATGATGCCTTTTTGGCTATCGCGCTCCACCCACAGACTGGCAAAAATTTGGTGCAACCCGTCCTCTCGCTCCCCCATCTCGTCGATGGTGACGGCAATGGAGTGTGGGAGCTCCTCGTTGACACCTTCCAGGGTTGCCTCGCGGATCAACTCTGCAATCCGGACTTCTACAGTTTGTTCGCTGGTGTCCTCAGGAGGATAGAGCGGGTCAGACTCGGGCATCAACGCCAGAATCTCTCGCACCACCACATCGAGTTGTTCTCCAGTCAGGGCGGAGAGAGGAATGAGTGCCTCCCAGTCCGCCAACTGGTCAACTTCCATCAAGCGGGTCGCAATCTGGTCCTTGGTGGCGCTATCTGTCTTGGTGATAAGAGCAATCTTGCGGGCTCTTGGGTACTTGAGGATTTCGTTAGCGATAAACGTGTCACCCGGTCCCACATCGTCGGTGGCGGGAACGCACAAGGCAATCACGTCCACCTCGGAGAGGGTGGATTGGACCAAATCATTGAGTCGCTGACCCAAGAGAGTTCGAGGGCGGTGAACACCGGGGGTGTCCACGATGATGAGCTGGCCATTGTCCCGATGCACAATCCCTCGAATCGCATGCCGAGTGGTTTGGGGCTTGGATGAGGTAATCGCGACCTTCTCACCCACCAGAGCGTTCATGAGAGTTGACTTGCCAACGTTCGGTCGGCCCACAAACGTCACAAACCCTGCCCGATAGCCTCCGGCGCTCATGGGAGGGGAACTTCGCCCGTGCTGGCTTGGTCGATTTCTGCGCGAACGGCCTTCCGCTCCAACCAGCCCTCGGTGGGCGAGACACGAATCCATGAGACTCGTTGGTGTCGACCCTCTGGTTGCTCGGCCACCAAAACCAGGTCTTGGGTGGAGGCCATTGAGCCGCCCTCTGGAAGCCGTCCAATAAGTTTGGTCAACAAGCCGCCGACCGTATCAACATCTTCTTCGTCGATGTCGATGTCGTAGAGGTCTTCGAGATCATCCACGGCATACTTCGCGGACACGCGATAGCGGTCGGGTCCCAGTGGATACATATCGTCGACATCCGTGTCATATTCATCCGATATTTCTCCCAGGAGCTCCTCAATCAAGTCCTCCAGGGTGACCAAACCTGCAATTCCGCCATACTCATCGACCACCATGGCAAGGTGGTTTTGTTCCCTCTGCAAAAACCGCAAGGTGTCATCGGCATTCTTGCTCTCCGGAATGAACAGCGCCGGCTTCGCCAGCGTCGCGATCGGCTTCTTGAGCGCCGCAGCGGGCTTCTCGTGCTTCACCCGCGCCACGTCACGTAGGTAGCAAATTCCGATCACTTCGTCACTGTCTTTCCCGATGACGGGCATCCGGGAGACACCCCTGTCGAGGAACACCGTCATGACGTCGTTGATACTGTCCTCAGCGTCCACGGTGATCATGTCCGTGCGAGCAACCATGATTTCTCGAACGATAGTGTCGCCGAAATCGAAGACCGAGTGCAGAAGCTCTCGGTCTTCCTCTTCGAGCATGTCTCGTTCGGTGGCTTCATCCACCCAGTTGCGGAACTGGTTTTCGCTGGTCACCGTCGCAGTCCCGCCGACGCCGGGAGTCACCACATTTCCGAGCACCACCAGGCCCTCCGCCAGCGGTCCCACGGCAAGGCGAACTCCTCGCACGAGGCCACCAAAGGTCCTCACCATAAACGGCGCATTCCGCGCCCCCACGGCCCGGGGGCTCGAGCCCACCACCACAAAGGAGACACCGGTCATAATCGCTCCGGCAACCAGGAGGACCTGCCACGACTGCGACAACCACATCGAGGCTGCCAAGGTAATCAAGACCGCCGCAATGGTGTCCACAACCACGCGAACGAAGCGCAACGCGGTGAGGTGAGCAGGCAAATCAGCGGCAATGCGGTGCAGCGCTTGGGGTTTGCGCTTAGCGGCCGCCTCTTCGATGAGATCGTTCTTCCCGACAGAAGAGAAAG
>Ga0181554_1000717_pt1 | contig 32737 bp, 14 predicted proteins | sample 011ome_16_FD_145602 | JGI IMG/M metagenome (GOLD analysis project Ga0181554, IMG submission 145602) | Coastal salt marsh microbial communities from the Groves Creek Marsh, Skidaway Island, Georgia - 011503CT metaG (spades assembly) | ecosystem: Environmental > Aquatic > Marine > Intertidal zone... | reverse complement strand
TTTCGCGACAGAAAGCAAAAAAGATTTCTCTCTTCTTTTTTTGTCTTCTTTTTTTTTTTTACACTTCTGTTTTGTTTTGGACTTCACTTTTTTCTTCAATCTCCTCCCCTCTCGCTCTCTTTCTGTCGTCGTCGCGCTTTGGTGGTGGTGGTGGTGGTCGTTTTTGTCCTTAATAATAATAATAATGTGCGGAATATTCGCGTACTTGAACTGCGGGGTGCCGAAAACGAAGAAGGAAATCGTGGAGAAGTTACTCGTTGGTTTGAAACGATTGGAATATCGAGGGTACGATTCCGCCGGGTTTGCCATGGACGATAACGAGAAATGGTGCGAAGACGATGATGATGATGATGATGAAGAAGAAGGTGGAGATAAAAAAAGACACGACGCGAAGAAAGTCATCGTGTGCAGAGAAGTCGGGAAGATTGCCAACTTGGAAGCGCTGGCGAGGAAGGAACTGTTTGGCGAAGACGATGATGACGAGAATGAAGTTAAGGCGTCTAAAAGTAAGAGCAGCAACGGGAGGAAGAAGTCGTCGTCCTCGATTAAGCCTTTAGATTTTTGCGCGAGCATCGCGCACACGCGGTGGGCGACGCACGGACCGCCGAATAAAATCAACACGCACCCGCACACCTCGGACTCGCGAGAAAATGAATTCGTGGTGGTGCACAACGGAATTATTACGAACCACGCGCCGTTAAGGGCGATGTTAGAAAGAAGAGGGATGAAATTTGAAACCGATACGGATACGGAAGTTATACCGAAACTCTGTAAATTTTTGAGCGATAAGTTTGAGGAGAGCGGCGAGAAAGACGTGACGTTTCGTCAGTTGGCGATGGAAGTAACGCGACAGTTGCAAGGCGCGTATGCGTTAGTATTTAAATCGACAAAGTACCCGGGAGAACTCGTCGCCGCGAAGAGAGGCTCGCCGTTGTTGATGGGCATCTCCGACGACAGCGGCGAGGTTTCCTGCGTCATCGACGGAAACCTTTCCGACGGCGCAGAGGAGGACGTTCTTCTTAAAAAAGCTAGCGGTAATAAGAAGCGGAAATCTATGACAGGAGGAGCAGCAGCTGCTCCAGCAGCAGATGCGGATACGACGACGACGACGAGAATTACTACTACTACTACTACTACCACTACTACAAATAATCCAAAAGTTGAATTTTACTTCGCCTCGGATGCGAGCGCGATGGTTGAGCACACTAAACGCGTATTAGTTCTCGAAGACGACGACGTGTGTCACTGCCACGACGGCACGTATAAGATTTATAAAGTCGAGAAGCAAAAGCATCCGCACCCTGGGTACACCTCTGGACACGATTCACCGGAGTACGGGTTATATAAACCGGTCGTTTTGAGTAAAGAAGTCGAACGCACGATTGAAACGTTAGAAATGGAAGTCGAATCAATCATGAAGGGCGAATTCGATCACTTCATGCAAAAAGAAATTTTCGAACAACCGGAGGCTATTTCGAGCACCATGAGAGGACGATTGGTGTTGGACGTTCTCGGTGCAGCAGAGAGAGTAATGCTAGGGGGCATGTCCCAGTTCGCGGCGACGATTCGGCGCTCTCGTCGCATCATCTTGTGCGGATGCGGTACGTCCTACAACTCCGCGATTGCCATCCGACAGCTGTTCGAAGAGCTCACGGAGCTTCCGGTAACTTTAGAGCTTGCGAGTGATGTTTTAGATAGACGGTGTCCATTTTTTAGAGACGACACGTGCATTTTCATCTCGCAATCGGGTGAAACGGCGGATACGCTGAAGGCTTTAGAATACGCCAAGGCAAAAGGCGCGTTGTGCGTCGGCATCGTCAACACGGTTGGGTCGGCGATATCGCGAGCGACGGATTGTGGCGTCCACATTAACGCGGGTGCCGAAATTGGCGTAGCGAGTACAAAAGCGTACACTTGTCAAATAGTCGCGATGGTTTTGGTGGCTTTATCTTTGAGCGAAGACTCGCGCTCGAAGCACACGAGACGGGATGACATCATGCAAGGTTTGCTCAAACTTCCCGGGTGCGTGAAAGAGTGCTTAAAAATGGACGCGATATTGTTAGAGTTGGCGCAAGAGTTAAAAGAGGAACACAGTTTGCTCATTTTTGGGAGAGGTTTCAATTACGCCACGGCTTTAGAAGGCGCGTTGAAGGTGAAGGAAGTTGCGCTCGTGCATTCGGAAGGTATTCTCGCCGGCGAAATGAAGCACGGTCCGCTCGCTTTGGTAGATAAGCACATGCCGATTATTGTAGTGTGTACGAACGATGGGAGTTACGAGAAGCAACAGTCGGTCGTGCAACAACTCAAAGCGCGAGACGGGCGGTTAATATTAATCGTTTCAGATGACGACACGGAGATGGAGAAAACGGCGCCAGACGCGGTCATTCTGCGAGTCCCGAAAGTCGAAGATTGTTTGCAAGCGGTGGTCAACATAGTTCCTTTACAGTTGTTGAGTTATCACTTGACCGTCTTGAGAGGGCATAACTGCGATCAGCCCCGAAATTTGGCAAAATCCGTCACGGTAGAGTAAAGTAGTAAATAAATTACTAATAAAAAATACTGGTATAACAAACATTAAACATTACAACAACTCAAAACAAAAGTAAACTATCGGCTTTGATGCCGAATATTCTTCATACAGACGTATGCGACTATGATCCAGAACCAATACAGACCAAAGACGGCGATTAAATTCGAGGTAATAGTACCGCTCGCTCCGTAAAACTCAATAATCCCTTCCATTTTACCTTCTTTCGTTTGAAAAACCTTCGGTTCTTTGTTGTCGAAGTAATTAATCATCTGCGCCTGCCATCCGTATCGCACGAAGAGCGTATGCGAGTACCACTCCCAGCCGCTCGGCATGTCAGCTCTACGTATCAACATCCCAGAAAATAGAAGCTGAATGACGTTATAAACTGGCAAAAGCGTATTGGCGGCGTCCATGTTCGGAGCGACTGAAGCGCATACGTACGCGAGCGCTATGCCGCAACTCAACACCATATAGTTACATATCCAAAAGATGGCGAACGAGCCTTGCAACGCGCACCCCAAATACAACGCCGTTTGCGCGACTAGCGTCACTGGTATCGCTAAAACACCCTCTTCGATGAACTTATACGCAACGTACGAAAAGAGCGGGTACGAGCCGTCGTCGACTTCGCGATAAAACACCGCTCTCTCGAGTACGATGGATGGCATGTACCCACTCGCGCCAAACGAAGGTAAAATATTCAACATGTACAGTAAACTCGCGACGTTGAGTTGATTCGCTTGGTCCATAGCCTCGCCTTCTGCCTTGCCAATTTCCAGGAACAAGGTGAATTGTACGATGGCGAACAAAATTTGTCCAGCCGCGCGACTCATGACGAAATCAACAGATTTGTAATTTCGGATCGTGCGGTATTTCAAAAGCGTTTTAATCTTTGCAAACGCGCCTCTCTCCGCTTTCGCTAGTTTTGGTTTCGCCGGTAAAAGCATTTCTTTCTCCAAAATCGATTTTGTCTTTGTCAGCGCGGCTTTCCCGCATTCTGAATTTCGAAACGCGTCTTCAAAATCCAAATCCTCCGAAGCGCACGTCGTGGTCAAGAAATCCGCCAAGTTTGATTTCGTGTCCCATTTGAACCCAATTGATGCGAAATAGGAAATCGCCGAATATTTACCTCCGGCGGTTTCGTCAAATATAGGCCCAGTAAACGTCATCTTTCCGTTCTTCAACATGCACAGCGTATCGAAATATCGAAACGCGTCCGGCGTCGGCGAGTGAATCGTCGCCACGACCGTCACGCCCGTATTCGCCAAGTTTCTCAAAATCTCCACAACCTCCACGGACGATTGCGAATCCAAGCCGCTCGTAGGCTCGTCCAAAAACAACACGTCCGGGTCCGTGACTAAAGCCAAAGCGATGTTCGTCCTCTTCGCTTGTCCGCCGGATATCCCTCGGTTCAGCGCGTCGCCGACGACGACGTCTTTACAACTCGTTAAATTCAAGTGTTGCAATATCTCCCTCACTCGTTCTTTCTTCAACTCCGCGTCCGCGTGCGTTCTCGCTTGCATTTCGCTCCAGTAATACAGCGTCTCTTCCACCGTCAACATCGGCAACAAGGTATCGAACTGTTCCACGTACGCCGCGCACTCCTTGAACGTTTTCTTCGTCGCGTTTTGCGACCCAAACATCACGGTCCCGGAAATCACCCCTCTCGTTTTCCTGCACGAGAGAATGTCCAACAAGGTTGTCTTCCCGGCGCCACTGGGCCCCATTATCGCCGACATCGACCCGTTCTCGAACACCGTCGAGACGTTATCCAACAACCGAATGTTTTCAGACGAATTTGGTGACGACGACGACTTCGTCCCATTTGGGATATCATAGCACACCGAATCGACAATAACCGGCGTCGAGTGCCTCGTTTTCGTCTTCGAGAAGAATTCCGACGCCGAGGAGGACTTTATCATCTTTATGTAATTCTGTCTCTCTGTCTCTCTGTTCTTTGTAATTTTGAGGAAAATCAATCAATCCCCTATACGAGAAATGTCGAAAAGTGTCGAAAATTTTTAATTGTCGAAGAAAAAAAAATCAGAAGAGACTTTTGATGAACGAGACGGGAGAAAAAAGAGTCCTCGTGCAAAAAAAAAAGAATTGCACCTTTCAACACACAACACCTCTTTCTTTGATGAAGAAGATGATGAGAAAAAGAAGAAGAAGATATTAATAAAAAGATATAAACGACGAGACGATGATGCACCCACCACCCTCGCGCTGCTCAAACTCGCGCTGTGATGGCAAACGAGAACGATTTCAACACGAACAACGAAAAGATCAGAATCAGAATCACGTTTCTTCTTTGCGGCTCCCGATTCAGAAACACGAGAGAGAGATTTTGTATCTCTTGGAACGACATCAAGTGGTGATAATAATAGGCCAAACTGGATGCGGGAAAACCACGCAGATCTGCCAATACTTGAGAAAGGCGAAATGGACCATTCCTGGCGAGAAGATGGTGTGCGTGACGCAACCGAGACGAGCGAGCGCGCAAACCGTTGCGATGCGAGTGTGCGAGGAGATTTTTGCTTCTAATTCTTCTTCTTCTTCTTCGCAACGGTGTTGTTTAGGCGGAACGGTGGGAGTGTCCGTGCGATTTGAAACCATGAAATCATCAGAGACGGAGATTCTATTCTGCACGGATGGGAGTTTACTGAGAGAACTGTTGGAAGATCCTTTGTTGCAAAAATATTCGGCGGTGATGGTGGACGAAGCGCACGAGAGGAGTTTGAACACGGACGTGTTGCTGGGGTTGTTGAAGAAGGTGACGAGGAAGAGGAAAGAGTTGAGGGTAATTGTGAGTTCGGCGACGATTGATGCCGAGGCGTTTCGGGAGTTTTTCCGCGCGGAAACAGAAGAATTAGAATTAGAGGAAGACGAAGAAGAAGAAGAGAAGGAGAAGAAGAAGAAGGGAAACGACGACGGGAAATTTTCTTCCTCGTACGGCCAACCGGCTATTCTTAGCGTCGAAGGACGAAGGCAACATCCAGTTCGAACGTTTTATAGCGAAGAACCGGTGGCAAACTACATAAAAGCAAGCGCGGAGTGCGCGATGAATATAGTCCGGTTAGATTTGCGGAATAACCCGGGCGATATTTTGATCTTCTTGACGGGAGAGAAGGAGGTGGAAGAGTGCGCGGATATCTTGGAGGAACATTTGCTCTCGGAACGATTGGATAGAGAAGTTCTCGTTTGTCCGTTTTACGCGGGATTAAATAACGCGAAACAAGCGAGAGCGTTTCGCGCGCCACCGAGGAATGCTCGCAAAATTATCATAGCCACGAATATCGCGGAAACGAGCGTGACGATTGAAGGCGTGAGTTACGTCGTCGATTGCGGCTTTGTGAAAATCAAAGCGTTCGATTGCGAGAGGAATTCGGAGACGTTACAAGTCGTGCGCGCGTCGAGTTCATCGGCAAAGCAAAGAGCTGGGAGAGCTGGACGCGTTCGGCCTGGAACGTGCTTTCGTTTGTACCCTGAAAAATATTTTGCGAGTTTGGATAAAACGTCCGCGCCGGAAATAATTCGCGCGGATATCGCCGGAACGATTTTACAACTCAAAGCGTTAGGAATCGATAACATCGCGCACTTTGATTGGTTCGAAGCGCCGCCGGTAAAACACGTCGTCGTTGCGTTGGAACTTTTACACGCTTTGGGTGCGATTGATGACGACGCAAAGTTAACCTCAGTTGTTGGCGCTAAATTAGCGGAGCTTCCGTTGGAACCAAAGCTAGGTAAAGCGTTGTTAGCCGGTTGCGATTACGGGTGCGCCAATGAAATGCTCACAATCTGTTCGTATTTCTCGATTGAAAACACGTGTTTTTTACCAGCGAGAGGAGGCACGACGTCGAGAAATCTTCTGGACGAGGCAAAAGCGAATTTTGCCGCTCGAGAAGGCGACGGTATCACCTCTTTGAACATTCAGAGAGGGTACGCGTGGAACGACCGCAATCGTAGGGGATTTTGCGAGGAAAATTATTTAAATTTTCGCACCGTGCAACGCGTCCAATCCGTTCGCGCGCAATTGAAGAAACTCTTGACGCAAAGACTCGATTGTATGCTTATTGACAATAACAGAAGTAACGATGAGGACAAAGAAAAAAAGCTCGAATCGATATTGCGCGCGATATGCGCCGGTTTCTTCTCCAACGCGGCTACTTTGGCGCCGTACGGCGGCGGCGGAAGCGACGACGGCGCGGCGAAGTATTTGACCATTCGTAATAAAAGGACGGTTTACGTGCACCAAAGTTCAATACTCTACGGCGTGAGTAGTGGGTTACCGCAAGTGGTCGTGTACCAAACCGCCGAAGTGAATAACGAAAATAAAGAGTACATTCGAAACGTATCTTCGGTTGGAGATTTGCGCTGGTTCAAAGACGTCGCCGGACACTATTATACCTTTTAATACTAGTACATCATAGTTAGCGAGCATTAATAGCATTATGATAATAGAGAGTTTAGTACTAGATAAGAATGCAACATCATCAAAAAAAAGAGGTTCTCAGTCGAACGCAAGCTCCACGCACCATTGATCCCACCTCGAATTCAGAGTGGCACCCCGCGTGCTGCTTACTACGCGGCAGTTTTTCTGCTCAGTTTCCTGCCATCGAAGACTTTCCGCTTTAACGACGACAAACGCCTCCTTCAAGAAACGCTCGATCGTCGATAGCAAGCTCACGCGGACCTCTCGTCAACGTTCGAGAATAGGTAGAACGCTTCGCCAGGACCTCCTGCGCACAACCGGGAAGTTTAACCTTCCTTACAGCTTTACAGCCCGGACGATGTGCGCTAATTAGGGTTTAGGATTGCAATTATGAATAAAAGTTTTTTTAAAGTCTCAAGAAGAAGAAGAATTTCTCTTCGTCACACTTTTCTTCATTTCATCAGAGAAGAGGAGAAGAAGAAGAGATGGTGTGGCGCGCTATTCAGCGCGGCAACGCATCGGATGGCCCGCCGAATTCAGTCACCCAGAGCGATATCGACGCGCCGCACGTGGAAGCGATTACCAGTCAACGCTACGAGCGATGGATTATCGACGATAAACCAAACGACGGGTGGAGTTTAAACACTCCGGCACCGTTGCTGGAGATACAATCGTTTGAAGAAGATTTAGACGAACTCTCTTCAAACAACAACATGAATAACAACAACAACGCTGGTGGTCGAGATGAAAGTGGTATTAATAGTGTTGCGCATTCGAGGACTGGGTCCGTGTTGTCCTCCTTAAACAACAACAGCAACAACGGTGGAGAAAGAGAATACGCGAGGAGTGAAATTTCGAATCTCAGTCGAAGCACTCTCGAAGAGACCAGCGCTATCGAAAACGGTACGAGTATTCCCACGAACAACATTAACAACAACAATCGAAATCAAAATCAAAATCAAAATCAACAGAGAAGAGCGCCGGCATCTGTGGTCGATGGTCTTCCGTTTATGACGTTATACGACCCTTTGATACGAGACAAAATACCCTTCCCGGGCGCGCACGCCGTCACGGCGGCGCCAAAGACGGCGTTGCCGCGTTCGCCTTCAGAAGCGCCGCACGTGAGCCAAAACCAAAGGGCGAGAGAGATGAACAGTTTGCGGTTTTTGTTTCGGTTACAAAGCATCGATTTCGAGGTTGGAAACTACGAGACGATTGAATGCGTCGCTTTCTTGATTGATTTACAGCAGAAGAAGAGATTGTCGGAGGCTTTTTATTTCAGTTGGTCGCCGGGCGACGAGAGGGACGGGAATCCGGAGAAGCCATCGGCGGTGTTTGCGATTCCTCATCACAGATGCGCGGCATCGGTGAGGTTGTTCGTGCAGATTGCACACGTGACGCCAGAATTCGGTGGTTTGGATCCGAAAGTGTACACCATGCGGGACGACAAGAAAGCGAAATCGTACGCGGAAAGAGAGATTTTAAGAGTGAAGCAATTGAAGTACGGAAACACGGGAGGAGGAGGAGGAGGGATGCAAACACAACAACAGGCGGCAAATGGGAAGATATTTTCTATAGATGACGATGAAGATAGCAACAGTAACAATAAAGTAGGAGCTTCAGATGATGAGGATTCTGGAGACGACGGATCGGAATTGGACGATTCGAATTCGGTTTCGAAAAAGATGCAAAATTTCCGAAACGTCGTTCGAAAGACGGCGAATTCATCAACGACGACGAGTCAAAACGATGACTCGAGCGTCAAGAACAATAATTTAGGAATGGACAGAAGAGGAGGAGAAAACAGGAACGACGACGACAACAACAACAACAGATTTTCATCAACTTTTGACGAAGCGTCGAAACCGCGTTCGTTAATCGGATGGATCACCATGTCCATTTTTGAAAACGCCACGGATGCAAACGGTCGACCTTCTTTTAGAGTTCGCGATACCGCAGAGTGTTCGCAGTTGTATCGGGTGAAAGAAGCGTACACGGAAAGTGCCATCATCGATGCCGCGGCTTCAGCCGGTGTCAGCCATCCGTTGAAATCGCACAAACCGATTCGGTGCAAAATTTTTGCGGAAGTTTTGCGATTACGCTCGATAGCACCACAAAAGCAGAAGCAACAAGACAAACAAGAGCAGCAACAACAAGATACGAGTGCAACGATGCTTCCAGAGCCTAGATTACCTCCGTACGTCGTTCACATTAAGGACTTGTCGGAAACGAGCTCTCTGAAATCCAACTGGGAAAGCGCTTGGGGCAACACGCTTGATTGCGGCTTGCGAAGAGAGGTTTTCATCGACATCCGGAACATCGACTTGTGCAAAAGAAAAGATTTGCGCGTGAAGATGGAACTGCGCGACGATGATTTGAACATCAACGCAAAGGGATTGCCGGCGACCTTTCCTTCACCGGATGGGAGGAACAAAGTGAGCGAATTTTGGACGCCACTCTCAGTCGGGAAAACCAAAGGTGGCGTTTTTTGTTCCGAAGCTCGCGCGACGTTACCGGCGAGGCTAAAACCGTCGCATCATTTGATTTTATCCGTGTATGGAACGGATCAAAACGCTAAAAACCTCTTCTTAGGTTCAGTACAAAGTGAAGAAGAATTGATTGGACATTCGGTGATACCTTTGTGCGTGGCGCCAGAAACGCTCGCGCCGAATATCGCGAGTGCCAATAATCCGAACGGCGTTGAATTAGGTTTAGTCGCGGTGAAAGAGCTTTTGCCAAAGTATCTGCAAGCGAACGTAAGAGCGCATATGCCGTATTGGAACGAGAGAGTGCCGTGCGTGCACGTGAAAATGCGACTCGCGGACACGTTGCACACCGCGGATGGGAGAATAGGTAATTTCTATGCGGCTACTGCGGCGTGGGCAGAAGGTGCATCCGGACGAGAAGCCGTCGATAGACTCTTATCCGCCACGAGAAACTTACCTTTAGCTGAAGGAGCCGCGTTGTTGGCGCATTTGCCTGCGATATTTAAAATGTTATTGAGGTTAACCAGGTTGGAAGGCGCGCTCGACGATGTTTCGCACAGTAATAATTACAATAACCAAAGTGCGATTGATGAAAGCTACGGCGCAAAAAATGATAGCAACTTGAACGGGATAGATGCGTGGAATAATTTAGCCTCCGACGATAAAAAAGTTCCTGAATTCGCACACGTAGTCGGCGATTCGCGTTCAGAACTCTCCGGAAGCGAATTCCGAGATTCCGCGTTTGGCGGAAACTCTTGGTCGACGCGCTCAAAATCTTACGTTTTAATAGAAGAAGAGGATGATTTGAACAGGGACGTGGGCGACTTAGCATTCAGAGCTTTGATTCGTGTTGCCGCTAAAGTGCAGACGATCGAGCCGGGAGAGGATTTGGGTGGAGGTCTTGCGCCGCACTCGCCGCCTTTGGAAGCTTTCGTCACTTTAGCGTTCGGCACGGAAGCGTACAAATCTGGGTACATAGATAAGCTCGATCGATCGTTGCCTAGAAGTAAAGCAAGCGTTACTCCGATGCATACGATATTAGCGCGAAGGTTTTCAGCCGTGTTGACAGACAGAACTGGTGCGAGCCCTTACGAAGATGCGCTTTCAGTCTCTTGGTTTGCGCTGGGATTGATTTCAAGAGCGTATGCATTGGATCGTGCTCAAATCCCGCGAGATGCCGTTTCAGTAGATAAAGATGCCACGCCTTTGAAAGGCGTAGCTGAAGCGCTTTCGTTGGAAGTCTCTGCTCGAGCGAGTCGGGCAAACAAGAACACAAATCCAAGGGAGTTGATGCGCGTTCGAACGCTCAATGCCAACTTGGCGGCGCTCCTGAGTGATATTTTGGCTATTCCAGGAATAAAATCGTCCAAGAACAACAAAACGTCTTCATCTGAGAAAGCCACGGGCGAGAAGATTGGCGACAGCGGCGATCACTTTCGCCTGGGAAGTGGCTTGGCTGGACCACTCGGCCCGTTATCGATTGAGCTCGCCGCGGCGCACGCCCGAGCGCTCGCCGACGGGACAGCGGCGCACGCCGCGTTACTCAAAGAATTTTCTGAATTCTTAGCCGCATCGCCGGCATTATTGGATATCATCACCGCGGATGTAACTCGTGCGTGGGATCCAGCTATCACAGCTCGTGAAGAGCGGGAGATAAGGTGCGATGGGAATTACGATGATCGACCGCAGGATGATTTTTCGTCTTCAGGAATTCAGCGAAGACCCCGCGTTAGCGTTAGCGATGATATCGATGATATCGAAGACGTGGGCTCTTTGGATGATATTGTCGATGGAGTTCGAAAAACGTCTCTGGATAGCGATGTGTCTTTACCTGCGAACGCAAACATCGATGTCAAAAAACACGATGGCTCGAAAAGTAAAGCCATTGCTTCTTCGTACGACGGCGTGCGAGATGTTACGCTCGTGACACCAGGAGAGGCGTTCGTCTTTGCATTGACGGCCAGCACGGGGAGAGGATTGTCGCAATCAAAAACTGATGCCGCGCGCGCAGCGTGCGCAACCCGAACCGTCGCGTGCGTCACCGCGAGACACGGTTGGAATGCTGGCTGGCAAAAGCCGGCGGCTCGTCGAGCAATAGCTGCAGCATACGCGCCAATGTTACGTTTAATGATTCGTGCAAGAGATGTCATCGCGAATTTGCAGTCTTCGTTGGCAAAGAAGGATGCATTGGCTGTGTTTTTGGCTTTGGCGAGAGACTCAGACCCAGCAAAGCTGTGGGGATGGTTGTCGCAAGATCGTGAGCGAGTTCGTTCTTTCATATCGTTGTTGCGGGACGCAGCGGAAGCTTTTGAAGTAAAGCCTGACGATGAATTTATGAGCGAAGAAAATCCTGCGGTACTTTCCGGTATAAGTCAAAGCGGTGTCTTATCGTGGCTACCGCGTGGCCCAAGCACGAGGACAGAAGCGTGGTCACGAGAAGCTGCTGGGCACTTGTCCACAGCGGCGACGACCTCTATTTTACGTTTGTTGAGAGATGCATGGAAACGCGTCGACCACGAATCACAGTTTAATAAAAGGACGCAACAGATGAATTCCCCCGCACTTCAAGGCGCGAAGGAGGAAGACATCTTCTCCGAGCCGTTATCGATGGCATCCTCTCTGCTAGACAGCAAAAGTGAGCTGGCGCGTAAAGGAGTAAGCGGTGGCATCGGAGCACACGGAGGAAGCGAATTTAACGTTCTCGAAGCTATCATGGGTGTTTTAGCTGCTTTGCTTCGTCGTTCGCAATCTGCCACGGGTTGGGTTTTGCAAGCACCGCTTCTCAATGCAGTTATAAGGGAACGTAAATACGTACTCTTCGAGCCTCTGTACCGCGCGCCGTGCGAAGACGTGGATGGCGTTTTCCCTCCTCTCGAAGCTCCTTACCCGGGTGCAAAGCCGTTTGCATTCCTCGAATCCGCGTGTGTTGCTCTGTTGCGTTGCGCTGCGCGCCCTCAACCGGCGAGATCGCTCGCTGTTGGTGGGCTTCGTGCCCTCTTGGAATCTGCACTCGATGTTGGAGGCGGCGTCGAGTGTTTGAGACCAACTTTGACGTACGCCTTATTACAAGGTTTGCAGCCATTTGGTCACAACGCTCGCGCAGGAGGCGTTTCGAGAGCTCTCAGAGCGCTTTCGGAGCCAGTTTCATCGACCAACGGTTCGAGCCAATCGCCGGCGAATTGGAAATCTGCAACAAACTCTCTTATTCGCGCGATTGCTTTTTCAGAAGCTCGCGTCAGAGAGGTGGCTTTAGCGACGACCGGTAGTCGAAAGACATCGGATGTATGCCGCGCCGTTGAACTCGAAAGCGCTTTAGCGTTAGCTTTGGAAGCGTCATCATCTGCACAGATAAAAGTTCTCTCCTCGTTGTGCAAACGTTTGGAATCGGAGGAACATTGGGTGGAAGCCGGCGAAGCCGCTTGCGCGGCTGCTGTCGTTTGCATGCGCGCGCTGGCGTCCGTGGCACCGGATACTTCTACGTGGACGGCGGAAGATGCCATCCAATTACGAGATGCCTTTTTTGGACTAGGTCCGCGAGGTGCACCCGAACCAACCATCGCAGCGTTACGAGTTGGTGCCGAGGAAGTTGGTGAAAAGCGAGTGTTGGAACACCTCGCCGCGGCGGCGAAATGTTTCACGAGAGGTGGTTTCGATGAAGCCGCAATCAGAGTTGTGAAGGCAAGTTTGAAAGCATGGGAGAGGAGAAGAGATTTCAAGGCTCTCGCTGCGGCGCATCACACCTTAGCAGATTTGCACTTGAGATGTCCGATGCCTTTGTTGGATGAACGGACGCACTCGCGAAACGACGAGTTCTTCACAGACACACCGAAGCCGCCGAGGGAGCCGGCAACTTACTGGCGCGTGCGAGCGCTTGGTGAGGCTTGGGGATCACTTACTGGAGCGCAATGGCTCTATCGCGATGCGCGTGATCGAACGTTAGCAGATATGTCGAACAGAGTTCGGAAATGGTTACAGTCGTACGTTCCCGCTGGAATAAAGGTGAGTCAATTACCTACAGCCGGCGATCCAACGCCAGGATTTGGCATAGCCGGCATCCAAGTCACGGCCGTATTACCCTTCGATTTTGAATCCGAAGTGAAAGCATCATCTTCGAGCGATAATCAAGACATCAACGAAGCGTTTAAACGAGCGCTTCAGAAGCTCGACGAGGAGGAATTCGACGAGCTTGATGAGGAGGCTCGGCGCATCAACGGAGGCGCCGTCGGAGGATCCTGCTTCGAACGAGCACGAATCTTCGCATTCGATACGCCTTTTATGGTTGAAAACAATGCACGTCGCGAAGGTAGCGATGGCAACAACAACGGCGTCTATAACGACTTGCGATCGAGAGGTAGGCGTCGATTGACTTTGGCCACGAAAAAGGCGTTTCCAAGCTTCTGCCCCCGGTCTGAAATCGCCTTCACCAGAGTCGTCGAAATGTCACCGTTGAGTTCAGCCGCGGAGATGTTACGCGCGCAAGGACAAGCTTTAATGAAGGCGGCGAGACAAAGAAATGTGAATCCGGAAATGTTGCAAAGATTGTTGCAAGGATCGCTCGCGGCTGGCGTTAACGGAGGCGTTCCGGCGCTGGTGCGCGCGTTTTTCCCATTCGCGTACGAGGGTACTAATACCAACGTAGATTCCGTGCCGCCGCACGTGGCAGACGCGAACGCACACGTCGTTGGCGGTTCTGCAGCGACTTCTCCGGAAGGTACGATTAAATCCGGCAAGGCTGGTTTTCAGAAGAAGAACTCTTCCGTTCTAGGGGATTTGCTCGGAAGGCATAAGCGAGGTATTTCCATGTCGGATAATTTTGATGGCGTTCCGCTCGAAGGCCCGGATGGAGATATGCACTCGAGAGACCAATCTAGAGCAGAACAGGTCTTTCTGAGTCCGAGACATTCGTTTTCTGTGGATATTTTAACTGCCACGCCCGATCGCGCAAACGCAAAGCAAAACCCGCTCGATTTGACGGCGCCTCTCGTCGAGCCAATCTCGCCTTCGATGTTGTCCGGCAACGTCGACGACCCGAGCACTCCTCGAAATTCCACCAACATGGATTCCAAAGATTCTAAGGACTTGGTAAACGCCTTGTGGGAGCTCCGAGACGCGTGCGCCGAAGCTGTAAAAGCGCACGAAAAGTTGGACGTCGTCAATCCCCAGCTGCAAGGTTTATTCGAAAACTCCTTAAGAACCTTAGGCAGCGACATATCGAGAGTCGCGCGAGTCCAGCACACGGCGAAGATGAATAGCAATAACAACAACAACAACAACAACAACAACAACAACAATAATACTAGTAATACCAATAATAATAGCAATAGCAATACCGTTGGCGGTAAGTAGTAGCAACAACAACGTAGAGAACAACATGTATGTATTTTGTATAATAATAGACCGTAAGTCCCCTGTCAGCGCACCAAAACGCGAACACTCCACCCAAAAAACAGTGGAACCGGTCGACAGGCAAAAAATTCACAAAAATGATCGACAAAGACGTCAAAATAATCTACCCCAATTAGGTATTTGTATCTCAAATGTCCGCATCGCTCCACGGGGCATTCTTCCTCTCTCTCGCGCTTTTCTCCTCCTTCTCGAACTCCTTCGTTTCGGCGGCGTGCACGCACGAGTACGGGCAGGCGACGTACGGGGACATATATCAAAAGTTCCAAGGGTTGGAAGCATCGGGAGGGTCGACGTATGCCAAAGGGGCCAGAGCGAATGGATTGCACATATACATCGACCCGACGGTTACAGAAATCGAAGAAACGGCGAAGGTATCCGTTCACGAATACGTGCATTTGTTGCAACAAGGGTATTTGAATGAAGAATTGGTTTTGGATACTGCGCCAACAGGCGGGGTTCCTCTTTCGGATTCTTCTTCTTCCTTTGGCAACGGCTTGAGATTTCAGGCGATCAACTATTGCGGCGTCGCCGCAGCGACGGTGACGAAGCATTTGGAAGCGTTGAACGCCATGCCGGACGACGTGAAATTGTTCGACCACCCGACGTTTGTTATTTTCTACTCGCAAACGCCTGGAGAAGGGACGGGGAATTGCGACGCAGCGCAGACGGAGACGTTCGCTCGAGACGCGTTTAACGCCATTTACGGCGAGGACTGCCCCGGCATGGAAAGTACGCCAATGATTTGGGAAGCGAATGAAAACCACGTCGTGGCGGAAGGCGAAGCTGAATTTTTGGCGACCAACGTGTACACTTCTTCGTATACGTCTTTCAACGGAAAGGCGTATTGGGAGCAAAAGATCGCGGACGGAAAGACGGACTGCAAGCTTCCGGGTAACAATCCGAATTTTTACGTGCACTCTGGAAGTTCCCAAGACGTTGATGACATGAAAGATAAGATGCAAAATGCGGGCGTTTCCCCGGCATGTTCGAACAATGCTATTGGCGAGTTGATGTACGCGTCTTTCGTTAATTACTGCCTCGAAAAAAAAGGCACGAACGCGCTGGACGACTATTGCACACCCGAAGCACTCCGACGGGTGTGGAAAGCTGCGCCCACGCAAGGCTTCGATTGCGCATTCTTTAACCAATATGGTTGGACGTGGGGAGAAGTAGTCGCGAAAATGTACGCCGAGTATCAAGTGGATACCTCTGCAGTCGCGACGACCGTTCCTTCGTTGTGTTTGTACGATCAAACGTGCTCGGGCGAGCCAAAACCGTGCAGACGTCTCCCCTCGTACACGCATGACGAAGCCTTGGCGAAGTGCCCATTTGAAGTTATTGCCTCGTGCGGCGATATTTCGTTGAGCTCTGCGTCATCGTCGTCGTCGTCGAGATCTTCCCCAACAAACGCCGCGATGATTTCCGCAGCTGTGGCCGCGAGCGTCTCCTTCTTTTTCGCCTTCTTCCTCAATTGAGATGGTAAAAGTTAATCAATAATATTTAATCGTGTTGATGAAAGTAAGTAGTAGAAGTCTATTACATCACATATCGTATCGTATCGGTTACTGGTTAGAAGTTTCTTTCTTTCTTCTCTCTAAGTAGCAAAGCCCCAGCTATCTTCGCTCTCGTTGTTGTTGTTGTTGTTGTTGTTGTCGTTGTTGTCGTCGTCGCAAAAAAACGCGGGCGCGAGGCTTTGGCCGTTGCCATCATCACCATCGTCATCACCACCCGCCCAGTTACAGCCCCACAATTCGCGAAGAGCAGCAGCGGTGTTGACACCTGTTTCAGCACCAGTGATGGTAGTGGCGGTAGGATTGCTCTTTTTTTCCGTCGTCCGCGGAGTAATATTTTTTTCATTCTTCTTCCTTTTCGGCGACGGGAATGACGACGGAACCAACGTGGTTTGCTTCGTTTTGCGCATTTGCGCTAAACCTACGTCGGTTCGTTTTTGAGTTATGGTCATATCACCATTGTCGTTCGTCTTGTTTTTGTTTCTGTTGTCTTTGTCGAAGTCGTCGTTCTTTCTCTTTGTCTTCTGTGTTGCGTCGACATTCATCGTTTTGGCGGCCACGACGCGCGGCGTGGCTGTTTGCAAGCGTCTCCCACCACCCCCTTGAATCTGGGCACTTTCGCGAACGTAATACTTCTCCTTGGGTAGTGTTGGAGGGAGAGTAGTTTTACTACTCAACGCCCATCCAAACGCGTCTCTTCCCAGGACGCCGTCAAAAAATACTCGGGCGAGAAATTTGACCGGCGCTTGAGATCGAGGCAGAGATTGAGCGAAACATTTCGATTCTAAAACGAGACAATCTTTTCGAGTGTTCAAAACTCGTTCGGTAATCGTCGGAAGCTTCGTACGAAGTATTATGCTGTTATCGTGTTCACATCCAACGATGAGCACGCCCGGGTGTTGTTTTGGAAGTCGGACGACGCGAGGAGGAAACAGTTCGGCCTCCTCTTCCTCCTTCTTGCCGGGTACGTTGCCACCAAAAATGTTCATATCACCAGGAAAGGAACGTTTAGATGAAGCAAACTCTACGCGAACATTAACTGAAGGAAGAACAGCGTTTGGTTTCTTCTTCGTTCGCGGTGTTTTTGTTGAAGAAGGCGACGGCGTCGACAGGATGTCATCAGCGGTATCGTTAATTTCCAAAGATACGCGCACTTCGGACGGTAACAATTTCACAGACTCTTTGAGGTGATGAACAAATCCTGGTTGTTGTCGAGTCATGATTCTTTCAATCGCTCGAGCGTCGGCGTTTTCGACGTCGCTGAAAGTTTGAATGCCGTTGTTCATGAGCGCGGCGACAGTTTTTGGCCCGCAACGAGGCAGCTGCGAAAGGATTTCCTTCGAGTCGAACCATTTTCTCGATTCGATCGATTTCATCAGTTGGTAGGCGCAAACCGCATGGAAGAAATCTTTTCGAGAGACGTAGAGCTCGTGAGCTGCTTTAAGCAAACGAGGCGCGATGTTCATGACCGATTCCACCTCGCGCTTTAAACTCGGCAGCAAGGCGTTGTTTTCCTTCTCGTTCGTTTCCTTCAGTTCAGTTTGTGTTAAAACGTATAACTTCTCCCAACCGAACTTGATCGGCGTGTTTTTCGTGATTCGTTTGCCCTTTTTATCGCAATGAAACAACGGCACGCGAATGTTGTTGTTTAATGCCTTCAACGTCGTCTTCTCGTCCCGACGAATGCAGATTTCGCCAAACTCAATAGCTTTACACGTTGCGGATAAAATCGAGCGCAAAATTTCCGCTTCGCTCTTACCGACGACACCAGCAAGACCACTTTGGTGTTGGAATAACGACGACACATCGGCTGTCGGCGTGACAAGAACGTCTTTGTACGTGTCTTTTGTGTGGGTTGGTTCGTTGCTGTCCACATCTGAAGAGGAAAGCAGCACGTGTTGAAATCGCTTGAAAGTTTCGAATCGCACGTATCGCGTAGACATAATTCGTCCTTCCTCCTTCGCAGTGACAGTGCGAACCCCAGACATATCCGGGGACTCGTTAAATTCGCAAAGATTCGCTACTTTCATCTCGCGCAACGTTTTTACAGCCAACGCTTTCGCCCAGCGAAAGGCTTGAGCTTCCGGCGAAGAGGAAGAAGAAGAAGGACTCGCCGCGTTATTCGTAGACGCTCCGAGACCAAAAATCGGTACATTTACCGGAGACGCGAGCGCGTATTTCATGCGCGTAAACATGAACGTATTCGTTAGCCACTGAACGCAGCTCGGCACGGAAAATATCACTCCGGAAGTTACCTCTGCGTTGATCGTTTCTGGTAAGCTCGCTTTGAGTTCACTCGTGATCGGCTCGATGTTGTGAAGAAGATTTTCAAACGAAACTTTCGAGTGCGTATCTGTCATCACGACGACGACGCCTCGTTGATCAAGACCTGGTCTCCCAGCTCGTCCGGCCATTTGCAGAAGCGTGCCTCGGTCAATGTCGGCGTAGATGCCGCCGCCTCGATACGTTTTCGTCCCGCAGACGACCACGAGCCGCGCGGGTAAATTGACGCCAAGCGCCAACGTCGACGTCGAGCACAGCGCTAATATTGCCCTTTCTCGAAATAGCGTTTCCACGAGACTGCGATCGTGATATTCGAGCGAAGCGTTGTGAAAAGCAATACCTTTTGGAAGGAGCTGTTTCAACGTTTTATTCTTCGCCCTTTGCGCCGCTTGAACGAGCTTCATCTTCGATTGCTCATCGGTAACGAACGGCTCGCGGAGAGTATTTCTTCTCTGCGCGATATCCTCTTCCAGTTTTTTCGCCGCTTTCAGGGTCGCGTCGCGCGTCGTGCAGAAAATCAAAGACGGACATCGTTCGTAATGGTCTAAAACCACGTCGAGAAGCTTTGCGTTGAGCGTCTTTTCAAACAAGTATTCGTTCTTGCTATAACCGCAGTCGCGACATATTGTTTCCAGTCGCACCGGTCTGTACTCTTCGCCAAACTCCCACGTCGTGGTGATGGCGTTCTTACCACCGCTCAGCCAGTCGCCGACCTCCCCCACGTTGGGCGCCGTCGCCGATACGGCCACGAATCGGCACCGACGCAAAGCCGCCTCCTCCCCCAAACTCTGTCCGATTGCTTTCAACCTCGAGACGATCGCCTCCAACGTCGCCCCTCGCGAGGAATCGCCAACGACGTGTATCTCATCGATCAAAACAACCGAAATAGATCCAAAAAAGCCAAAACTACCGTTCGAGTAATTCCGTCTCGACAGCGAGTCCAGCTTTTCCGGAGTCGCCAGTATCACGTCCGCTTTATCTACTTCTCTCCAAAACTCGCTCGATCGCGCCTTCTCGTCGTCCACATCCCCTGTCAACAAAACGAAACTTAAATCTAACTCCGTCCCTCGACCGAATCGATTTTGCCAATCGTTCAGCTTTTCCGCCACGAGCGCTCTTAACGGCGCCAAATAAACGACTTTGTTGTTGCAACCTCTCCGATTACTGCCGCTCGAAACCTCGTCTCCTCGTCTACGTCTCGCCCCGTTCGTCGTCGTCGTCTGGAACAATCCAGTTAACATGGCCAATTCCAACAAAACCGTTTTCCCCGACCCAGTCGGGGCGCTGCACACGAACGACGCCTCCGTTTTTGTCAGTATAAACTCCATCATCTCGCTTTGCATCGCGTTGAAAAACCTGTTTTATCGTTAATGTTAGTAGTCACGCATTCGTTCGATTTAGAGAAATTTTCCTTCGTGTATTTTTTACACAAAAACACTCGCTTCCTCCGCAGGAGAAATCAAAGAAAAAAACGAATCTCGCGCAGAAAAAAAAACAAAAAGCTCTTTGATATTCTCACCGAAAACTTCCTCTGAACGCGCTCTGAAACAAAAGCGGCAGGTCTTTTTCCACGCTTTTGTTCGTCGTCGTCGTCGTCTGAATCATCTCGTCGTCGTTAAAGTCGTTCGTCTCAAAGTTCTTCTTTCAAAGCGCAAACACAATACACAAACTCTTCTCGTTGTTGCTTTTTTTTCTCTCTTTTTTTTTGTGAAGCGTCTGCTTTTTTTTTTCTTTCTTTTCGTTTCCTTCAAAAAAAATGACTCGTCCAACAACTTCCTCGTTCCCACCTGATGAAAACTTTAACGAGAGAGATGATGATTCAGACTTTGACGTTTATTCAGGAGAAGATGTAGGGACGATGAAGACGATGGAGTTAAGAAGAGCAGCAAAACGAAGAAAAGAAGGGGGCGTGAATACTACCACCACCACGACTGCCGATGATGATGATGCGATAGATTTTGATCGGACGTTAGCTTTAGGTAAACGACTTGAGATTTATATGATTTTATTTCTTACTCATTTTTTATATTACACAGGATCTTCCGGATGGCTGTTCATATACTACGTCGGGGTGATTAAAGTTTTGAGAAGAGAAGGTTACGCGGAGTACGTTTTTATGTGTCGTCGTATATACCTTTTTTTAACGACGAGGAGGAGTTTACGTCGTGGTTTTGTTTCTTTCTTTCGTTTCGCGAAACGACGATCTTTTGTTTTATTACGAGAGAGACGATGAGAAAGAAACGGTCGTCAAAGTCTTTGAAAATTTTCCTCTTCTTTCGCGAGCTCTGTGAATAGAGAAGAGCGTGAGTTAAGTCATGAATCAATACTCGCTCACTAAAATTCCCTTCTCTTTCTTCTCTTAAATCGTTTTCGCTCTGCGTGTTATTACTAAAACAGAAACACGAAAGTTATTGGATGTTCCGGCGGCGCTTTAATCGGCTCTTTACTTTTTATGCCGACGGTGGATTTGGACGCGTTGGCGGTGTACGCCTACCTGTGCGCGACGCGAGCGAGAAGTTCCATTTTAGGCGCTTTCCAGTTAAGGTATTACGTGCAAGGCGCGATTCGAGAGTTTGCGCCGGATAACGCGCACGAATTGTGCACGAATAAGTTGGAGATGAGCATCACGAGAATGACGCTGAGAGGATTGAAAAATTTACGGTTGAAAGTGTTCGAGACGTACGAGTTTTTTGTGAGAGCGTTGTTGTGTTCGTCGAACATCGTGCCTTTGAGTGGGTTGCCGATGTGGCTGAAAGGTCACGGATTGTGTTTAGACGGCGCGTTGACGGATATTCAATACGTCAGCGGGTTCAAACGGTCCGGGACGTTTTCAAAGTTGCACTGTCGACGGAAACACGGGAGGAAGTTGATCGTGGTGAGTCCGTTTTATAGCTCGCGAGCGGATATTAAGCCGTCGAAGTTTGTGCCGGTGTGGTGGTGCTTTTTCCCTCCAGAGCAGTATAAGATGAAGATATTGTTCGAGATGGCGCAAAAAGACGCGAAGAGTTGGATCAAGAAACAGAAGAAGAAAGAGGAGGAGAAGAAGTCGTCCGGGTTGGAAAGGGCGAGGCGCGGGTTGACCGAGAATCAGCCCATAACGACGAATAATAGAAATATATCTTCTCCGGAAAGTAACGGAGGTGCGACAAATACGACGGGCGAAACCTCGGATTCCGACGACGACGACGACGACGGAGAAGAGGAAGTAGAAATGAAGGATTCGTTGGAGACTTTACGAGATTCGTCGAGGAACTCGTCGCAAAATTCGCTCCAGGATTGGTACACCGAGTGTCAAGAATGGGCTTCGCAAACGAGTGAGTTTGCGGCGAAACGCGCGGCGGCGGCAAAAGCGGCGGCAGAAAAGGCGGCAAAGAAGCACGCGGAAACGTGGACGGAGTTTGCGGAGAGAGAAAAACGCATCATCAAATCGTTTTGGTTTCGAGCGTCCGCAACGGCGCAAGAGGCGGTGGATCGACTGACGCACATGGGCCGATCGAGCTTGACGAGCACGCCGATTAAAAAGAAAAAGAAGAGAAGATCCACTGGAGAAGACGAATTTTACGACGCGAACGAGCAAGGTGGATACGAGAGCGAAAGTAGCAGGCGATCGTCATTTGATGGTTTTTTACGCGACAACGCGCACGAAGCGTTCATCACCGTGGGCAAAGGCACGATTAAAATTGAAAAGTTAATTTTGCAACTCATCGCGTGCGTCATCGTGTACGCCGAGTGCGCTTTACAGGCGGCATTTTTCTTCGTCTTGGCGATTGTCTCCGGCATTTTACGCGTGAAAGGTAACGAGAAAAATTGGGAACGGTTTTATACCTTTGCGAAGCCGATGCCGAGACTGTTGATGCACTCGGTGCCCGGGATACCGAACACGAAGAAAGTTGACGAGAGAACGAGTAAAATCCTCGGGAATTCCTGCGCGACGTATCGGGTTCTGTGTTACTTGATTCACGCGCCGACAGAGCATTTCGAAACCGCAAAAGTGAGCGGCTACGAGACGAACAACTCATCCATGAGTGAGGGACCCACAAATTAATAATACAAAATTGTCTGTCGCGAACGGTGAGATACCGGACGACGACGATTTTTTAGAGAAGGCACACGCATAACTATAGTAATAGGAACGCAAAATTTTAGTAAAGCATAAAAATAGTATCATCACATACGCATCATATGCCTTGTATTGTGTGCTTTCGTTCGTGTGTTTAATACAGAGTCCTCGAATATATTGTGAATTAAAACTCTCTTTTTTTGAGAAGGGCAAGAAGATTACCACCAAGCTTTCTCGCCATCCGTGCCAGCCACTCGAATACCATCCGAACCGGCCACGATGACTTGGTAACTCATCCCAACGAACAAACCGTGATCGACGACACCAACGGTATTTTTCAAATCGCTCGCGGCTTTGTTCACGTCCTTAATCGGCGCCTTAAAGTGTAAATCGACGATGTAGTTCCCGTTGTCGGTGACGGCGACGTTATCGCCGTCCGGCTTGTTCGTCGAGCTCGAGCCCATGCGAATAACTGCTTCACACCCAGCTAAACTCGGCAACTCCGCGATTGTCCTCGCCGTGTGCTCGTGACAAAACGGGGTAATTTCCACCGGCAACGGAAACCCCGGACCTAACCCTTTGCACAACTTGGATTCGTCGACGATGACGATGAACTTCTTCGCCATCACTTCCACCATCTTCTCTCTCAAAAGCGCACCACCGCCGCCTTTCACCAACGCCAAGTCCGGGTCGACTTCATCCGCTCCATCAATCGCCACGTCCAACTTACTCTTCTCGTTCAGCGTGCACAAAGGAATGCCCAGGCTTTCCGCTTGCTCTCGCGTTCGTTCCGAGGTTGGAATAGCCACGATATCTTTCAACTCCCCGGATTTCAACTTTTGCCCCAACCGTTCGACGGCAAAATACGCCGTCGATCCGGTGCCTAAACCAACAACCATCCCTGAGAGGACGTGATCGTCCACCGATTTATACCCGACGAGTTTTTTCAGCTCGTCTTGCGACATTTGCGCTTTCGTGGTCGTCATTGATGATGATATCTTTCTGTTGTTTGATGATAATCTTCTCGAAAATGTAGTCGTCGTAGTGCTTTGTCTGGATGCGAGATGAAAAGTTGTCGCTTGAATCGTCGTCAACATTATATGTTATAGAGTTGTGTGTGTGTGTGTGTGTATATATAGTATATCTAACACAGAGAGAGAGAGAAAACGCGAGAGATGTATTATGTGTGTTTAAAGTGCAGATGCACAATAATATTTTATCCAAAAGAGCAGAAAGAGCAGAAAGAGCAGAAAAGTAAAAAAAAAAAGCAGAGTAATTTTCTTTTTGCAGAAAAGGTCGAGACGCTTCATAAAAAACGCACGCGCACCAAAAAATTTCATCAAACTCTCTTGTTAGTATTCTATAGTACTAAAAACAAGGACGATGTTGTGGAGAGGTTGAGAGAGATTCAGAGAGAGGACGAGGAACGCGAGGAGGATGCGACGACAGCGACGGGAACACTTTCAACAACGCGGTGGTGGGGCGGACGACGAGAATGATGCTTCTGCTGATGATGATTTTGATGTCAACGTGATGAACAAAAACGAAGATGATGATGAAGAAAAAGATTTGGAAAAAGGGGCGATGAAACCACCGGCGTTACCGAGACCGATGCGACTTTTGGAAGAGTTGAAAGAGAAAATGATGACGTGTGCTCACGAAAACGCAAATGGGACGACGACGAGCAGCAAATACGCGAGCATCGAGTGCGAGTTGAGCTCGTGGAGAGAGACGGAAATTATTCAATTTTTGGTGGAGAAGATTCGGAAAAATTATTACGCGAAGACGACGACGAACAACGAGGATGAAGACCCGATACGAGTCGGACGGGTGTTCACGGCAGTCAACGAAGGCGGTCTGGCGGTTTTAGTTGGAGAGGAACTGAGAGATAAACGGAGTTTAGGATCGGTCGTGAGAGCCGCGGCGGCGGCGTCGGCGGCGTCGGCGGAGAAGAAAGACGAAGAAGATACGAGTAGCGAAGGGGGGGCAAAGAAAGAAGGGACGAAGAAGAAAAATAGCGACGAGAAGAATAAGAAAAAGCTCGCAAACGTGCCGAAGATTGCAATCGCGACGTTAGAGTCGCCGGTGAATTTAGGCGCCTCGGACGGGAGAAACGCCAGAGTGGTGTGTTTGGTCTTAGTTCCGATGAGCTCGCAAACTTTACACGGAAACCATCGACACAGTTTTGAAGAGCTTCATCGGAACAGCGCTTTACATAACGACGGCGGTGACGACGACAACGATAAAGACGCGCTGTTTGGCCTGGACCGATGGAATAAAATCGCGTGCATAAAAGCCGCGTTTAGAAGTTTATCGAGAGACACAGATTTTGTCTCCGACGCGAGCGATTTCAAAAGACTCCACTCGCACGCGAAGAAACATTCCAGATTGCCGCACGCTTTTGACGTTCTCTCCGCAGTCATGCACGGGGACAGCACGGACGATAAAGTGCGTTTGTTGAGTGCCAAGCAAAGAGTCCTGGACGCGTGGGAAGACGCCGTGGAAGTCTTGAGATTGTCCCATAGGAATTCGTTTTTGACTTCCATAGAACACAGGAAAAAGAACGCGAAAGATACGAACGCGAACACTAACAGCTCGTACGAAGCCGAGCGGACGGGGAGATTTTGCGGTGGAATCATCGATGATATTAAACGACGTTCGTTAGTGTACGCGAGCGATTGGACGGATGGACTACAAACAGTCAAGACGATAACGGCGACTTTGTACATGTATTTCGGGTGCTTAGGACCGGCGATTGCGTTTGGAGGGTTGACGTACGAGGAAACCGGCGGTAAACTCGGCGCGATGGAATTTTTGCTCTGCCAGGCTTTTGTCGGCATCGTTTGGGCAATTATCGGTGGTCAACCCGAGTTAGTACTCAGACCAGCCGGTCCGCAAACGGTTTTCATCATCGAGCTTTATCGACTCTCGACGACGAAGGCGTTCAACGTGCCTTTCGAACTCGCCATGGCGTGGACGGGCGTGTGGACTTCAATTTTCATGCTCCTCATCGCGTGTTTTGATTATTGCGCGATTGTCGTTCGATCTTGCACGAGGTTCACCCAAGAAATTTTCATGGTATTTGTGAGTGCAATTTTCATATTCGAAGGGTGTAAAGGCGTCGGGAGTTATTTCGATAGCGCGAAAGAGACGTACAGCAGAGACGTGGCGTTGTTTTCGCTCATCTTAGCCGCCGTGACTTTACAACTCGGATTGTTTTTTGGAAAAGTTCGTTCCAGCCCTTTCTTACTCGGTCCTTTGAGAGAATTGACGGCTGATTTTGGAATCGCGTTTGCGATCGTTACCTCTTGTCTTCTCGCGTGGGGATCTGGAATCGATGGGTACGAAAAGCTCTCGTTACCTTCGAACATCAAGCCGAGCGACGAAACGAGAAGCAATTGGCTGATTGACTTATTTCCGTCCAAAGAGGAAGGAAATCGATGGATCATCGGAGGCGCGATAGTCCCGGCGATATGCTTAACGTGCTTGTATTACATCGACGCTAATGTTGCGGCGCTATTGTGCAACAAAGAAGAGGCAAAGTTGAGAAAAGGCGTCGCGTATCATTACGATTTCGCGTTGCTCTCTATCTTACTCTTTTTCTGTTCGATTTTTGGCTTGCCGTTTGCGACGCCGAGTCTGCCGCACTCGCCGCAATACGTGAGAGCACTGTCGGAGATTGAAGAGATTACAAAGAACGGGGTCACGCGAACAAAAGTGGTGACTGTTCACGAACAACGCCTCTCGCCGCTGCTCGTCAACGTTTTGGTTTTGTTGTCCTTTGTTTTATTGTCATTGTTGAAAGAGATTCCTATGGCGGTATTGTACGGTTTATTCGTTTTGATGGGCATCAACGGTTTCTACGAAAATCAATTTTTTCATCGATTGACGATGATATTTATGGAACCAAGGTTACACCCACCGACGTCGTACGTGAGAAACGTCCCGTTATCGCGGGTTCATGGATTTACGTTCGTACAAGTGTGTTGCGTGGCGGTCATTTGGGGCGTGCGCTCGACGGATTTGTGCCTCATGTTTCCAATCTTAATCGCGATGTTAATGCCGCTTCGGTTACTTCTCTCCAAGTTTGACGGCATGTTCACGAAGCAACAGTTGCAACTTTTGGACGTGAACGACGAAGCGTATTTGGTATTAGATGATGATGACGATGATAGCAACAATAACGACGACGACGACGACGACGACGATGACCGAGACGACGACGACGGCGACGCCTTTGATGCCAATGACCCTGGTTTCAACAACAACGCGACCGACGACGAGCGTCGCCAATTAGTACGCGCGGCACAAAAAGCTGCGTTCGATTCGAGAGCGATGACGCTGATGGATTTTGCGGAAAACGGACCGAGTCTGAACGCGTCCTCGCTAGGGAGTGCTAGAAAACCTCAGGGGTCGTCTCCGTTCGGCACCGCCGCGACGCCGAATCGATACGTGTTCCCGTATCATTCGGATTCAAAGCCGATTAAAATTGCCCAGAGACGAACGTCGTCATACTTCAGCGACGACGATCTCTCGCCGAGGGATAAGTCGGCGACCGTGAGTCCAAGACGCGATCGTCCACTTTCGCCTAAACCATCGAACGATAATAATAAAAATAATAAAAGTAGTAATAGTAAGGAGGAACCCGGGTCTCCGCTGTAGTTCTATAGATAGGATACAATTAGGAAAAAAGAAGACTTTTATTCAGATGATGTTTTATCGTATTGTAGCGCGCGTATTTACAATTTACTACTTACGCAACTGCACTTCTTCGCATTCATTCATTCATTCATTCATTCATTCAAATCCTTTTGTATTCTTGTGTTCATTTGTTCATGTGTGTGTGTGTTCAATCGTCCTTTTTTTTCACGAAAATCATCATCTTACAAAAAATTAGGCTGTCGTTCGCTTCGCCGCGAACGGTGCGGCGATTCGCGTCGCTCTCGTTTTCGGGGGCGAAAACTCAACCGATCTACCTTTCACCTCTTTCGGCACCGCTTTCGCCGCTTTCTTAGTGACGTTTTTGTTGTTGTTGTCCCCTTTCGCTTTTTTGCGTCCGAAAAGCACTCGCGACACCGTTCGGTACGCCAAGTAATACATCAACGTTTGGACCAAAACGTACGAGGAAAACATCGCGTTCGATTTCGTCGCGTACGGCGCAAAAAAATCCACGTTTTGGTACACCATCAATAATTTCGCCGCCAAAACTTTCACCAACTCCTCTCTCGCCGCTGTTAAAAACAAGAAAGCGCGCGTCGCGTACTCCTTCGCTTCCTTCGGCGTCTTCTCCTGGACAAACTTCTTCGCCTTTGTCAGTTGCGGTTGAACTTTCTTCACCCCAGATTTCACTTGCTTCGTGACTTCACCGTACGCGCTTTTAATTTTCGGCATCACCTCCTTCTTCGCCTTCACTTTCGCCGTTTCGTATTTCTTCGGCAAATCAAACTCCATCGCCTTCTTACTCGCCAACTGCCCGATTTCCAACGACTTCACCTTCGCGAACGCGTAATATTCCGACCCTTTCGCCTTCGCGACGACTGCCAACCCACTCGTCTTCTCTTTCAAATATTCCGCGAAAACTTTCGAGTGCGCTTTCAAACCCTCCAAACCTTCCTTCGCTTTCGCCTTCCCGTCGCTCGTCGCCGCTTCCGCGAACGTCTTCAACGCCTCCCAAAAATGCGCAAACTCCGTCTTCAAATCGTTCGACGAACTTTTCTGAGCGATAAACTCTTCGTTCGTTTCTCCTAAAAAACTTCTCTCGAACTTTTCTTTCTCTTCTTTTGTCTTTTCCAAGTTCACTTTCGCCTCCTCGATGGCTGATTTCGATTTTTGCAATTCCAACTCCACCTCTCGTTTCGTTCGTCTCATTTCGTTCAAATCGACGTTTAATTTTTCCTCGACGGCACGTTTCTCTTTCCTCGCGTACGAGAGGTCAGACTTTGCTTTTTCCAGTTCACGTTCCAACCGAAGAAGCTTGTTTTCGTCTTCTTTTCCCCTAGTGGGGTTGGCGGAAACGAAGAAAAAGCCTTCGCCCTCGCCGACGACGACGCGCCTTCTTCTTTCGCGCATTAATCCATTCGCAAAATCGGTGTTAGTGGTAAAACACCCGGGACCGACGACGAATGCGAACACGACGGCAAACGCGAGTAAAAACAGTTTTTTTACCGCGCGAGAAGTATCAGATCTGCGCCGGTGAGTACTCCTCATCAATCTCGTGTTCGTCATTTCAAGATCGATATAATAAAACGCGCGTCGTTCAGAGAGAGAGAGAGAGCGCGTTTTTTTATATCTCAAAATAGCGCGCAAAAGTTGTGTGGCAAGAGGTAAACGTTTTTGAAATTTTTGTTCCTTTTTCGTAGGTGTTTTTTTAGAGGGGCAGACGATTGGTTGTTTTTTAGTGAGATCTCCATGCAAGAAAAACATTAAAAAAGTGCTTAAAAATTCTGGACGCCACATGTGAGATCACACACATGTTGAATACAACGACTAATAAACGAAGAATAACAATACTAAGTGATGAGAGTAAAGAATCCACATCCGAAAAGAGCGAACGCGAGGACGCTTTTGAAGGTGGTGAAGGGGAGGAGAGAAGAAGAAGAAGTGGAAGAAGAAGAACCGGTGTTGTGTTTGAAGATTCCTGACGAGAGAGAAGAGATGCGAAAAGAAAAGACTGCGACGAAGAGAGGGAAGAGAAAGAGAGGGCACGAGTGCGATGTTTGCGAGAAGGTGTTTCAATATCCATCACTTTTGGCTACACACGTGCGTATTCACACGAACGAGAGACCTTTCGAATGTGATGTGTGCGAGAAACGTTTCACTCAATCTGGTAATTTGAGATACCACATGCGTATTCACACAAACGAGAAACCGTACGAATGTGATGTGTGCGAGAAAAGTTTTCGTCAATATGGTCATTTGCAAAAACACGCGCGTATTCACACGAACGAGAAACCGTACGAATGCGATGTGTGCGAGAAGAGGTATCGTCACGCTTCTCGTTTGAGATACCACAAGCGTACTCAACACCATTATTAGCTCTTTTATAGTCCTACGTTTACATACACACACATTGTATTCATCAAAGAACGCACGAATCAAATCAAACTTGTTTTCTAAAGGAGTCCACCTTAACTTTTGATGCTCTTTTTTTGCTTAGAAAAGACATCACAAAAAAAACACATTTCATCATGTTTTGACACGACGACGAAACAAAGAGATACACAGACGCACACAACAAAGCTCTCTCATCATCATCGTCGCATTTTAAAAGAGAAATAGAAGGATGAGCTCGTGGAGAAAAGGAAGAAAAGGAGGAGGACTTTTCAAAATGAAGGACGCGTTCGTTTTTTTGGTTGTTTTTACCTCCTACGCGGTGTGGAGAAATCATCGTTTTTCTCATCATCACCAAAGCGAAGCGCAGATGCAGATGAGACAACACCAACACGAACAACAACAACAACGGGATGATTCTTCTTTGTCTTCTTCTTCTTCTTCTTCTTCTTCGGGAGGGCACGGGGAAAAACGATTAGTGAGCGAAAACGAAGACCGAGAAGCGTTCGAGAGTTCGGACGAGGAACCGGTGGATCCGTCTCCACCGATACCACCGGAACCGATGATGATGATGATGCCGCCTCCTCCTTTACCGCCTCCTCTCGCCGAAAAGACTTTGTCTCCGCCACCCAGCGTTGAGCGGCAGCAGCAGCCGGAAGAAGGAAAAGAGAAAGAAGAACGAGACGAATACGAGAAAAAATATACGATTCTTCCTAAACCGGACCAGTCGAACATTCCTCTCAACGCGCAAGAGGTTCGCTCGGATAGCAATCACCCGCAATGGATGAAAGACATGTGGGCGCAGCAAACGAAAGCGCTGACGGAAGAGGCGAAGAAAGAGTTAGAGAGGAAGATTTATGAAGGCGCTATACCGCCGGAGTTGTCGCACGCGAAACCCGGGGATGCGATATTCGTCACGTTTGCGACGCACTCGGTGAGAGATTTCGCGAAAAATTGGGTCAACGCGGCGAGACGGTTGAAATTAGAGCCGCACTTTGTCGGCGCTTTGGACGAGAAGATGTTGGAGGATTTGAAGAGTTGGAACGTACCGTCGATGTTACTGACTGGGAACTCGGTTTTAGCCAACAGAGGAGTACAGTTTATTACCGCGGGAAGCGCAGCGTTTAAGAAGATGGGAACGGTGAAGACAAAGTTTGTGCAGGACTTGTTGGATATGAACTTGAATCCTATTTTATCGGACGCGGACGTGGCGTGGATGAGAGACCCGAGGGCGTATTTCAACAAAGGCACGTACGGGAAAGCGGATATTTTAGTCAGCACAGATTGCATAGACGTTCCTGGAGACAAAGACGATTCGAACAAGTGCGCGCACGTGAATTTCAACACCGGTATACTACACATACGAGCGACGGAGGAATCGAAGAATTTTTTACAAGCGTGGAAAACCAAAGTCGCGACGTCGACGATTGCGTGGATGAGAGACCAACCGGCGTTTAATTTGTTAATGCACGAAGGCGTGAGAGGCCACGCGTTAGAAAATGCGATTAAATTGAAAGATATGGCGGACAGAGGGAAGGAAGGTTTCAGGATGGTGTATTACGCCGCGAACGCTACGGTAAAATTAGGCGTCTTGCCGAATTGGCTCTTCGGGAACGGGCACTCGTATTTCGTCCAATGGCATCACAAGCAATTTCCTGAGGATGGAGAACCGTACGCGGTGCACACGACGTACCAATACGGAGACGACGGGCAATACGCCTGGGGAAAGAGAGAGCGCATGCGACAGGCTGGGATATGGACCGCAGACGATCGAGAGTATTACGAAGACGCGCACACGAAATATTTAGTCGTCCCGGACGTCTTTGCGCAGGTGAAACACGCGAACGGCCCAGGCGGCGCGAAAATGAAAACGGTCGGTTACGGGAACGGCGATTACAGAGTGGCCATCGAAAGACACTTCGCGGAAGATAAAGTGCGACGAGAAACCGTGCGAAACTTATTGGCGCTTGGGAAGCTTCTAAACAGAACGATTATTTTACCGGAACCGAGGTGTTATTGCGACAAGATTTGGAACAATTTGAACGCGTGCCGAGCGCCCGGCGCGGAGAAATTCGTCCTGCCGTACTCGTGTCCCATGGACCACATATACGATTTACCCAGCTGGTTTCGAAGCGGTTTGAAGTTCAGAGAGCCTGGCTTCTTAGCGGATTCGAGAGTTCCGGATAGCGTCAGGAACGATATCATTCGCGTGAATGTAGAGAGGAGGAGAAATTCGCAGTTGGTTTTAGAAGGCGATGGAGCAGGAGGAGAAAAGACGACGACGACGAATTCGTTCGATATAGGAGAAGAAGAAGGCAAATCTTCATCTTCTTCATCGTCATCTTCGGACGTTCAACTCCCGTTCGGCTTCACCGCCGCGATGGCCGAAGAAGCGTTGAAACCCTTCAGCTCCCACGCCGTCCTCGAGTTCGACTATTTGGCCGAAGAAGGCGTTTTTTGCGGCTTCCACGGTAAAGAAGAGAACCACGATTTCGACGCATCCGTCCAAGGCGCTTTGAGTCACTACCAATACTACTGCTTCACCGAGCCTTGGCTCGCCTCAAACGCGCCACGGTCCGGTCGACGCCCGAACGAACCGTACGAACCGCAAGTCGTCAAGAGACACTGCGGCGAGATGGACACCTCGATGCGCGCTTCGGGGAAAGTACACTTGGGTGTAATCGAACACATAAACAAAAAAGAGGAACAAAATTTGAAATGCACCTGCGAGTTTGGCTTTGGCGTGCCGCTTGCGTTGGAAACGGTCGCGAAAGGGCCAATGTGTACGCACGAGAGTCATTCTTAAATAGATTGAACATTTTTTTAGTTACGAGTAGCACGAGATGATGATGATAGATTTTTTTTTAGAGCGAATTTGTTTGTAGGAAAAAGAAAAAGGACGAGTGGGGATACAGTTTTAGTAGGGGGGAAAGATCATCACTTTTATCAAATTAATTAACAAATATGGCACTCTCATCT
>Ga0181554_1000713_pt1 | contig 32833 bp, 22 predicted proteins | sample 011ome_16_FD_145602 | JGI IMG/M metagenome (GOLD analysis project Ga0181554, IMG submission 145602) | Coastal salt marsh microbial communities from the Groves Creek Marsh, Skidaway Island, Georgia - 011503CT metaG (spades assembly) | ecosystem: Environmental > Aquatic > Marine > Intertidal zone... | reverse complement strand
CCGGGACCCCCCCGCCGCGCGCGGGGACCTCGTCTGCGACCATGTCGAACACGCTCCCCAGCTCCGCCCGGCTCTCCATCCCGAGCGGCGCGAGCGCGCCGCCCGCCAGTCGCCGCGTCGGCGTCACCGTCGCGATGTCCACGTCGAGCAGGTCCCGCGGCGGCGATTGCGGTTGCGGTTGCGGCGGCGGCGCGCCGTGCGCCGCCTCCGCTTCTTCGTGTTCGTACCACTCGTCGCCGCAGTAATCCTCGAGGTCGTCCTCGACGTCTCTCGTCCCGTAGCTGTTCTCGAACCCCGCGTTGGCCATCATCCCCGCGCGGTCGCTCTCTTCGTGACTCCTCCTCGAGTTTGAGTTCCAGCTCTTCCCTCCCCGCCCCCCGCCCGGGCTCTTCCCGCGTCCGCCGCCTCTCCCGCCGCCGCGTCCTCCTCCCGCGCCCGCGCCCGCGGCCGCCCCCGCCCCCGCGCCCGCCGCGGCGATTTGCATCTCTTGCCCCATCAACACGTGCGTCTTCATGCGGTACTTCCTCGCCGCGCCGCCCTCGGTGCCGTGCAGGACGTACTCCTGGTACGTCGGCGCGAACTGATGCACGGTGTCGGACACGACGTCGTTCAGCGAGATGGCGTGCCCGATGTTCTTCAACGATATCCCGTGCATCTTGCTCGAGTCCGCGTACGGCGTCGACGGAAACGCGAACAACATCATCGGCGCGGCGATGATCATCTCGACGCAAATTAAAACGTTTTGCAACGCGCGGCCATCCTTCCCATCCTTCAAGACGCCATCGCTCACGAGAATCGCGCATAGGATCGACTGCCAGAACGTCAGGAAGATGACCGCCTTGACCAAGACGAACTTCAGGAGTGGTTTGTACGGCTGCAGGAGCTCGTGCGCGCCGAGGTAAAACAGCAAAAGCGAGTACAACGCGACGGTGTACGACAAGTTATACACGAACGCGATGTACGGGTACGCCTTGTCGCCTTTGATCTCTTGATCGCCGTAGACGCCGCACCACGTCAGGATGAGCGTCAGCATCGCGAGGATGGGCTTGAGGAAGACAAACTGAAGGGCGCCGCGTTTGCACGCGCGAATGTACGGTCCGTCCACGTGCAACCTGGGGAGGCAACACGTGGCGTGCCACCACGAAGGGACGATCTCCTTCCCGCCCAGCCGGTTGACGACGTTCCCGGGCCCGCCGACGTACGCGAGGCACAGCGACAGGAAGTTGTACACGACCCACGATTCGTAGCAGTCGCGGAACGTCTCGAGGTAGAGCGACGCGTCGCGATCGACGAGGGAGAACCACGAGCACAGCGCGTAGGTTGGCACCATGAAGATCACGCGGATGATGAACCGCTGGTGCGCGGGCTGCGTGTACCGGTGCAGGTGCATGATGATCTGCGTCACGCTCATCGCGACGGCGACGAACGCGAAGAACCCGGTCCATGTCAGCGTCGTCTCGTCCTCGAACATGGCGGCGAGATCGCGTCGCGGCGCGCTGACTTTGTTTTTTTTCCGGGGACCTCGCGAGTCGCGACTTCCAAGATGCGGCCGAGGTCCGCGCGCGCGCCCTCCTTCGCGCGGCGAGCCGCGAACGCCGCTGTCGCGCGCGGCCGCGGTCTTATCCGCTCGCGGAGGGAACGAACGAGCCCCGCGCGAGGTGCGAGACTGTGCGCGCGCGTGCTGCGCTCGCGCTCGCGTCTTTGGACGCGCGGGGGCTCGGCAACGGAAACAAAACAGCTGGCGCGATCTGCTGGCTGGCTGGAGAGGCCGCGAGGGAACTCGCGATCGGCAGTCCTTTCAGCGCTCTCGTGGTGCCGATCTCTGATCGTGTTCGATCTCCGGCCGTCGTCTCAGAACACGACGCGCCGGACCGCGGGGACCATGTCGGACGAGGATGAACGCCCCGTCCCCGACCTCACCGAGGTCCAGCGCGAGTTCGGCGGCATGAACCTCTCCGTCCCGGACCACGCGTTCTGGGAGACGCAGCCCGTCGGGCAGCTGAAACCGGAGCTGAACAAGGCTGGCGAGGAGGGCCCGATCGACGATCCGATCGCGGTCGCGGACGTGAAGCAGGAGCCGTACAAGCTTCCGGACGCGTTCGAGTGGAGCAGCTGCGACCTCACGAACGACACGACGAAGCAGGAGGTGTTCGATCTCCTCGCGGCCAACTACGTCGAGGACGACGACGAGATCTTCCGGTTCAAGTACTCGCCCGAGTTTATCAAGTGGGCGACGCAGCCGCCGGGATATCACCAGGATTGGCACCTCGGCGTCCGCGTGAAAGGGACCGCGAAGCTCGTGGCGTTCATCACCGGCGTGCCCGCGAAGGTCATGGTGAAAGGCAAGGCGATAGACCTCGCGGAGATAAACTTTCTGTGCATTCACAAGAAGCTCCGCGCGAAGCGTCTGGCGCCGATGCTCATCCGAGAGATCACGCGGCGGGTCAACTTGAGAGGGATCTGGCAGGCTGCGTACACCGCGGGCGTGGTCCTCCCGAGACCGATCTCCACGGGGAGGTACTGGCACCGGTCCCTGAATTTTAAGAAGCTCGTGGAGATCAACTTCACGACGCTCCACGCGCGTTCCACGATGGCGCGGTCGATAAAACTCTTCAAGTTGGAGAACAAGACGCGAACCCCGGGGCTTCGCGAGATGAGAGACGAGGACGTCCCCGGGGTGACGGTGATCTTGAACAAATACCTGCGCAAGTTTGCGGTCGCGCCGGTGTTCACGGAGGCGGAGGTGCGGCACCACCTGTCCCCGAGAGACGGCGTCGTGTACTCGTTCGTCGTGGAGGACGAGGGCAAGCCGGGCGCGGTGACGGATTTCGTGTCGTTTTACTCGCTCCCGTCGACGGTGATCAAAAACACGATGGGGCACGACACGCTGCGCGCGGCGTACAGTTACTATAACGTCCCGGGGAAGACGCCGCTGCTTGATTTGATGGGGGACGCGCTCATACTCGCGAAGCAACGGGATTTCGACGTCTTCAACGCGTTGGATTTAATGGAGAACGAGCCGGAGGCGATTCTGAGCGCGCTCAAGTTTGGCATCGGCGACGGGAACTTGCAGTACTACCTGTACAACTGGCGGCTAAACGAGGAGCTGCCGTCGTCGGAGATCGGGCTCGTGCTGACGTAGCGGCGTGAGCGTACAGTAGCGTGTTGGTTGTAGTACGAGAACGTAACGTCACAGGTACTCGCGCAGCGTCGCCGCGCGGTCGCGCGTCTGCCGCACTAGCGCGTCCACGCTCGCGGCGAAGTCTCCTCGTCCCCACTTTTTCGCGTCTCGCGCCGCGTCGTTTTTTATCTTTTCCGCCGTCGCCCGCGCGGTGTCCTCTAAGAACCCGCTGAGATGCAGCATCGTCAGCGCGCGCTGGAGCTCTCGCGCGTACGCGTCCCTGGCGCCGCCGTCCTTCAGGACCGCGTTCACGAGGTGGTTCCACGTCGAGCGGCCGTCGGATTCGGTGAAGATGTCTTGCGGGTGGTTCTCGTCGCAGAAGTACGGGCTGTTCCACCACTCGCACGACATGACGCAGTACGTCCCGCTATCGCCGCGGCACGGCTCGCGTCCGTTCGCGTCGCACCGCCCGTCGCGGTCGCGGTAGTCCGTCGCGAACGCGTCCTCCATGTCCCACGGAATACGTCTCCACTTCCCGTCCGAAGGGTTTCGGTGAACGAAATAGTTCTTCGCGCACCGGTCTTGATGCAGCAGCGCGGTCTGCACCGCCATCTCTTTCACGACCGCGTTCACGTCGACCACGTCCCACAGTCGCGACGTGTCGCCGCCGCGGTTCACGGCGTCGAGGTCGTTTATGAAGGCTTTCAGTTCGCCCACCGCGCGCGTCTCGTCCGGGTCGGCGACGGCGGCGTATCGATACACCTCCGGGCACGGCCCCCAGCCGCTCTCCCACTCCGGGGCGAACTCGCACGGGACCCATGAGTGTTGGACGAGAGGACGCAAGTTGCTGTACTTCCAGTGCACAGCCTTGAACATGGATCCGCTCGGGTCGAGACCCGCGCGCGCGAGGAACGAATCGTCCGGCTGCTCGACCATGACGTAGAGACCGAAGAATTCGCCGTTGCGTCGGACGACGACGTGCCTCGCCTCGGGAGCTTTTACGCCGAACCTCTTAAACGCGGCGGCTGCGAGCGTTTCTCTGAGGTAACTCGTCGTCCCCCCGGGCTCGTCGAACGACGAGTGGAGGTTGATCTCCTCCACCTTCGTCTCGACGTCGGGGGCGTTTTCGTCCCACCGCGCGCGAAACGCCTTCCCGCGAAAGTCGAGCTTGAACTTCCGCTTCGGCCAGTCCTTGGAGCCGCCCTTCCCGAACATGTTCGCCTTGTCCCGCCGTCCCGACCCGCGTCTGCGGATCGTGACGCCGCCGTCGTAGAAGCGAACGACGCGCCCGGGTTCGTGATACGCGACCGAACACGGCACGGGGTCGTCCCGCTCGCTTCCCGCGACGTCGCTCGCGAAGACGAACAACGTCGGCAGCGTCGTCTCGCCGCCGATCGCCTCCGCGTCGACGACGGCGCCGTAGTGTTCTCCCTGCCTCGACGGCTTTCGCGCGTACAGGCCGTCGGGTCCGCGCGCGACGATCCAGTATCGCACCATGCCGCCGCGCGTCGGAAGGTTGGACGCGGGTATCGCGCCCTCGAACGACGGCGCGGACGCGGACGCGGACGACGGCGACGGCGACGGCGCGCGCGTCATCGCGACGACGCGCGTTTCGTCGTCCCACATGACGCGGTAGTGCAGCTCCACGGTGGCGTACGACGCGTCGAACGCGTCGGACCAGCGCGCGAGGCGCGCGCCGCGCGAGGACGAGAACGCGTCCGAGAACCCGACGCGCGCGGCCACGCGGAGGTCTTCGCCGGCGCGCGCGGACGTCGGGCGCGTCGTCGTCCGCGCCTCGAACGTCGGCTCCTCGGCTCGCGCGACGACGAACGCGCACGACGCGGCGAGGACGAGGGCGAGGCGCGCGGCGAACATGAGACGAGCGCGCGAGGGAGTGGAGCGCGGGGAGAACGGCGCGAGCGGTCGTCGACGGCTCGCGGCTCGCAGCACGCTGCGCGCACGACCCTCGGAACGCGCCGTTCGTTCAGCTGTGGCGGAGGGTGGATACCTTTCAACAGCTCCGGTAACAGGGTGAATTTGGCGTTTGAAACCTACTGTGATAGCTAGACACCCCCGTTCAATCCTTTCAAGTGTCGCGCGAGCATGTCCCCAACCCTTCACACACACACACTCCCTCCGGCGCCGTCCCCGGTCCCCGTCGACGCGGCGTCGCCGTCGTCGCGATGGGCGCCAGCGGCGGCAAGCCCGCGGTCGAGTCCCCCCACGCGCGCGAACCGAAAGGCGACGACGCGCAGCCGTGCGCGGTGACGTCCGCCGCGAACGACGCGAGTCTCGACGCCGCCGTCGATTCGCTTCGGCGATGCGGCGTCGCGTGTCTCACCCTCGACGACGCGGCGTCGTCGACGCACGCGCGATGCTTCGACGTCGCGCGTCGCGCGCTCGACGCGTGCGCGACCGCCCCCGCGGACGACCCGCTCCGCGTGCGCGCGGACGCGGACACCGCGCACGTCACCGGGATGCACCCCGCGGGCGCGCTGTCGTCGTACAACGCCTGCCGCGAGGGGTTCGTCTTCAGCGACGGCGCGATGTTCAGCGTGCCCCCCGCGCGCGAGGACGCCGCGGAAGCCGCCGCGTTCGAAGACGCGATGAAAGCGCTGTTCGACGTCGCCCTCGGCGTCGCGACCGCGACGCTGCGCGCGATGGAGCGACGCATGGAGATCCCGGACGGATGGTTCGAGGATGCGTTCGGCCCGCTCGCGTCCAACGCGCAGTGGCACGTGAAGCGGTACCGACCGAAAGCGAGCCCGCCGCACGCGGTGTCCGTCGCCGGCGCGTCGAGAGCGTCGAGCGCGTCTTCCGCGGACAAGACCGTTCTGCTCCCGGTGCACACGGACCCGAGCCTCGTGTCCGTGGTGGTGCACGACGCGGCAGGCGTCGTCGCCGGCGCGAAGGGGTTGGAACACCTGTCGAGCGGCGACTCCGGGATTTGGACGGAGGTGCCGCTGCACGGGCACGGTGTCGCGTGCGTGCTCGTCGGGAGCGTGATGGATCGAATCACGAGCGGGGCGTACCCGGCGGCGCGGCACAGAGTCGCGGTCGTGGATCCGGAGGCGTTGGGGTTGGGACGCGTCGTCGCGACGTTTTTTTGGCGGCCGGCGCCGGGCGCGACGCTGCGACCGCCGCCGTCGCCGGTCATCCCGAGCTGCGCGAAGTTTAAAACGATGAAGTTCGGGACGTGGTGCAAGCGCACGGCGAAGCGGTACGAGACGCACGCGGAGCCGAAGCCGAGGGACAGGAAGAAAGGGAAGGGGGAGAGCGGAGGCGAAGGACGGAGACGCCGCGAACGAAAACGCGCGTCGGACCCGCCGGCGATTTCCCGCCGCGTCGACGCCGCAGACGACCGCCTCGCGCTCATCGGCGGGCCGCTGCTCGGGCGCGAGAAGTACCTCGGCGGACTCTTGGGCGACGACGCGCGAATTTACGCGATCCCCGGGTTCGCGCGAAGGGTGTTACGCATCGATCCGTCCGACGGCGCGGTCGAGTACGTGGGCCCGGAGTACCCCGGCGAGTTCAAGTGGTTACGCGCGGTGAAGGACCCGAAGACCGGGGCGCTGTACGGGCTCCCGTGCCACGCGGACGCGGTGTTGAAAATCGTCCCCGGGGACGCGCCGACGATCACGACGATCGGGGAGGGGAAATGCGGGACTGGGCCGTGGAAGTTCCACGGCGGGGTGTACTCCCCGCACGACGGATGCATCTATTGCATCCCGCAGTTCGCGGAGCGGGTGCTTAAGATCGATCCTTCCACGGACGAGTGCACGCTCATCGGCGGGCCGTTCCCGGGTAGAAACAAGTGGTACGGCGGGCTCATGGGTTTGGACGGGCGCATATACGGCGTGCCGCAGAACCACCGATCGGTTCTTCGAATCGACCCGATGAACGGCGGCGCGTGCGAGCTCTTCGGCGAGTACCCGGACGGCGGCTGGAAGTGGCACGGCGGCGCCGTCGGGCACGAGGGCAACATCTACGGCATCCCCGCGCACGCGGACACGGTGTTGAAGATCGTCCCCGGGGACGTCCCGGAGTTGACCGAAATCGGCGCCAACTTGCGGACGGGGAAACACAGGAGCGACGGGAAGTACAAGTACCTCGGCGGCGTCCTCGGCCGCGACCGGCGTTTGTATTTCATTCCCTCCGACGCAGACCACGTGTTGCAGATCGACACGGAGACGGACGTCGTTCGCGAGATCGGCGGGAGCTTAGAGGGCGAGCGGATCGTTCAGAACAAGTGGCAGAACGGGTTCGTGAGCGGCGACGGCGTGATTTGGGGCATCCCGTTGAAGTCCGAGACGGTGCTCACGGTGCGAACGTTTAGCGACCGCGCGGCGGAGCCAATCGTGGAAACCGTCGGCGGGCCTTTCGGGGGACTGAACAAGTGGGAGGGCGGCGTCATGAGCGCGGACGGACGGATGTACTGCATGCCTCTGAACCACAAAGAAGTGTTAGAGATTGACCCGGGGGAGTTGGGGAGAATGGGCGCGGGCGACGGCGGCGGCGGCGGTTCGACGGCGGCGGCGAAGACAGCCGGGCAGACGCACGATTAGACTAGTCTACTGTAGCGCGCGCGTTCGGGTCGTTTCGGTCGTCGTCACGCGTTCACGACGACACCACACACACAGAACGTCGTTCTCTTCGTCTCATCCTTCGTTCGCGCGCTTCCTTCTTCCTTCGTCACTCCGCTTTCGTGTACGCCTCCTTCGGTTTCTCGTCCTCCGTAAACAGCGGCGCGCCTTCCCTGCCTTCGCCGGCGGCGCCCTCTGCGGCGTCCGCGACGAACGCGAGGATGTCCGTGAGCGTGACGACGCCGCGCGGTCTCATCGACTCCGGCTCGCACACGTACACCCGATGCACGCCGTGCTCGACGATCTTGTTGAGAACCTCCTCGAACGCGTCCGTCGGTCGCGCGACGATGAGCAGCGGCCCGGACCGGCGGAACCCGCCCTCGGACATCTTCGCGAAGAACGGGTTATCCTTGGACGCGGAGACGGCGTGCGAGAACCCGGAGTAACTCGTGCCGTGGAGGAGCGCCAAAAATTCCGCGGTGGGCAAGCCGAGCATCCCGAAGTGCTCCGGTTGAATGCACCGCAGGTCCGACGCGCTCAAGTTCGCGATGAGCTCGTCGTCGTCGTCCACGACGCCGACCCCGGAGACGGGCTCCTCGCACATCTCCGCGAACGCCTCGATCGCGGGCGTCGTCGGCTTCACCGTGACCAAGCCGAGGGGCTTTTCTTTGCACAGCCCGAGCGTCTTGATCGACGTCTTTCCGATCCCGCCGAGCGCGTCCACCTTGCTCGTGAGGTACCTGACGACGTCGGACATGCTCACGACGCGCACGATCTCGCCGCTCTCGTCGAAGATGGCGATCCGGTGCGTCACGCCGTGCGACGGCGAGTACTTCCCCAAGAATCCGTCCCGAATAGCCTCGAACAGCGTGCCGTACCGCGCGCTCGCCTGGTACATGAGCTCCGCGTCGTCGCCGAGGACTTGAATGAGCGTCTGCGTCGTGACCCTCTTCTCGATCGTCTCTAGGGTTTTCATCCACGACAGGACGTTGCGGCACGGCGGCCGCGGCTTCGCGCCGTCCGCGGCGTCGTCCGCGGGGAGCTGTCTCGCGAGCGCGCGCGACGCGTCGGCGACGTCGAAGAACCCCAGGAGCGTCGCGGGCTCGACGCGCGCGTCCGGGTCCGCGCCGTACGCCCTGCGATGGTTCATGCAGTCCGCGTCCAGGACGTCCGGTTGGATCATCACCGGCGCGGAGAGGATCCTGTGGCGGCTCAGCTTCGCGAGCGCGTCGCCGACGGTGTCGTTGTGGTTCAGAGTGACCACGCGCACCGCGTGCTTCCCGCCGCCGACGAAGCGCGCGCCGCCCGGGCCGCCGCCCGGGTGCCGCCGGTGCGGCGGGAGCGGGAGCGACGCGAGATCGTCGAGGACGACGTCGAAGTGGACGGAGAGGACGTCGCGGATCGCCGCGGACGCGGTGGACGGGAGGGACATCGCCGCGCGCGCGTTCGGTTCTGCCGTCGGCCGGCGTCGTTGCTCGAGCGCTCCGTTCTTTTCGCTCGCGTCGTCCGAGAAGGCACGAGAGGAAAAACTAAGACACCACAACGCGAGACCCGCGCGCGGCCGCCTCGCGGACGACCGACGCGAGGCGCTGGTCCGCTTCAAATCCCGCGGCGCGAAGAAGACGCAGACGCAGATGATGACGCGCGCGCGCGGTCGTCGTCGGCGACTCGGCGCCGACGCGGCGGCGGCGGCGATGGACGTGGACGTGGACGCCGCCGCGATGGGCGCGCGCGACGGCCATCACGGGGAGACCGCGACGTCGACGTCGACGTCGTGGGGCGACCTCCCGACGGACGCGCGAGCTCGCGTGATCAGCCACCTCGCACCGCACGACATGATCGTCGCGGCCGCGGCGGTGGGCGACCGCGTCGCCGAGCTCGCGGCGTCCATCGCGACGACGGAGACGCTGTTCGACGCCGAGATTCCGCTCCTCGCGCGGCGCATCTCGAAGGACGCCGTCGCGCTTTTGCCAGGGGAGACGTGGCTGTCGTGTTGGGCCGCGGTCTCCGCGGTGTTCCAAGGGATCGTCACCAAGCCCGGGGAGGCGCGCGCGGTCCCGGACCGAACGAGCCGTCGCCACCGACAAAACGCGGGCGCCAACGCCGCGGCGTTGTCCGTCGCTTTGGCATTTCTCTTTAGCGACGATGCGCGCGTCGCCGACGACAGCGGCGCGCGACAGACGGACTGGATCTCCTGGTTCGTGCCCGCGTACGCACATCACTTGATGAAGATCATGACCTCGGATTATGACGACTGGGAAAAGTCGGCGCGTGAACAGGAAGAGATATTGAAACAAGCGGCGGTGATGAAACAAGCGAAGTCGCGAGTCCGCGTCGTCGCGAGGCGGCTCGCGAGGGAAGGCCTCTTCGACGCCGCTGCGGAGATCCTCCTGAGCGCGCGCTTGCATCCCCTTTTCCCAAGCTTCATGCGCGACATGCGCGACGAGCGCGGCGACGACGACGCGGACCGCGTGGACATCTCGACGTACCTCGTCGATCGTCTGTACGCCAGCACGTATGTGAGAGACGACGGGGACGACGCCCGCGATTTGGTTTTGGCGACGGCGTTCAGCGCTCGAGCGGTGGCCAACGCGCAGTCGCGCATGCTCGGGTATAGTCCCGGGTATCCCGCCGGCAGTCCGAGAGAAAAAGAAAGAGAAAAAAGAAAGTTGAAAGAGCTCGGGCGCGCGCTGCGAGCGCACGCGCGCGCGCTCGCGCTCGCGGCGCAACACGTCGCGATCGGGGCGATGGACGAATACGAGTTCAAGCGAATGCCGTGGTCGCCGTTGGGCGTCTGGCCGGAATATCGCGACCCGGTCAGGTTCGGCGGCGACGACGCGGACGTAGTCCAGAATGAGAGGAAACTGAACGAGATACTCGGTCCTATCTTACGGATGGACGACGCCGCCATCGCGGAGAGAGTCGCGGCGGGACCGAACGAGGACGAAGACTCGGAAGACTTTGACGTTCGGCCGCTGTGTCGTGGACAAATTTTAGCCGAGCATTCCACGAGCGAAAGGCCGCGACAACATTTTGAGTGGGGGAGGTGGGAAACGCAGTACGTGCGATTTTACGAAGCGTCCGCCGCGGCGGCGAACGCGCGCCTCGCGTGGAAACTTGTGGGGGACGAGAGAGAAATCGCGATCGCCATCGCCGTGCAGGCTGAGGTGGCGTACTGCGAAGCGTGCGCTCAGGTTCGCGTCTACGGAGGAGTGCACGGGCATCAAACCTCGGCAGGCATCATCATCGTCTTGTTGACCGTCGCGACCGCGACGACGCTCTTTCGCAAGGCTTTGAGACGGTTCGAAGCCGCCGGCCTCGGCGATAGCGTCGACGCGGCGACGGCGACGAAAGATCTCGGGAAGACGCTGAGCTTCGCGGGGCATATTCTCGAGCAGCTCCAGCCGCGCGTCGCTGCGTTCGCGTTTCGACGCGATCCGACGGAATGGAACGCGTCAGAGGAAGCGAACCAGCTCTCGACGCGCGCGAAAACGTTGTTCGAGAACGCGCTCGGGGCGACGCATCCGATGACGCTGAACGCGCGGCGGCTCTGCGGCGAGAGCGTCGCCGAGGACGACGACCCGAACGTCAAGGCCGGGGACGTCGCGAGGGACATCGCCGCGAAGCAGATGTGTAATGGTCTCAAGCGGCGGGATCAACGCGGGGACGCTATCGACGGAGACGAGGAGGACGAGGTCGACGACGAAGACTATTATCATAGCGCGCACACGACGTCCTCGCCCGAAGCGAGCGACGACGAAGAGTAGTAGAAGAGACTGATGGATAGACTAGACTACCTACGTACTTTCGTACTAGACATCATACATAGAAAAAATTGCATCACGCCGCCATGACTTTGAGCGCGCTCTCGTGCGTCCTCTTGTCCCCCGTCGCGATCACCTCGCCTTGAAAATCCCCGCTCGCGAGCGCCTCCGCGCTCCCTTGCCACCTCAACTCCTCCCCTCGCCAGTCCGTGAACTCCCCGCCCGCGCCCTTCACGATCGGCACGAGCGCCATGTAATCGTACGGCTTCAAGTCCGCCTCGATCACCGCGTCGACGTGCCCGGACGCGAGTAATCCGTACGCGTAACAATCGCAGCCGTACATCGGCACCTTGCACGCCTTCGCGACGCGCTCGTACGGCGCGAGGTTATCCCCCTCGAACATCAGCGGCGTCGTGGAGTACACGTACGCGTCTTCTATGGACGCGCACGGCCTCACCGCGATCGGCGCTCCGTTGAACGTCGACGCCTGCCCTCGCACGCCGACCCATCGCTCCTTCAACACCGGCTGATCGAGCACCCCGAGCACGGGGACGCCGTCTTTCAACAGCGCGACGAGCGTCCCCCACAGCGGCTTCCCCGTGATGAAGCTCTTCGTGCCGTCGATCGGGTCGAACACCCACGTCCACTCGCTCTCGCCGCCGTCGCCGAGCTCGATGCCCTCCTCCTCGCCGAAGATGGCGTGCGACGGGAAGTTCGCCCTCACCATCGCTCGCATCGCCGCCTCCGCGCTTCGGTCCGCGATCGTCACCGGGCTGTCGTCCGTCTTGTCGTCGATCTCGAGCGGCGTGCGGAAGTACTTCGTCGTGATCGCGCCCGCGGCGTCGACGAGGTTTCTCGCGAGCGTGACGTACTCGCTCGGCACGGCGACGGGCGACGGGGAGGCTGCGGACGACGACGACGACGACGACGACGACGCCCCGAGCGGCGCGACGGCGGCGGCGCGTCGCCCGCGGACGTTGTTCCGCGCGCGATGGGGTGCGAACGAGGGCGTCGCCACGCGCGCGAGCGCGCGGGTCGGGGTCGCCATGGACGCGAGCTGGAGCGCGCGCGCGTCGATGTGAGGCGCGTGGTAGCGCGTCCCCGAGAGGGAAAACCGCGTCGACGGGTCGCACGCGGCGCGGCCGTCGGGAAAACCCAGGACGAGCTAGACGAGGCCGCGGATCTCGGCAGTCTTCCACGCGCCGGCACGATGGACACGAACAGGCTCGCGAAGGAGTTAAAGGAGATCCAGGCGGACACGACCTCGGGGGTCACCGTCCGCGTCCTGGGGGATAACATGGCGCACATGCAGGGCACGATCCTGGGTGCGTCCCCGACGATCCGACGCCCTCTCGGCGTCCTCTTTCCTTCTTCGCGATTTCATTTCGATCGCTCGTCGCTCGCCGCCGCGTCCCTCGTCGCTCATCGCCTATCCCTCCACTCCAACTCGTCAAACCCGCAGGCCCCGAGGAGTCGCCGTACCAGGGCGGGAAGTTCGTCGTGGACATCCAGCTCACGAACGCGTACCCGTTCGAACCGCCGAAGATGCGGTTCATCACGAAAGTGTGGCACCCGAACGTGTCGTCCGCGAACGGGGCCATCTGCCTCGACATCCTGAAAGAGCAGTGGTGAGCGAGAGGGGGGGTTTCTTCTCCGTCGATTCAGCCCTTTCCTTCCTCCTTCCTTCCGTTCCCCGCCTCGAGTCTCCGTCCCTCGCTTTCGTCGGTCGGCGCGGCGCGTCGTCAGCCCCGCAGAAGTCGCGCGTTCGTGCTCGGTTGACTCTGACGTCGTCCGTCTTGTTTTTACCTTCGTCTCAGGTCGCCCGCGTTGTCTATCAAGACCGCGATGTTATCCCTGCAAGCGCTGTTGTCCTCACCGGAACCGAGCGACCCGCAAGACGCGGTCGTCGCGAGGCAGTACCTGGACGACATCGCGCTGTTCAACGCGACGGCGAAGGCGTGGACGGAGGAGCACGCCAAGGACGGCGCCAAGGATGAAAAGATGGAGAAGTTCAAAGAGATGGGATTCCCGGAGGTTGACATCGTCAACGCGCTCGCGCGAGCCGCGGGGGACGAGGCGCAGGCGTTGGAGTTGCTGCTCACGGGGTTATGACGCGACGGGGAGGGACGGGCGGCGGCTTTCGCGGCGGCGCGGAGGGGGCTCGCGCGTCGCTATTAGCTCACTAGGGATAACGACAGAGAACCGACCGCCTGATACCTGACGCTCGACCGTTCGTGCCTCGCGCGTTCCACGAGCGTGCGCGCGACCCCGTTTCGTCGGTCGACGCTCGTCTCGGACGCCTCGCGCGCACACCACACAAACCACCACGCGATGACGCGTCGCTCGCTCGCGTTCGCGGTCGCCGCGCTCGCCGCCTTCGTCGCCCTCGCGACGCCCGCGCGCGCGGCGCCGCTCGCCGTCGGCCGCGGCGCGCGCGAGACGAGCGCGCGCGAGACGCGCGCGACCAGAGCCTCGGACGTCCTCCCGAGGTCGTCCCCTTCCTCGGCCGCGTCTCGCGACGCGGCGTCCGCGACGACGACGACGACGGCGACGACGACGACCGCGCGCGAGTCCGAGCGCGTTCCCGCGCTCGCGCCCGAGCTCGTCGTCGACGGCGGCGAGCTCACGCTGTGCGGCGGCGCGCCGCTGCCGGAGTCGCTTCCGCTCGGACGGGCGACGTGCGTGGAACAGAAACTCGTCGGCCTCACCGCGGCCGACGCGCGCGCGAGGGCGCTCGAAGCCGTCGGCGTGAACGTCACCTTCGACGGCGTCGCGATCGACAAGACGCTCGTGAGCGACCCCGCGCTCGTGTTGACCCCGAGCGCGACGATGGCGGCGAACGCGCGCGGTCTGTTCGATTGGCTCTCCGGCGGCGGCGGCGGCGGAGCGAACGCCGACGACGCCGCCGCCGCCGCCGCCGCCGCCGCGGAAGCCCTCGCGGCCGAGACGGAAACGACGACCCCGGTCGTCCGCTTCAACGTCACGCTCACGGGGATCCCGCCGGGCACGTCCGGGGAGATCGTCGCTAGGGTCGCGGTGATGTCCGTCCCGCCCGAAGAAGGCGACCCGCGGTGGTATTACGAAATCGTTTGGTACGAACTCTCCGCGACGGTTCCGACGTTTTACGCGGGGGCGGAGTACGTCACCATACGCGAAGGTCTCGCCCTCGATTTGACCGAGGCGGAGATCGAGCAGAACATCGACGACCTCACGCAGGGAGAGGCGATCTTTTTCCCGTGCACGAACTTCATCGGCGCCGTGTTCTGCGAAGAAAACGGAGTCTCGTTTTGAGGGAGGACGCGATCCGCGTGTACATAAATATCCTATCCGTCTACTCGCTCGGTCCTCTTCGCGGGCGTCCCCTCGGCGCGGCTCGCGGCGGCGCGGACGACGCGCCCCCCTTCGCCGCCGCCGTCCCCTTCGCCGCGGCTCTCGCGGACGCGGCGGCTCTCCGAGCGGCGCGTCGCTTCGTCGCCTCCGGATCCGCCGGCTCCGCGGCTTCCCTTCTCGCGGGCAAATCGTCGCGCCGCGCGCCGCCGCCGCCGCCTCTCCCCGCTCCTCTCCCCCCGTTCGCGCCGCGGGCGCCGCCGACGCCGCGCCCGCCGCGGAACGTCTCGTGGCTTCCGATCGCCGCCCTCACGCCGTTCGCGGCCAGGTGCGCGGCTAAACGCTCGCTCTTCCCCGCGCCTTCGCCGACGTCTGTCGGCACGGGAATCGCCGGCGGTTTCGCCGCGCCGCCGCCGACGAGCGCGTCTCGGATGACGGCCAGAAACGGGCTCGGGTCCGGGTACGTCGTGAGGCCGAACCGCGTGCGCTTCGCGGAGCGGCAGAGGAATAGCTTCCGCTTCGCGCGCGTGATGCCGACGTAGAACAGACGCACTTCTTCGTCCATCTCCTCGCGTCCGTCCTTCTGGAAACTCTCCATCGGAATCAGCTTATCCTCGCATCCCGTGATGAACACGGTGTCGAATTCCAAGCCTTTCGCCGCGTGCATCGTCATGAGCTTCACCGCGTCCGCCTGCGCGTCCTCGGACCGCGTCTCTGCGGACATCAGGAGCGCGACGCCTTCGAGGAAGTCCATCAGGCCTTTCTCGCCCGTCGCCGGGGTCGCGGGCGCCGTCGCGTCGTCCTCAGGTTCCAGCGAGTCCATCCCGTCGGTCGCGCTCGGTTCGTTCGCGATCGAGATGAGCTCTTTGATGAACCCCCAGCGCTCGTCGCCGTTCTCTTGATCGATGAGGTACTCCTTGAACCCGGTCGACTTCACGACAGCCTCGATCAGCTCACCGGGCGTGGACCCTTCCATGACGACTTCCAAATCCCGCATCAGACGGCAAAAGTTTGACACCGACTTGTGCGCGGCGGCGCCGAGGCCCATCTCCTTCGCGGACGGCAAGACGTCGTCCTCCTCCAACCCCTGGTCCGGGTTCGCCCACGTTCGTCTGAGGAGCGCCGCGCCGAGGGGCTGCGGCATCCCATCGTCCCACGGCAAGCTGTCGCTCCACGTCGTCAACTTCTCGAGCGTGCCGGGTCCGATCTTCCGCGGCGGCGTGTTGATGATCCGCGCGAGGCTGACGCTGTCCCGCGGGTTCAGCAACACCCTCAAGTACGCGACCGCGTCCTTGATCTCTTTCCTCGTGTAAAACGCGGTGTCGCCGATGACGACGTGCGGCACCCCCGCGCGAACGAACGCCTCCTCGAGCGGCCGCGACTGATGATGCGTGCGGTACAACACCGCGATTTCCTTCAGCGGGACGCCGTCGCGGGCGGCGCGCGCCGCCTCTCGCGCGGCGAACTCCGCCTCCTCGACCTCGTCCTCGGTCGCGACGACGGCGACGTCTTTACCCCCCGGCTGCACCGCGTCGAGCTCGAGCGGCGAGCGCGAGAGGCTCTCGCCGATCACCGCCCGCGCGGCTTTCACGATGGTCGCCGTGGACCTGTAATTTTTCGTCAACATCACGGTGTCCGCGCCGAAGAAATCGTCGTCAAACTTGGTGCGGATGTTCGCCACCTCCGCGCCGCGCCAGCTGTAAATGGCCTGGTCGACGTCGCCGACGACGAACACCTGCCCTCGCGGCAGCGCGAGCTCGCGAATGAGCTCGTACTGCGACAGGGACGTGTCCTGGAACTCGTCCACGAGAACGTGCCTCCACCGCTGTTGGTAGTGCTGCCGCACCGGTCCGCTGGATTTCAGCAGCGCGACGGTCGCGGAGAGCAAGTCGTCGAAGTCGAGCGCGTTCGACGCCCTCAGGTTCGCCTCGTACTCGTCGTACACCGCCGCGAAGTGATTCTTCACGCCCGGGTCGAACTTTAAGTTTGGCCGCGCGTCGACGAGCGCGCGTACCATTCTCGAGCCGGGGACACCGACGCAGTGATCGACCGCGGACTTCGCGGCGGATATCCTCCCTTTCACCATCCCGGCGTCGACTTTCTTCTTTTCCTCTTTGAACTTCTCGACGAGAATCTTACGCAGCAGCGCTTTCGTGTCCGTCTCGTCGTAGATCACGAAGTCGTTTCCTCTTCCGTAGTTTTCGAGCGCGTGGACGTCCTTCCGAAGCATCCGCGCCGCGACGGAATGGAACGTCCCCGCGGTGATCGCCTTGGCGTTCTCTACGCCCACGTTCGCGACCAACCGCTCCTTCATCTCCTTCGCAGCCTTGTTCGTGAACGTGATGCACAAGATCTGAGGGCCGTTCCATACAAGCCAATGTCGGGGTGGAGTTCAAAGGCGTCAGGTGGAGTTCAAAGGCAACGCGGGCGGGGATTGAAAGCGAGGGATGGGCGGAGAGATGCGCCGGGAAAAGTCCTTAAGGATCGGCGTTCACCACGCCAACGCGGTCGTATGGGGACCAGTGTATAGAACGCACCTGACTCGGCGGGACGCCGAGCTCGTTGATGAGGTGCGTCACGCGTCCAACGAGCACGCGCGTCTTTCCCGACCCGGGCCCCGCGAGGACCTTCATCGGCGCCGCGATCGGGGCCAAGATGGCCGCGCGCTGCTCGTCGTTCATCCCCTCGAGGTGGCTCTGGTCCCCTCGTTGCGGCGGCGTCGTCGGAGTCAAAGGCTGCTGTCGCGGCGGCGGTCCTCGAACCGGCGTCGTCTGATGTTGAGGCGGGATCGGGATCTGAGGCGACCGCCGCGTGAAGTCCGCGGGCGCGCCCGCGCCCGGGGCGATCGCGGTCCTCTGCCCAATCCATCGCGTCTGCCCGCGCTGGTCGTTACCCCGCGCGCTCGAGCCGCCGCCCGGCGTCGGCGCCGCGCCGAGCGCCGCGCGCGCGAGGCACCGCCCGCTCGCGATCGACGCGAGATCTGCGCTTCTTCGCGCGTTCGAAGCGAGCGCGGTGACGCGGCGCGCGACGCGCGCGCGCATGACGGGAACGACTCTTCCCGCGCGATGACTCGCTCGCCCACCGCGCGTGTCGCGTCCCGGGGCCGCGACGTGGGACGCGCGGGCGGGTCCCGCGAGCATCGACGCGCGATCGTGCGTGTGGGAGCCTCCCGCGTTTTTTGAGTTGTTGGTACGACGCGTCGCGTCGCGTCCAGTCGCGGCGGTTTTTTTCCCGCTCGAAAAAAATTCGGCACCTCGTGGCGCCTTCTCCGGGGCGTGTCGCCGCGCGCGCCGCGCCTCGAACAGTCGACGATCGTGCTATATGTAACAATCCTACAACGAATGCGCTAAGACAGACGCTCCTCCGCGTCCAAAAAATAAATCAACCCCAATAAATCAACTCACAACTCACCCCCCCCACCCTCCGCCCGCCTCGGCTCACGACGCGAAGATGAGCGTGTACTGTGCCAACCCGACGAGCGCCCCGAGGACGCCGCCGACGAAGATGAGCTTGATCTCGTCCTCTTCGAACACCGGATGTAACACCCCCTCGAACTCCGCGGGCGGGAGCACCCGCATCGCCTCTCTCACGGTGTCCTCGATGAGGAGCACCTCGTCCTGGTAGTCGTACGAGATGGGCAGTATCGACGGCAGCTGCTTGACGAGGCCGTCGGCGACGCCGCCGCGCACGCGTTCGAAGGTCTCCTTCCCGAATAACGTCTTCGCGACCATCGCGCCGGAGCCGCCGACGGTGCGATCGAAGAACGTCGTCGCGTGCTTCTTGATCATCGCGTTGAACTGCTCTTTCTTCGCGCCGTGCATCATCTCGTCCCAGATGTTGTGGGCGTTGCAAAACAGCTCCGCGTTGAGCGCGGCGAATTTTTCGCTGACGGCTTCTTGCCGCTTCAGAAACGCGCCCTGAATCACGAAGGCACCGCAGCACACCGGCGTCGGCTCGATCGGCCTGAATATCAGCTTCAGCGCGACCCAGTTCGTGAGCCACCCGACCATGAACCCGAACACCGGGAGTAACGGCCCGCTGTACTCGGGTTCGTACACGTCGACGATGTAGAATATGATCATCTGAAACACGCCGAATATGAAGCCAAAGTATCCGCCGCTGCGTTCGATGATGACAAACTCCTTGTCGCCGACCTCTCTGAACATTTTCACGACGAGGGCTTTGTTCGCCTCCGCGAGCCCGACGGTCATGGACTTGATGTCTAGAACCTGTTTCGTACGCGGTCGTCGAGCACAGATGGGGTGGAGGTGGGAGTGCGCGAGGTGAGTCGGTCGCCGCGTGGTCCACCGCGGCGGGTCGGGACGACTGGACGCGCCTCGCGAGAAAAAAAAACAAAACGACACCGGCTCGACGCGCGCGTTCGACTCGACGCCCGCGCACCTCGTAAATGTTCTCGATCAAGTCCTGCGTGAGCCCCTCTAAGAACTCCGGCACACCCCCCATGACCTCCAGCACGATGTCCTGCTGCACCGCGTTCGGGAGCGACTTCCATACGAACGGCGCCTCGGCGTTCATGATGTCGCTGAAGATGGTGTACGTGCTCGCCTTCACCGCGGGCGCGAGGACTTCCGCGAAGTCGTGCGGGACGATCCTCCCGAACATCTCCGCGACGTCGATCAGCTTCGTCGTCATCAAGTCCGTGAGAATGCCCGCCATCTTCCCGGCTTTGCTCGGGATGATCCCTTGCCACCCGCCGAGGAGCCCGAACGGCTGCCCGGGCACCTGCGCGAACTTGAGAAAGCTCGGGAAAAACTCGAGCGGGTAGAACGTCATCTGCAGCGCGACGATGTTCGTGGCGTATCCGACGATCGCGGACATGAACGGGATGATCAGATACAGCGCGATGTGCGTGTCCGTGCCGCTGGATTCTTCCAGCATCCTGCGCGCGCTCGAGTCGAACGCGAACGCGTCGTCGTCGTCGTCGCGCGATTTCCACCACCGCGCGGATATTCGGCCGGTCCCCCCCGTCGCGACGGCTCGCGTCGCGCTCGACGCGAAGACGCACGCGGTCGCGACGAGCGTCGCGAGGAGGACGCGATCGCCGGGGGTAAGGATCGGCGTCCGCCGCCGCCGGCGGCGGGCGCGGTCGTCCCCCAAGCCGGCGCGACGCGACATGGCGGACCGCGATCGCGCGGGACGGTGGACCCCCGCAACGCAACGCTGCAGAGAGGCGCGAAGCGCGTCCGAGCGACCTATCAAAACGCCTGCAGTTGACAGGTGGACTTTCGTCACTCTCCTGTCACTCTCGAGGTCTGGAGCGCGCTCTTGAAACCGAGCCCGGGGTCTGGTTGAAACCGCGTCTTTTCGCGACCGACCGGTGCCACGCAAGCACGAAGAAAAGGCGCGAAGCCACATCTTTTGTCTGACCGAACGCGCTTTTCGCGCGGGACTTCGCCGCCGCGCGGACGCGACGCGCGCGCGGGAGATCGGTCGACGCCGTCGAGTCGTCGGCCATGGGCGGGTTCAAACCGTCCGGCGCGAAGGCGTCGAGTCCGCGGCCGCCCTCGTCCGCGGGCGAAGAGCGGAAATCGATCGTCGCCGCGGGCAAAGTGCTCTTCGCCGCGGTCTTGCCTCCGAAGGACGCGGACGCGGAGGACGCGAGGTTCGTCCCAGCGCCTCGCGCGACGCTCCCGCGCTCGGCAATTTTGGGTTCTTCGCGACCATCTTCGCGCGTTCGCGAACGCGCGCGTCGTCGCGTCGGTCGCGCGGCGCGCACGACGCGGTCTCCGCGCGCGGAATCTCGCGCGGCATCCATTTCACATCTAGACGTTCCCGCCCGTCCACCTGTCCGTCTCTACGTCTTCCCGCCTAACATCCGTCCCGTCGCCTCCCTCCCCCGCGCTCCCAGCGTCGCGGTCAAGTCCGCGCTCGCGACCGCGCCGGCGCACTACGCCGTCCTCGAGCGCGAGTGCGGTGCGATCGTCTACGTCGGCGCCGGGACCCCGCGCGCGTCCGCGCCGGGCCCCGCGCACGCGCCGCAGGTTTTCGCGACCGACGAACTCGTCGTCGTCCTCGTCTCCTCGACGCTCGACGCGCCGCGCGTCGCGCGCGCGTTCAGAGACGCGCGCGAGGGCGACGACGAGCCGCGCGCGCGCGCGGTCGCGCTGAAGCTCGCCGTCCGCGCGCTCAGCGACGAGTCGCACAGGTTCTCGTTCGTCGTGCTCGACCTCGCGAGCGGGCGGGTGTTCGCCGCGTCGACGGCGCACTCCGCGCCGCTCGCGCTGGGGCACGCGCACGACGGTGCGCGCCTCGCCTCGCGCGAGATATTTTTTGATATTTCTTGCCGCCCGCTCGTCCAAGCTCGTCGCTCCGCTCGAGCTCGACCGACGTCTCGTTCCCCCCGCCCGCGCGTCGCTCCTCGACAGGCACGCTCGTGGTGACGTGCACGCGGTCTGGCGCGAGGGCGGCGACGTCGTGGCCGCCGAAGTGGTCGCACGCGGCGCCAAACGCCTCGGCGGGTTTTGCGAAACCTCGACGCGACTCCGGTTCGAATAAACGCTTCGGGTTCGGGGTGTCCCCTTCCACACCGCTCGCGCACACCGCGCGCTCGGTGTCCCCGTCCACGGACCGCTCGCGCAGTCTCTCCCCGAGCGCGTGCTCCGAGCGCAGCGGCGCGAGCGCGTACTCCTCGTCGTGGTCCTCTGACGCGTCGTTCTTGACTGACCGCTGCGGCGGCGGCGGCGGCGGCGGCGCCCCCACTCGGTGCGAGCTCGCGCACCTCCCCGCCGGGAGGTTCGTGTACGGCCGTCGGTACTTGCAGCCGTTCGAGTTCAGCGCGTTCTGGCAGAGCGCGCAGACGAACCGCGGGGGCGTGCGCGCGGCGGCGGTCGGCGACGCGTCGGCGACGAAGAGCGGCGCGGGGTCGCCGGCGCGGTCGTGGGGCGGATCCCCGGCGAGCGACGGCGGCGGCGGCGGCGGCGGCGAGATGGACGATCGCGCGCCGGGGTCTGGGGAGATGAACGCGACGAAGTCGGCGGCGTCGCGGAGCGACGAGGCGGCGAGCTGGAGGAGGAGACCGCCGCTGAGCGGGGAGGAACGGAAGTCGCGAACGACCGTAGAGGAGGACGCGGCGGCGGCGGCGGCGGCGGCGTCCCCGCGCACGCCAAAGTCCGCGCCGATCGACGTCCCCGGACGGTCGCGAGAGAACAACACGTGGCCGGCGGGGGGGAAGGACGCGTACCGCGGGGTGTCGAGGCAGGGGTATCTCACGAACGTGGACCCGTTCGGCGGCGCGCGCGCGGGCGGCGGCGGCGGCGACGAGGGGCGGAAATCGAGCGGCGGCGGCGGCGGCGGCGCGGCGACGCCGTCCGCGGGTAAATGGGTCCCGAAAGGACGCTGGCGCCGCGTCGCGGAGGAGGAACAGGAGAGGGGGAGATCCGGGAGCCCGCGGACGTGGGAACCGACCCCGAGCGAGACGTGGGGCGGCCGCGGGAGGAAGAAGGATCAGGTCGACGGCGGCGGCGGCGGACTGACGCGCGCTTTTTCGCAGCCCGAGGTCGCGGCGTCGAGTTGAGGGCGCCGCGACGCGGAGCGCCGCGAGCGGCCTTCACGCCGAGCGCGGGCGACGACGCCGTCGTCCGCGTGTGTACGACGTACTGTATGTATTTATAGTTAGCAGCACGCGAGCAGAGTGTACCTTAGTTCGGTTTATACGCACAGCAAGTTCTTTTCGGTGGGTGGGAGCGTCGGGGCCGCATTTCTCGGTGAGTGCGCACACTCTGCTTCTGGCATCTGGCGAACTGGAGGACTCGAAGTGGCGGCTGAGATGCGCGACCACTTCGCGCGCGTCCCCGCACGACGCACGCACGACACCGGACGTCTCCCGCGACTCCCTCGCGCGGTCGTCGCTCCCCCCGCACGTCCCGCACGTCAGCCGCGCGCGCGAGAGCCTTCCACGGTCGCGCTTCGAACCGGTCCGTCGCCGCGTCTCGTCTCGCCCGAATCGCTCGCCAGCGCAGCGGCGGAACCGCCAACCGGGGACCGCCGCCTTTTGATTTCTTTCCGTCTCTCGCCGCGCGCCGCACGCGGTCTCGCGATGCCGAAGCGCGACGCCCCCTCTTCCGGGGTCGCGAAGGCGAGCGCCGGCGCGAAGAAGCGCAAGGCCGCGCCGAAGGGCGGCGAGGACGTCATCAAGCTCTCCTCCGAGCCCGCCGCCGAGTCCGGGTCCGAGTCCGGGTCCGAGTCCGAGTCCGATAGATCCGAGTCCGACGTCGACGTCGTCCCGGTCGAGGAGGCGAAGAGGGAAGGGAAGAAGATAGCCGCGAAGACGAAGAACGTCCACGGCGCGTTCGGCAACGATAAGGAGACGCGCGCGAAGACGCTGTACATCGGGCACGTCCCGCACGGCTTCTACGAGGACCAGATGCGCGCGTACTTTGGGCAGTTCGGGGAGGTAACGCGGCTGCGATTGTCGCGGAACAAAAAGACGGGGAGATCGAAACATTACGCCTACGTCGAGTTCAAGTACCCGGAAGTCGCGGAGGTGGTCGCGCAGTCCATGGACGGGTACCTGCTCTTCGAGTCCATCATGAAAGTCAAACTGATGACCCCCGACGAGTGCCACCCGGAGCTGTGGAAGGGCGCGAACCGAAAGTTTAAGACGGTGCCGTGGCAAAAGAAAGCCGCGGAGAAGCACGACAGGGCGCTCACGGAGGCGGAGACGGAGAAGAAGAACGCCGCGCTGGTGAAGAAGGAGCGGGCGCGACGGCGGAAGATCGAGGCCGCGGGGATCGAGTACGACTTCCCCGGGTACGCGGCCGTCGCGGCCCCCCCGGGGCCCGACGCGAGCTCGGGCGGGGACGCGAAGGCGAAGAAGGCGACGACGAAGCCGGCGGCGAAGGGCGCCGGGAAGAAGCGAGCCGCGGAGGCGGAGGCGGAGGCGGCGGAGGCGGCGGAGGCGGCGGCGGCGGAGGAGGAGAAACCCGAGAAGACGCCCGCGAAGAAGGCGAAGACCCCGGCGGCGAAGAAAGAGGCGAAGAAGACCCCGGCGGCGAAGACCCCGGCGGCGAGGAAGACGGACCCGAAGACGTTCACGCCGCCGCTCACGCGAGGAAAGGAAAAGAAGAAAGCCGCCGCCGCGAAGAAGTGACTTCCCGGGAAGGGTTCGTCGCCGCCGTGCGATGAGGTTAGATCGTTCTCGTGAATACTACACGTGTTCCTCCCTCCCTCGTCCGCCTCACGCGACGTCCAGCTTCCCCGCGCACGCCTTGATCGCGTCCGTGCCGTCGCACTCGCTCGTCGTCGCTCTCCCCAGCGCCCCCGCGCACGCGGCGGCGGCGACGTCGTCCACGCTCACGGGCTCCGCCAGCGTCAGCGCGATCGCCCCCGGGGCTTTCTCCGCGATGGACTTCACGAGCCCGCTCCCCAGGAGCTTCACGAGCTGGTCGCCGTACTGTTTCGTCACCCGCGGCGGGTTCACGCTGAACGCGTCGCCGCCGTAGATGAAGGACGGCTTCACGACGAGCCGCGACGACGCGTCCGGGTACGCCGACATTAGCGCCGCCTCGGCCGCGGCTTTCCCCTCGAAGTACCCGCGCATCAGCGGCGTCGCGCCGACGACGTCCGGGACGATGGACGCGACGGAGACATACACGAACTTCGGCACCCCCGCGGTTTTCGCGGCGTCGATCGCGGTCGCGTTCGCGTCGCCGTTCCCCGCGCGCATGTCCTCGTCGCTTCCGCCGATGCAACCGACGCACGAGACGACCGCGTCCGCGCCCTCGAACGCGGCCGCGAGCGCTTCGGACGCGGCGGCGGCCGCGAGGTCGATCGCGACGGAGGACGACGCGCCGGGGACGGCCGCGCCGGACTTGGAGATGGACGTCACCTCGGCGACGCCCGCGGAGGCGAGGCGGTCGACGACGCGGCTGCCGACGAACCCGGAACCGCCGAGGACGACGACCTTCTTCGTCGCGGTCGCGTCCGCGCGGACGGACGCGACGCCGCGGCGGGCGACGGCGACGCGGCGGCGGGGGGCGGCGACGCGCCGACGCGCGAGCGCGCCGAGGGGCGATGCGGCGAGCGAGGCGGCCATGGCGCGCGTGCGGCGGCCGCGCGGATGGATATCGTATGCCGAAACATTCTTTTCGCGACCAGACGTGGCGCTCGCTGAAGCGTCGGCCCGCTCTCGTCGCGCCAGAGCGATCGGGCGCCGCGGACGCGTCGACGGGGCGCGATGCACGGCTCCGGGCCGTCCCCCGGGACGCCTCCCTCGCGAGGCTCCCCCGGCGAGTCCCCCGACGCGGCGGCGAGCGCGGCGATCCGCGAACGCGGCGGCGACGCGTCCCCGAGCGGCGCGTCGTCGTCCGCGGGTCCGTCGGGCCCCGGGGGCGGGGGCGGGTCGTCCGTGTTCGACGCCCTCGCGGGGTGGCACCAGAGGAACATCAACGCGATCCAGGCTGCGCTGGACGAGATGATGACGACGACGGAGGAGCTCGCGGACGGCCTCCCCGCAGCCTTGGAGGGACGGAAGAACCTCCGGACGCTGCGCGAGGATCGCAGAGCCGCGGCGTTCGCGATGGAGGAGGCGCGGATCAAACTCGAGGACGCGGACAAGACGGCGAAGCGCGCGGATCGCGCGGTCAAGGATAACGGCGGGTCCCTGCGCGCGCCCCCGGAGCTCGCGGCGCGACGCGAGCGCGCGCGCCAGGTTCTCCTCACCGCGCGCGTGGACCTCGCGACCGCGACGACCGCGCACGCCAAGGCGGAGAAGGCGCTCACGAAGCACGAGGTGCAAGCCGCGCGGCGATGCCTCCCGCCCGAGGCCACCGCCGCGGATGTCTTGAACCTCTTCAAGACGTGGTCGCCGAAGACGCCGGAGGAGACGAAACGGCGCGACGCGCTGATGCACCGCGCGGCGGTTCGCATTCAGAGAGCGCACCGCGCGCGGACGGCGCGGCGACGGAGAGAGGCGGCGAGGCGCGGGCGGGCGCGCGCGTTGGCGGCGGGCGCCGCGCGCGTCGTCTCGTTCCTCGCCGCCGCGTGCGTCCTCCTCGCGGTCCTCGCGGCGTCGTCGCGAGTCTTCGCCGCGGTCCTCGCGGCGTCGTCGCGAGTCGTCGTCGCGGTCTCCGCGCGCGGCCGCGACGTCGCGCATCGCGCGATGGACGACGTCTGGGGCGTCGCGAGGACGCTCGCGCCGTTGGAGCATCGGTACTTGAACGACGCGGACTGGGCGGATTCCGCGGCGGCTGCCGCCGAGGCGAGGGCGAAAGACGCGCTCGAGAGGCTCGCCGCCGCGCGGCGCGAGCTCGAGAGCGCGGAGAAGGCGCACGCGGTGAAGAGCAAGGCGATGGAGAAGGAGATGGCGTCGTTGCGGACGATGGCGGCGAGGAAAGCGGCGACGGCGTCGAACGCGCCGATGTGGACGCGAGCGGAGGCGCGAAACGCCGGGTACTCTGGTCGCGTCGCCGCCGCCGCGACGGCGGCCGCCTCCGAGGCTATGGAGGCGCGGCTGCGGAACGCGACCGCGCGCGCGGACGCGGCGGTCGCGGAGGCGGACGCCGCGCGCGCGGAGCTCGAGTACCTGCGAGCGTCGACGCGGAGGGGGTTACTTCCGGAGGAGGGGAAACGGTGCTTCGCCGCCGTCGCGGACGCCAGGGCGAGCGCGGCGGCGGCGGCGGCGGCGACCGCGGGGAAGGCGGCGACGGAGAAGGCGACGAGAGCGACGCGCGAGAAGCTTCGCAGGGTTACCGAGGCGAAGACGCGCGCGGAGCGCGCGAGGGACGCGCTCTCGACGGAGCTCGACGCGTTGCGCGCGGCGACGCCCGAGCTCCGAAAGCTTTCGGAGCGCGAGGATGGGGACGGCGGCTCGAGGAGGAAGACGGTGCTCGGCGCCGCGAAGCTCGTCGCCGCGGCGAAACGCGCGGCCGAGAGAGCGAGAGAGGCTGCCGCCGCGCTGAGAGACGCGGAGTCGCGCGCGGACGCGGCGACGATCGAGCTCGAGGCGTTCAAAGCCGTCGTCGCCGGCGGCGTCGGCGGCGCCGGCGGCGCGTCGAAGCGCGGCGCGGCGCTCCTCGACGCCGCGTCCGTCGAGGCGGAGGCGGCGAGGGAGGCGGCCGAGCGCGTCGTCGCCGACCGCGCGCGCGCGCTCGACGAAGCCCGGATCGTCGCGGAAGCGCGCGCGGACGCGTACAAGGTGGAGATCATCGCGATGAAGCGGTCCGGGTTTGGGGGCGAGTTCGGCGGCGTCGGCGGCGTCGGCGTCGGCGGCGTCGGCGTCGGAACCTTCATCGCGATCGCCGCGTGCGCGTACGCGCTTCTCTCTGGCTCGTCCGGGTCGAGACCTCCCGCCTCTTCCTCGTCGACGATCGCCGTCGCGGCGTCGACCGCCGCGCCGGCGTCGTCCGACGACGCGGCTTCGACCGCCGACGCCGACGCCGACGCGGAGGCGACGCGCGTCCTGGACGCGCGGCTCGCCCCAGCGCGCGCGGCGACGCGCGCGCTCCTCGCCGAGGGCAAAGACGCGCGCGTCGCGAGGGACGCGCTGCGAGCGCTCTGGGCCGCGATCCACCTCGGCGGGCCGGACGCGCAGGCTGCGTTCGTCCGCGAGAGGATGCACGAGGCGGTGTACGCGGCGATGACGGCGCACGCGTCGGACGCGAAGGCGACGGAGGCGGCGTGCGGGTGCGTGTTGGCGGCGGCGTCGGAGAATTACGAGGTGGCGAAAGCGCTCGCGGATAACGGCGGGCGGCACCGCGTTCGGAAGGCGATGCGCGCGAGCAAGAAGATGGGGAGGAAGATGACGTTCGGTGGGGCGTTCGAGGAGTTGAAGCCTTGGTTGCATCGCAAGAGCCTGACGCCCGTGGAACAGGCGCGGTACGACGAAGTGGACGGCATCGGGCCCCCGAGCGAGGCCGGGGACTCGAGTTAAGTAACGTTAGATGTTGAAGCGTTACACAACGTATCGTTCTGCGTCAGGACTACTATGATAGCGTCGTCGTTCGTACAAGGTACTACAGACAGAATACAAAAGAATGCACGGAGCGCGTCGAGTCGATCACGATCGATCACACCCCTCCCCCCCGCCCCCACTCGCGCGCGGTCGCGTCCATGTCCCACGGGTTCGCGGGCTCTCGGACGTCCCCGCGCGGCGACGGCAACGACCCGAGCGCCGCGAGCGGGTCCCCCGCGTCGAGATTCTCCCCGAGAAGCGTCCCGCTGTCCGTCATCCGCGACGGCGTCGGCGGCGACGCCGCGAAGAGGTCGTCCGGGCACGGGTCCGGGTCCGACGGACGACGCGACGCGACGACGACCGCCGCGCGCATCTCCGTCTCGAGCCTCCGCGCGTCGACCGACCGCGTCGGGCTTCGACCGCGGCGCGCGTCGCGGTCGTCGACGCCGCCGCCGAGTTCGAGCTCGTTCGGCGAATCCCCGCGAGACGGCGGCGTCCCCGGGCGCCAGCCCGTCGCGCGGTTCCAGTCGTAAAACCGCTGAAGCGTCACCTGGTACTCCGTCTCCGCGTCCGCGTCGTCCTCGCCCGCCGCCGTCGCGGTCGACGCCGCCAGCGACCTCGGGAAGTTGCTCGCGCCGATCGCGTCGTCGAGAAACATGCTCGCGGACCCCGGCGCGGCGAACGCGGTCGGAGACTTCGCGCGGCTTCGCGCGGCGGCGGCGGCGGCGCGGCGCGGCGACCCCGGGAGCGACCCGCCGCGGCCGGGGACGACGGGCGCCGCGGAGCACTTGAACCCGTTCAGGGACGCGATGACTTCCCGTCCGCCCTCGTCCGGCTCCCACGTCGGGTACTGCGCGTGGAACGACAGGAACGACTTCTCCATCTTCCCCTGTTTGCTTCGCGCGGGTTTCCGCGCCGTCGTCCCCGCGCCGTATTTCGCGTTTCCGTGCCGTCGGAAATCGAACGCGCTCAGCGAGCACACGTCTCCGACGCCCTGTCGATGCACCGTGAAATTCCTGACGAAGCTCACGATCTCGGGCGCGGATTCGCACAGCGGGTACCACAGCACGAACGGCGCGACGAATATGCTCAGCATCTCTTTCGCGAACGTCGCGGCTTTAAACGGAAACATCTCCTCAAACTCCGCCTGCACCTCCGCCTTGTGCGCGGCGTCGCGCCACCGTCGAGGGAGGTAGTGCGTGTGCGACACCACCTCCGCCATCAGACGGTTCGGCTCGAACACCTTGTTCGCCTCCCCGATCATCCCGCGACTCGCGGCCAGCAGCGTCCCGAGCACGGCCGTGTGCCAGAGCAAGTCGCGACCGAACACCTCCGCGTGCAGGAGATCGTCGTCGATCAACGCGCACGCGATGCACATCGCGGCGAACGCGCCGACGACGTAGGAGACGAATTTGGCGATCATGCTCACGACCGGGGACGGGAACTGCGAGAGGTACTTGGTCGCGTGCTTGTGCGCCGCGGTCAGGCGGTGCTCGTGGAAGTGCTTCAGCTCGTTGAACTCCCGGAGTTTCCACCGCGATTCCGGGCTCCACGACCGCGCGCCCACCGCGGCGGGGTGACGGTAAAACCTCTCCGCGTCTCGAAGCGCGAAGTACGTCGCCATGAAAATCGCGATGAACGGCGATAACACCAAGTTAATCACCGCGAGCGTCCGCATCCGCTTCCTGAGCGCGCGCACGTCGTAGAACGACGGCCGGATCGAGAAGTCGTCGTCGAACATCCCGTGAAACACCGCCCACTCGAGGTTCCACCGCACGCACGTCGTGAGCCACCGCGTCCGCCGCGCGCCCGGCAGCCCCGTCAACGTCAGCCCCAAGACGTCGCGGTTGATCATCCCGAGGAGGTAGTTCTCCTTCCGCATGATCCGCGCGACGATGTCGTGCTCGTTCAGGTCCTTCGTGATGCATAAGCGCGTCGTCGCTTGTAAGTGCACGACGCGCGCCACCACCTCTGGCCACTCGACCGTCTGCGCGAGCGAACGTCGGGGTGGAGTTGAAAGGCGTCAGAAGCGGAGTTGAAAGGCGTCGAGGGCGGGGATTGAAACCGTGGCGTGGGCAGAGAGAAACGCCGGGAAAAGTCCTTAAGGATCGGCGTTCACCACGCTGACGCGGTCGTATGGGGACCAGTGTACGGGACGCGCCTGCACGTCCCGGTCCGACAGCTGAAGTTTATTGTTACAGAACGACCGCATCTCGAGCAGCGGCCGCAAGTCCGTCGCGAGCCTCGCGAGCGACCACGTCCAGTACAGCGAGAAGATGAGCAAGTACGTCACGACGACGACGTTCGCGAGCGTCGACCGGTGCGACAGCGGGGACGCGAACGTCGCGTCGCGCAGCACGTCGCACGTGCCCTCCGCGCCCGCGGATGCTCGTCCTCTCGCGTCCTCCGCGCACTCCGTCGAGAGGTATCTCCAGTCCACGAACAGGAGGAGCCACGCGCTGAAGACGATCGTGAACCCCAACGTCAGGAGGTTCACGACGCGGCTCGTGACGATGCAGTAGAAGCCTTTGTCGTGGTAGTAGTCGTACAGCGAGGTGAACCACGCGTCGAGGTTGTCGATGCGCAGAGATCTCGCGCGCTCTTTCAGGAGGAGGTTCCCCTCGCTCTCGCCGTTCGGGGAGGACCCGGCCGCGTACGTCGACGCGTCGCGGTCGTCGTCCTCTTCCTCCTCCCTGGACGCCTCCGCCATGGACGGCAGCGTCGTGTAGTCGTACTCGCTCGCCGCGCTTCCCCACATCGACGACGTCATTTTTCCCACTCAAAAGTTCGCGCGAGACGACGCGCGCGCGCGCTCGAACGAACGAATCTCCTCGTCCGCGCCGAGACGAGGGGACGACGTCACTCTCGTCGCGCTCGTGTCCCCGCCGCTCCTCGCGCGCGCGCGACGAGTCCCCGACGGACGCGGATACGCGCCGTCGCGGCGCTCGCGAAGGCGGGGGACGGACGAACGCGCGCGCCGCGTCGACTGCGCGCGACCCCGTCGCGCTATCCGCTTTAGGTGCAACGTTTAGAGATTCGCTTCCCGCGAAAAATTTGAACTGCACTTTCCGAGGCTCGCTCGAGGCGCGGCAGGGCGGGGCACACTACGACGGGCGCGCGAGTATGAAGACCCCCGTCGACCGCGCGCGCCTCGTCCCCGCGCACGCGGACGAGGTCAAGACGCGACAGCTGAAAGTGCACGTCCTGATCCACAAGCACGCGCGGCGGAGGTCCAAGCTCCGCGGCGCCGAGCTCGCGTCGAGGCGGGGAAGCGTCGGGGGAGACGCGTTGCGCGCGAGCGTGTGTTTCCAGCGCGGGCTCGACCTGTACGAGGGCGCGGGGGTGAAGCGCGACGCCGCCGCGGCGTTCGCGTGCTGGCGCGAGGCCGCATCGCGCGGAGACGTCGACGCGATGTATAACGTCGGGGTGATGTACAACGACGGCGACGGCGTCGAGAGGTGCGTCGCGAAAGCGCTGACGTGGTTCGGGGAAGCCGCGAAGCGAGGGGACGCCGAAGCCGCGGCGTGGTGCGCGCGACTTCGCGCGCCGTCCTCGGGGTGAGACGAAACGAACCGTCGCGAGAAGAGTTGAATCGTCACAGAACGCGCGAGGCGCGACGACGACGCGATAGATTGACGACGATACGATAATAGCGTGATATTAATTGCGAACGAAGCGACGCGACGCGGATAGCGGACAGCGGCGCGAACGTCCCGTTCGCGCGCTCACTCGGGCCCGACGTAGAGCGCGTGCAGGCCAAACAACACGAACAACACGCCGCCGCACGCGGAAACCGCGCGTTCGGACACCTTGCTCGCCATGTGCCGCCCGCCGAGGACGGCCGCGCCCGTGCAGATCGCGTGCCCGGCGATCCCGCCCAGGGTGACGCCGTACGGGTCCGACGACGCCGCGAGGCCGATCGTCGCTATCTGCGACCGGTCGCCCCACTCGGCGACGAACGTGATGAAAAACGTCTGGAGGAAAATCGGGGAGAGTAACCCCCCGAACGTGAGCGTTTTCTTCCACCCGAGGAGCGCGCCCTTATCCTTCCCCGTCGTCTCGTCCCCGAGCTCCTCCTCGACCTCGCGGAGCTCGTCCGCTTGCCCGCCGCCATCCCACGCGATGGTCGAGTCGTACAGCGACCTGGCGCCGAAGAAGAGAAACAACGCCACGGCGACGTAGTGCGTGTAGACTTTGCTGATGAGGGTCGGAGCCGCCCACCCCATCGCGGCGGAGAGCGCGGTCATGACCCCGAGCGCGCCGATCGCGCCGGCGAAGACCTGCGGGAAACGGGGTGGGTCGACGACCATCGGTGGAGTGGGAACGGATGGTGAGAACGCGACGCATCGCGGGAGGGAGACGACGTCGGATGACGTGAAAAAGTGCGCGCCCTGACTAACAAACCCTCGGCGGGACGCGGGTTCGGGATCCGTCCGTCCGCGACGCACCGTGACGCGGGAGTGGCGCATCGCCATGATCGCCGCGATGAAGAACGTCTTGTCCCCGATCTCGCTAAGGAGGATCATGACGCCGGACTTGACGAGTCCCTCCATGAACTCGCGCGGGTCCAGCGTCGGCGTCGGCGCGGGGACCGAGAACTTCGGCATCGTTCAGCGAGATCTCCTCCGTCCTCGTGAAGACGAATGAATTCTGAATTCACCCACGCGAGCGACGCGGGAGCGGCGTGCGAGAGGCGCGCGCGGTTCGGGACCGTGCGAAGGTCGATGCGGGCGCGACTGCACCGAGCGCGAAGAAGGACGCGGCGGACGCGGGGGCGGAGAAGTCGCGACGCGCGCGGCGTGAACTGCCCCCGACGCGGACGCGCGAGGACCAACTTAGGTCGAAATAACGCGACCAGCCAGACGTACCGGACGCGACGTAACAACAATTTAATTCCGCGGGAGTGTTGACGCGCCCCCCCCTCCCCCCCCTCGCCACTCCGACGAGCGCCGACGGCGCGATGGCGCCGTCGACGTCGAGCGAGGACATCGGCCCGCCGCCGCCGTATCACACCCCCCCGCCGTTCGTGTCGTGCTACTCGAACCCGTGGTACCGCCGATGGGTCCTCTTCCTCCTGTTCCTCGTCACGATGATGCAGAGCACGGACAGAAACATCCAGTCGATCCTC
>Ga0181554_1000710_pt1 | contig 32881 bp, 31 predicted proteins | sample 011ome_16_FD_145602 | JGI IMG/M metagenome (GOLD analysis project Ga0181554, IMG submission 145602) | Coastal salt marsh microbial communities from the Groves Creek Marsh, Skidaway Island, Georgia - 011503CT metaG (spades assembly) | ecosystem: Environmental > Aquatic > Marine > Intertidal zone... | reverse complement strand
AGATCCACCGCTCGCGCACAGATCCACCGCTCGCGCACAGATCCACCGCTCGCGCACAGATCCACCGCTCGCGCACAGATCCACCGCTCGCGCACAGATCCATCGCTCGCGCACAGATCCACCGCTCGCGCACAGATCCATCGCTCGCGCACGGATCCACCGCTCGCGCACAGATCCACCGCTCGCGAGAGGGTGTCAGAGGACGGAGCCCTTGATGGGCTGCAGCTTCGCACGAGACTCGGCGAGCTCATCCTCGGGATCCGAGCCGGCCACGATCCCGCACCCCGCGAAGGCCTGAATCCGCGATCCCTCGATATCGATGTGAGCGCAGCGCAATGCGATGCCGAACTCGCCATCGCCATGGTGATCGAACCAGCCGACGGGACCGGCATAGCGCCCTCGGTCCATGCCCTCGAGCTCACGGATGATGGCGAAGGCTCTCTCTGTGGGGGTGCCGCAGACAGCGGCCGTCGGATGCAGCGAAGCTGCCAGGGCCAGCACGGGAGCGGAGTCTGCGAGGCGACCTGTCACATCGGTCGCCAGATGCTGGACGTTTGCGAGTTCGAGGACGCGAGGACGCTCGGGAACCTCGAGGTCGGTGCAATGCGCGGCTAGCGCCTTCGCAACGGAGTGGACGGCGTACTCGTGCTCGATCGCGTCCTTGTCGCTCGCCAGGAGGGCGCGCGCGAGTCCGGCGTCGTCCTGGCTGTCGCGTCGGCTCACGGTGCCCGCGAGAACCCGACTGGTGACGAGGTCGCCCGTGCGGCGGACGAGTAGCTCTGGCGTCGCACCCAGCAGGTTGTCGATGCAGAAGGTCCACGTCGACGGATAGGAGTCGGCCAGCTGCATCAGCAGATGGCGGGGGTCCAGCGGTCCGTCGACGCTGCCGATGATGTCCCGTGCGAGTACCACCTTGTCGATCTCGCCGGACCCGATGCGGTGCACAGCCTCGGCGACGGTGTCCTTCCACTCGTCTGCTGAGCGAGCACCATCCGTCCACGTGACGGCCTCCGGCGACTTGGGAACCGACGCTGGCGGCAGTGAGACGAGGGGCGACTTGCCGTCGTCGATCGTGGTGATCCACGCCTGGCCCGATCGGCGACCGACGACGACGCGGGGAAGGATGATGATGGACGTTGCGGTCTCGTCGTCGAACGAGAACGAACCGAAGGCGATCGGGCCGGTCCCGGGCATGCTCACGGTGTCGTCGATGTCGAACGTGGTGCACAGGTTCGACCACCAGCGCTGCGTCCGGCTGAAGCGTTCGTGACCTCGAACCTCGAGTCGAGCAGCAACCCCCCAGCCGATCAGTCCCTCTCCGTTGCGCACCCAGGCGAGAGGGTCATTCAACGGAAGTCTTGCGAGGAGATCGGTTGGATCGTCGATCGGCCGGGTGGTGACGCGCACCCGGCCTGTGCCGACCGCTGGTTGAGCGCCGGAAGAGGTCTGGGCCGTCAACGGTCGCGGGGTGGTCGGGGACGTCACATGTCAAGGCTAGAGCCAGTGCTGTGAAGCGGCATGTCGGGCGAGGTGGTTGGATCCTCCTGTGGCTCGAGCTGATCTGGACAAGGCCCCCGCTGACGTTGCGGCGATGTTCGACGACGTCGCCGAGCGCTACGACCTGACGAACGATGTGCTGGCCCTGGGCCAGACGCGGCGTTGGCGCAGCGCGGTCGTGAATGCAGTTGATCCGCAGCCGGGGGAGCGAATCCTCGACCTCGCAGCGGGTACGGGTACGTCGAGTGTGCCCTTCGCCCGTGCCGGAGCCACGGTCGTACCCACGGACTTCTCTCTTGGAATGCTTCAAGTGGGCAAGAGACGGCAGTCCGCACTGCCCTTCGTCGCAGGCGATGGCATGTGCCTGCCCTTCCGCGATGCCTCGTTCGACGCGGCCACGATCTCTTTCGGCCTGAGGAACATCCACGACCGGATGGCGGGACTTCGGGAGATTCGTCGCGTCGTCCGCCCCGGCGGTCGTCTGGTCGTGTGCGAGTTCTCCCACCCCACGTGGGCTCCATTCCGCACCGTCTACACGGAGTACCTGATGAAGGCGCTGCCGACCATTGCAGAGAAGACATCGTCGAATCCCGATGCCTATGTCTACCTGGCGGAGTCGATTCGGGCATGGCCCGATCAGGCGGCACTGGCCCAGGATCTTCTGGAATGCGGCTGGACTTCCGTCCAATGGCGCAATCTCAGCGGGGGAATCGTCGCCCTCCACCGTGGAGTTCGAGGGGTGTGAAGGCGATGTTCGGCGACCACTATGCTTGTCCCGGTCGTGAAGTGTTTCACAAACGCGCAATTCGTGAGGAGATCCGGGCTTGAACGTCTATACCCCGATCCTCGTGCTCGGGCTACTCGCTTTCGCCTTCGCCGTGTTCTCCGTGACGGCAGCCACGTTCACCGGACCCAAGCGGTACAACCGTGCGAAGTACGACGCCTACGAGTGCGGCATCGAGCCCACCCCGCAGCCCATCGGCGGCGGTCGCTTCCCGGTCAAGTACTACCTGACCGCGATGCTGTTCATCGTCTTCGACATCGAGATCGTGTTCCTGTACCCGTGGGCGGTCGCGTTCGACCAGCTCGCGCTCTTCGGCCTGATCGAGATGTTCCTGTTCATCATCACCGTGCTGGTCGTCTACGCATATGTGTGGCGTCGTCGCGGGCTCGAGTGGGACTGAGGGAGCGGAATCATGGGACTTGAAGAAGCACTGCCGTCGGGCGTTCTGCTGACGACGGTCGAGAAGTTCGCCGGGTACGCCCGCAAGGGCTCGCTCTGGCCGGCCACCTTCGGCCTCGCCTGCTGCGCGATCGAGATGATGGCCGCCGGTGGACCCCGTTTCGACATCGCTCGATACGGCATGGAGGTCTTCCGTGCCTCGCCCCGTCAGGCCGATCTCATGATCGTGGCCGGTCGAGTGAGCCAGAAGATGGCACCGGTCCTGCGTCAGATCTACGACCAGATGCCCAATCCGAAGTGGGTCATCTCCATGGGCGTCTGCGCCTCCAGCGGCGGAATGTTCAACAACTACGCGATCGTCCAGGGCGTCGACCACGTCGTCCCCGTGGACATCTACCTGCCCGGCTGCCCGCCGCGTCCGGAGATGCTCTTCGACGCCATCCTCAAGCTGCACGACAAGATCCAGGACACCAAGATCGGCGCCCACCGTCGTGACGAGGTTGTCGAGCTTGAGGCGGCGGCACTAATGGCGCCGACGACCTTGGAGCTGAAGGGCCTCATGCGATGAGCGACCCCAGCGTTCCGGTCGTCCCGCAGGGGGTCGAGGAACTCGACATCATCGGCGTGCGCAACGGGGCCTTCGGCGCCGTCGATGGAGGCGACACGAGCGGCTTCGGCGGCCTCGTCGACCCCATCGTCCTGCCGGCGCCCGCCCAGCGGCCGTTCGGCGGCTGGTTCGACGAGGTCTCGGACGAGCTTGAGCTGGCTCTCCAGGCGCACGGTCTCCCGGTGACCGAGGCGATCGAGAAGGTCGTCATCCACCGTGACGAGATCACCTACCACGTGCGTCGTGAGCACCTTGTGGCCTTCACGACGCTGCTGCGTGACGAGCCCGGCCTGCGCTTCGAGATGTGCCTGGGCGTCAACGGCGTGCACTACCCGGGAGAGGAGGGCCGCGAGCTCCACGCGGTCTACCACTTCCTGTCGATCACCCACAACCGTCGCGTGCGTGTGGAGGTCTCCATGCCCGACGGTGACGCGGTCATCCCGTCGATCGTCGCCGTCTACCCGACGTGCGACTGGCACGAGCGCGAGACCTGGGACTTCTTCGGCATCGTGTTCGAAGGCCACCCCGCACTCACCCGCATCATGATGCCCGACGACTGGCCGGGCCACCCTCAGCGCAAGGACTACCCCCTCGGCGGCATCCCCGTCGAGTTCAATGGCGGCACCATCCCGCCGCCCGATCAGCGGAGGTCGTACAACTGATGTCGACCGACAACGTCACCTTCACCAGCGCGGAGTCCTCGGACTCCTATGCCGGCTCCTACGACACCACCGAGGGGCGGGTCTACTCCGTCTCCGGGGGCGATTGGGACACCATCTCCGGTGCTCCCGAGGGCGAGCAGGACCGCATCGTCGTCAACATGGGTCCCCAGCATCCGTCGACCCACGGCGTTCTGCGCCTGATCCTCGAGATCGACGGCGAGACCGTCACCGAGGCACGTGCCGGCATCGGCTACCTGCACACCGGCATCGAGAAGAACATGGAGTTCCGCTCGTGGGTCCAAGGTGTCACCTTCGTGACCCGCATGGACTACCTGACGCCGATGTTCAACGAGACGGCCTACTGCCTCGCGATCGAGAAGGCACTGGACGTCACCGATCAGATTCCTGAGCGCGCGAGCGTCATCCGCGTCATGATGATGGAGCTCAACCGGATCTCCTCGCACCTCGTGGCGCTGGCGACGGGCGGCATGGAACTCGGCGCCCTCACTGCGATGGAGTTCGGGTTCCGGGAGCGCGAGCTCGTCCTCGACATCTTCGAGATGGTGTCGGGTCTGCGCATGAACAGTGCGTACGTCCGGCCCGGGGGCGTCGCCCAGGACCTGCCCGCCGACGGCGAGCAGAAGATTCGCGACACGATCCCGTTGCTGCGCAAGCGTTTGAAGGACACGGCCGATCTTCTGGTCGACAACGCCATCTGGATGGGTCGCACGGTCGATGTCGGCTACCTCGACCTGGCCGGCTGCATGGCGCTGGGCATCACGGGCCCGGTACTGCGGGCGACCGGCCTTCCGCACGACCTGCGCAAGACCCAGCCCTACTGCGGCTACGAGAACTACGAGTTCGACGTCATCACGAAGACGTCGGCCGATGTCTACGGGCGCTTCCTGATCCGCATCGAGGAGATGGAGCAGTCACTTCGCATCGTCGAGCAGGCACTCGACAAGCTGGTTCCGGGTCCGGTGATGATCGAGGACAAGAAGATCGCCTGGCCCGCTCAGCTGTCCATCGGCAGCGACGGCCAGGGCAACTCTCCGGAGCACATCAAGGAGATCATGTCCGAGTCGATGGAGGCGTTGATCCATCACTTCAAGCTCGTCACCGAGGGCTTCCGAGTCCCGGCCGGACAGATCTACTCGGCTGTGGAGTCCCCCAAGGGCGAGCTCGGCTGCCACATCGTGAGCTCCGGCGGAACCCGCCCCTACCGGGTGCACTTCCGCGACCCGTCCTTCACGAATCTGCAGTCGGTGGCAGTGATGTCCGAAGGCAGCATGATCTCCGACGTCATCGCCGCGGTCGCCAGCATCGACCCGGTCATGGGCGGCGTGGACCGCTAGGCGATAGGGAAGAGACGACATGGCAATCAGCGAGACCACCCGCGAGCAGCTGCACGAGCTGGTCGTCAGGTATCCGCAACCCCGCTCGGCCCTGATGCCGATGCTGCATCTGCTGCAGAGCCTCGACGGGGAGGTGACCCCAGACGGCATTGCGGTGTGCGCAGAAGCAGCGGGTGTCAGTGCCGCAGAGGCCACCGCGGTGGCGTCCTTCTACACGATGTACAAGCGCAAGCCGGTCGGCAAGCATCACATCGGCGTGTGCGTGAACACCATGTGCGGCCTGCTGGGCGGCGACGCGGTGTACGACGCGGTCAGTGAGCGCCTCGGGGTGGGACACGATCAGCCCACTGCTGACGGGGAGTTCTGGCTCGAGCGGATCGAGTGCCAGGCCGCGTGCACCCACGCGCCGGTGATGACGGTCGACTGGGAGTTCATGGACGACGTCACCCCCACGACTGCGGTCGACGTCATCGATCGTCTCGAGCGCGGGGAGGTCGTCCACTCCACTCGGGGCCCGGTGATCCGAGACTTCCGTGCCACGGAGCACTCGCTGGCCTTCCCGGAGGACGGGCTTGCAGGCGAGGGTTCGCCGGTCGACGACAAGATGCTCGCCGGTCTTCGAGTCGCTCAGGAGCGGGGCATGACCGCTCCTGCCATTCCCACAGCTGGACAGGAGGCCTGAGCGATGACGCTGACCCCGGTCATAACGGAGCACTGGGACGACCCGGAGCTGTACACGCTGGCGGGCTATCGCCGTCATGGCGGCTACACCGCACTCGAGTCCGCGCTGAAGCAGGATCCTGACGCCATCATCGGCACGGTCAAGGACTCCGGCCTTCGTGGTCGTGGCGGCGCTGGCTTCCCCACCGGCCTGAAGTGGAGCTTCGTCCCGCAGAACGACGGCAAGCCGCACTATCTGGTCGTCAACGCTGACGAGTCTGAGCCGGGTGCCTGCAAGGACATCCCGATCATGATGGCCAATCCGCACTCGCTGGTGGAGGGCGTCATCATCACGTCCTTCGCCATCCGTGCGAACCATGCCTTCATCTACATTCGTGGCGAGGTGCCCGAGGCCATTCGCCGCGTGGCCAATGCCGTGCGCGAAGCACGCGAGGCCGGGCTCCTGGGCCGCAACATCCTCGGATCCGGCTTCGACCTCGACGTCGTCATCCACTCCGGTGCGGGTGCGTATATCTGCGGCGAGGAGACCGCCCTCCTCAACTCCCTCGAGGGCCTGCGCGGTCAGCCGCGGCTCAAGCCCCCATTTCCTGCGGTGGCCGGTCTGTACGCGTCACCGACCGTCATCAACAACGTCGAGACGATCTGCAACATCCCGTACATCGTCGGGCGCGGTGTCGACTGGTTCCGCCAGTTCGGCACGGAGAAGTCGCCTGGCTTCAAGGTCTTCGCCGTATCCGGGCACGTGAACCGTCCGGGCATCTACGAGGCTCCTCTGGGCATCACGATGCGCGAGCTTCTCGACTACGCCGGCGGAATGATCGACGGGCGCCCCGTGAAGTTCTGGCTCCCGGGCGGCTCCTCAGTGCCGATGCTGACGGCGGAGCACCTGGACCTGCCGATGACCTACGAGGCCATGGCCGAGGCGGGCACCATGCTCGGCACGGGAACGCCCATGATCTTCAACGACACAGTGAGCGTCGTGAAGGCCGTGACTCGCTGGCTGGAGTTCTACAAGCACGAGTCCTGCGGCAAGTGCACGCCCTGCCGCGAAGGCACGTACTGGATCACCGGAACTCTCGAGCGGTTCCAGGAGGGACACGGCACCGACCGCGAGATGGAGACCCTCGTCGATCTGTGCGGACAGATCGCCGGACGTTCGTTCTGCGCGCTGGGTGATGCGGCGGCAACGCCTTACCCCGCGGCCATGAAGTACTTCCGTGACGAGTTCGTCGCGGCAACCACCACGCCGGTCGATGACAGCTTCGATCCGGCTGCGTCCTATGTGTTCTCGGGAGTTGCAGCGCGATGACGGTCACCAGCAACAGCGGACCCGGCTCTGACGTCGAGATCCCCTCAGACATGATCTCCGTCGTCATCGACGGCGTTGACATGATGGTTCCCAAGGGAACCCTTGTCATTCGCGCGGCTGAGCAGCTCGGCATCGAGATCCCTCGCTTCTGCGATCATCCGCTGCTCGACCCGGTCGCCGCCTGTCGTGCCTGCCTGATCGAGGTCGAGGGCATGCCCAAGCCGCAGCCCGCCTGTGCGCAGGTTCTGAACGACGGCATGAACGTCAAGACTCAGTACGCGTCCGAGGTGGCGCGGCTGGCTCAAGAGGGCGTCATGGAGTTCCTGCTCCTGAACCATCCGCTCGACTGCCCCGTCTGCGACAAGGGCGGCGAGTGCCCGCTGCAGAACCAGGCCATGTCTGTGGGGCGGCCCGAGTCCCGCTTCGACGGTGAGAAGCGTGAGTTCGAGAAGCCCATCAACGTCAGTGCCCAGGTGCTGCTCGATCGGGAGCGCTGCGTGTCCTGCGCCCGATGCACCCGCTTCGCCGAGCAGATCGCCGGCGACCCCATGATCGAGCTTCTCGAGCGCGGCTCCAAGCAGCAGGTCGGCACCGCGTCGGACGAGCCGTTCGACTCGTACTTCTCCGGCAACACCGTCCAGATCTGCCCGGTCGGCGCACTCACGAGCGCGTCGTACCGTTTCCGCTCCCGTCCGTTCGACCTGGTGTCTGTCCCGACCACCTGCGAGCACTGCGCCTCCGGTTGTTCGCTGCGCACTGACTACCGTCGTGGCGTCGTCACTCGGCGACTGGCCTGGGACGACCCCGAGGTCAACGAGGAATGGAACTGCGACAAGGGCCGTTTTGCCTTCGCCTATCAGCGCAACGGACGCATCGAGCACCCGATGATCCGCGAGAACGGTGAGCTGCGCGTGGCATCGTGGCCCGAGGCCATCGATGCCGCAGCCCGTGGACTCGCCGCTGCGCGCGGCAGCGTCGGCGTCCTTGTCGGCGGCCGCAGCACGATCGAGGATGCCTACGCCTACTCTCGGTTCGCCCGTACTGCGCTCGCCTCCGACGACATCGACTTCCGGGTCCGCGAGACCTCGGACGAGGAGACCGCCTTCCTCGCGTCGAGTGTTGCCGGGGCGCCTGTCTCCGTCTCCTATGACGAGCTCGAGTCGGCCCCTGTCGTTCTTCTCGTCGATCTGGAGCCCGAGGACGAGTCACCGATCGTCTTCCTGCGGCTGCGCAAGGCATCTCGCCGCGGGACTTCCGTCATCTCGGTGGGAGCCGTCGCAAGCACTGGGCTCGGCAAGATGGCGGGCCGCCTGGTCCCCGCCCGTCCGGGTCAGGAAGCACGCGCTCTTCGCGAGCTCGACGACGACGCACGCACCCTGCTCGCCCAGCCGGGTGCGGTGATCATGGTCGGTGAGCGCGCTGCCGGATCGGCGGGCACTCTCACAGCAGTTCTGGAGCTCGCGCAGTCGACGGGTGCTGTTGTCGCGTGGGTGCCGAGGCGTGCAGGTGAGCGTGGAGCCCTGGACGCTGGTGCACTCGCCGGTCTGCTTCCCGGCGGTCGCCCGCTCGAGGATCCGCAGGCGCGAGAGCAGGTGGCAGCGGCCTGGGGCGTGGAGGTCACCGACCTGCCGGCCGTGAACGGCCGCTCGGGCTCTGCGCTGCTCGAGGCAGTTCGTGACGGTGAGCTGGCCGCACTGCTCGTCGCCGGTGTCGAACTCGCCGACTACAGCGATCCGACCCTGGCGTTGGCCGCTGTCGACAATGCGCCTTTCGTCGTCTCGTTGGAGAACCACCACTCGGAGGTGACCGAGCGGGCCGACGTCGTGCTCCCGGTCGCCGTCGTGACGGAGAAGGCCGGAACCTTCCTGGACTGGGAGGGTCGTCCCCGTCCCTTCGGCCAGGTCTTCCGCGACGCCCTGACCATGAGCGATGCCAAGGTGCTGTCCATGGTCGCCGAGGCGATGGGCGCGTCCCTCCCCGGCGACGTGCGTGCCATCCGAGTGGAGATGGGAAGCCTCGGTCCGTGGTCGGGTCATCGGTTCGCGGCGCCGAATGCGCAGCCCGGCGACCGGAGCGACGGCGTAGTCCTCGCCTCCTGGCGTCTGCTGCTCGACTCGGGTCTCATGCAGGACGGCGAGCCGCACTTGGCGGCCACCGCTCGGCCCACGGTCGCCGTGGCAGCCGCGACGATGGCGGCCGCTCTCGGTGAGACCGTGACGATCAGCGGCCCGTCGGGCTCGGTCACCCTGCCGCTGGAGAAGGGCGAGGTTGCCGAAGGAGTGGTCTGGGTGCCGATGAACTCCCCGGGCTGCCACATCCATCGGGATCTCGGTGCCGTCCCAGGCTCGTCCGTCCAGGTCTCCGCGGGAGGCGTGGCATGACCGATTCCCAGTTCGGCCTCTTCGGCACCGATCCGTGGTGGCTGGTCATCCTCAAGGTGCTGGCGATCTTCGTCATGCTCGTCCTGCTCACGCTCTTCACCATCTGGTGGGAGCGGCGCGTTGTGTCACGCATGCAGAACCGCATCGGACCGAACCGGGTCGGCCCCCAGGGCCTGCTGCAGTCGCTGATGGACGGCATAAAGCTGGCACTCAAGGAGGAGATCATCCCGACGTCGGCCCACCTGGCCGTCTTCTGGATAGCTCCGGTGATCTCGGCGACCATGGCATTCCTCGCCTTCGCCGTCATCCCCTTCGGCCCGGAGGTCTCGATCTTCGGAACCATGACCCCGCTCCAGCTCACCGACTTCCCGGTCTCGGTGCTGTACGTCCTCGCGATTGCCTCCATCGGCATCTACGGAATCGTGCTGGGCGGCTGGGCATCCGGATCCACGTACCCGCTGCTGGGCGGTCTTCGCTCAAGCGCGCAGATGATCTCGTACGAGATCGCCATGGGACTGTCCTTCGTCGCGGTCTTCCTCTACGCAGGATCCATGTCCACGTCGCAGATCGTCCTGGCCCAGGAGCCCATCTGGTTCGCGATCATCCTGCTGCCGTCCTTCCTCATCTACTGCACTGCAATGGTCGGCGAGACCAACCGCGCACCCTTCGACCTTCCCGAGGCCGAGGGTGAGCTCGTCGGTGGTTTCCACACGGAGTACTCATCGCTGAAGTTCGCGTTGTTCTTCCTGGCCGAGTACATCAACATGGTCACCGTCTCGGCGATGGCCACGACCCTCTTCCTTGGTGGCTGGCGTGCGCCGTGGCCGGTTTCCCTTTGGGAGGGCGCCAACGAGGGCTGGTGGCCGATCCTGTGGTGGCTGCTGAAGGTGCAGATCTTCATCTTCTGCTTCATCTGGCTGCGCGGCACATTGCCACGCATGCGTTACGACCAGTTCATGCGCTTTGGCTGGAAGGTGCTCATCCCGGTCTCGATCGCGTGGATCATGATCGTGGCCCTGGCCAGGGTGCTGCGCGATGACGTTTCGCTCACGACGACCGAGATCCTCATCGCCGGGGCCGTCGTGATCGTGGTCCTGCTCATCGGATCGTGGCTCCTGCAGTCGCGCCAGGATCGCCGTCAGCGAAGGATCGACGAGGAGGAGGCCGCCGCTGCGGCTGCTCCGTTCGACCCGATGGCGGCGAGTTTCCCGGTGCCCCCGCTGCCGGGTCAATCGTTCACCTACACGTCGCGCAGGGCCGCTGCACAGGGGACGACCATCGTCCAGGAGACAACGGTCACGGCCGATGTCGAACCGGACATCGACACCGCGAGTGACTCCGATGGGGAGGACAACCATGGCTGAGTTGCCGCAGGCCGTTCGTGGCTTCGGCGTCACCTTCCTGACCATGTTCAAGAAGGTGGTGACGGAGCAGTATCCCGAGCAGAAGGTCCCGACCCAGCCGCGCTTCCATGGGCGGCACCAGCTCAATCGCTGGGCTGATGGCCTGGAGAAGTGCGTCGGCTGCGAGCTGTGCGCCTGGGCGTGCCCGGCCGATGCCATCCTCGTCGAGGGCGCCGATAACACCGATGAGGAGCGTTTCTCCCCGGGCGAGCGATACGGCCGCGTCTACCAGATCAACTACCTGCGCTGCATCTTCTGCGGCCTGTGCATCGAGGCATGCCCCACTCGGGCCCTGACGATGACCAATGAGTACGAGCTCGCCGACGACAGTCGCTCCAAGCTGATCTTCGAGAAGGAGGACCTGCTGGCCCCGCTGCTGCCGGGCATGGTGGCACCGCCGCATGACCTCTACCCCGGCACGAACGAGCGGAGCTACTACTCCAACGAGGTCACTGGCTCGTCCCCCGAGCAGGTCACGAGCCATGCCGAGCAGGCAGGGGAGGAGCAGGCGTGATGGCCCCCTTGGCCGACACGGTCACCGACGTGAACACCGGGGAGCAGGTGGTGTTCTGGGTGACGGCGATCCTGGCGGTTGCCGGCGCGCTGGGCATGATCCTGTCCCGAAAGGCGGTTCACAGTGCGCTGTGGATCGCTCTGACCATGATCAACCTGGCGATTCTCTACATCGCGAACTCGGCGCCGTTCCTGGGCATGGTCCAGATCATCGTCTACACCGGCGCCGTCATGATGCTGTTCCTGTTCGTGCTCATGGTGGTGGGCGTGGACTCGTCCGACTCCCTGATCGAGACCATCAAGGGGCAGCGGCTCGCCGCCATCCTGCTCGGACTGGGCATGGGGATCCTGCTCGTCTGGGGAATCGGGAATGCGCTTGTCGAGTCACCGTCCGTGGGTCTCACCGCCGCCAATGAGGAGTTCGGCGGCAACGTCGAGGGCATCGCGAACCTGATCTTCACGCGCTACCTGCTTGTGTTCGAGCTCACCTCGGCCCTGCTCATCACGGCCGCCATGGGTGCGATGGTGCTGGCACACCGGGATCGATGGAAGCCGCTGCCCTCGCAGCGCGATCTGTCGCTGGCCCGGTTCCGCAGTGGCCAGCACCCCGGCAACCTGCCGAACCCGGGTGTGTACGCACGTCATAACGCTGTCGATACACCTGCTCTCCTCCCTGATGGCGGGACGAGCGATATCAGCGTTCCCGCACCGGTGCGTGCCCGTGGTGACGAGCGACCCCTCGACCGCGTCGATATCGACGAGGTGCGACAGATCTCCGAAGGAGAGTCAGATCTGCCTGAGGGGAGCAAGGAATGAATCCGATGAACTATGTGGTGCTGTCTGCACTGCTGTTCACGATCGGATCGCTCGGCGTCCTCGTGCGACGCAACGCGATCGTCGTGTTCATGTCGGTGGAGCTCATGCTGAACGCCGCGAACCTGGCGTTCGTCTCCTTCGCGCGGATGAATGGCAACCTCGACGGCCAGGTGGTGGCGTTCTTCGTCATGGTTGTTGCTGCCGCCGAAGTGGTGGTCGGCCTGGCCATCATCGTGACCATCTTCCGGACCCGACGCTCGGCGTCGATCGATGAGCCGAACCTGTTGAAGTACTGATGACCTCTGTGAACCCGACGATCGATAGGACCGCACTGTGACCGAGTTGATGCCCGCCGAGGGGGTGTTCTCCCTCATCTGGCTGCTGATGGCGCTGCCCCTCGCCGGAGCGGCTGTGCTGCTCTTCGGTGGTCGCCGCACCAACGCCTGGGGGCCCTTCCTCGGCATCCTCACGGTGTCGGCCTCGGCCGTGATCGGCTGGATCATGCTGCTGTCGATGATGGGCAACGCTCCTGAGGAGCGGACCTTCGACCAGACGCTGTTCACCTGGGTGTCGGTTGGCGACTTCCAGGCGGACATGGCCTTCCAGCTGGATCAGCTGTCGATGGTCTTCGTCCTGCTGATCACGTCCGTCGGTGCCCTCATCCACGTCTACTCGCTGGGCTACATGTCGCACGACCGTGATAGGCGCAAGTTCTTCGGATACCTGAACCTGTTCGTCGGTGCGATGCTGATCCTGGTCCTCGCCAACAACTTCCTCCTCCTCTACGTGGGCTGGGAGGGCGTCGGTCTCGCGAGCTACCTGCTGATCGGCTTCTGGCAGCACAAGCCGTCGGCCGCAGCCGCTGCCAAGAAGGCGTTCGTCATCAACCGCGTCGGCGATGTGGGCCTGAGCCTGGCGATCATGCTGATGTTCGTGACCTTCGGGTCGATCTCCTTCCAGGACGTCTTCGGGCAGGCCAGTGAGGCCAGCGAGGGCACCCTCACGGCCATCGGACTCCTCCTGCTCCTCGCAGCCGCCGGCAAGTCGGCACAGTTCCCGCTTCAGGCGTGGCTGCTCGACGCGATGGAGGGCCCCACCCCGGTGTCGGCTCTCATCCACGCGGCCACGATGGTCACGGCCGGCGTCTACCTGATCGTCCGCAGCAACGTGATCTTCACTGCGGCCGAGTGGGCGGCCACCGCGGTCATCGTCGTCGGTGTCATCACGATGTGGATGGGTGCGATCATCGGCTCAGCCAAGGACGACATCAAGAAGTCGCTCGCCGGATCGACGATGAGCCAGATCGGCTACATGATCACTGCCGCGGGCCTGGGTCCCATCGGGTATGTCTTCGCGATCTTCCACCTGCTCACGCATGGTGTCTTCAAGGCCGGGCTGTTCCTCGGAGCCGGTTCGGTCATGCATGGCATGCGCGACAACGTGAACATGCGCCGCTACGGAGCGCTGATGGGCGTGATGGGCATCACGGCCGTCACCTTCATCATCAACTACCTCGCCATCATCGGCATACCGCCGTTCTCCGGCTTCTGGTCGAAGGACTCCATCATCCACGCGGCTTTCGAGAAGAACACCGTCGTGGGACTGCTCGCCATGGGCGCGGCCGGGCTCACGGGCTTCTACATGACCCGCATCGTGGCAATGACCTTCTTCGGCAAGGCCCGATGGGAGGACGACGAGCATCCGCATGAGTCACCCAAGGTCATGACGATCCCGCTCATCATCCTCGCCATCGGTGCGACGTTCCTGGGCATGGCGCTGCTGTTCTGGGGCAACATCGAGACGTGGCTCGAGCCTGTCACGGGCTACGCGGCGGAGGAGCTTCCGCTTCCGGAGTACGTCTACGTCGTGGCCACGTTGGCCCTGGTCATCCTCGGAGCGGTCATCGCCTGGGTGAAGTACGCGCGCGCCGAGGTTCCGGTCGAGCCGCCGCACGGTTCGGTCCTGACTCGCGCAGCACGCGAGGAGCTCTACGGCAACCAGATCAATGACACGTTGGTGGTGGTACCGACCTATGTTGCGGCCGACGCGGCAACTGCAGTCGACGCCAAGGGCATTGACGGCCTCGTCAACGGACTCGCCGCCTTCGTCGCCGCGCTGTCCGGGCGGCTGCGTCGCTACCAGACCGGATTCGCTCGTTCCTATGCGTTGTCGATGGTGGGTGGCGCCATCTTGGTCGTCCTCGCCCTGGTTCTGGTGAGGGCATCGTGAATTTCCCCTGGCTGACCACGTTGATGGTGGTCCCGCTTGTCGGCAGCATCATCGTCGCCCTGCTGCCTCGTGGGCGGGCGCTGCTGGCGAAGCAGGTGTCGCTCGTCTTCTCGATCGCGACGCTGGCCCTCACCATCCTCATGGCGCTCCAGTTCGTCGGCGACTCCGCAGACAGGTTCCAGTTCGTCGAGTCCCATCCGTGGATCCCGGCGTTCGGCATCTCCTACTCGGTGGGCATCGACGGCATCAGCCTTGTGCTGATCGCTCTGGCCGCGACGCTGGTGCCGATCGTGATCCTGGCCGGCTGGAACGACGTCGACGACACCAGTCGAGGCACCGTCAAGGGCTACTTCGCCTTGATCCTGGTCCTGGAGACGCTGATGATCGGCGTCTTCGCGGCCACCGACGTCTTCCTGTTCTATGTGTTCTTCGAGGTCATGCTCGTCCCGACGTACTTCCTGATCGGGCGATTCGGCGGACCTCAGCGGTCGTACGCGGCCGTGAAGTTCCTGATCTACAGCCTCGTCGGCGGCCTGTTCATGCTGGCTGCGCTGATCGGGCTCTACGTCATCTCGGCGCAGACCACTGGAGTGGGAACCTTCGACTTCGCTGCCCTCGTCGGACTCGACATCGACCCGGATCTGCAGAAGTGGCTGTTCCTCGGCTTCTTCCTAGCCTTCGCCATCAAGGCTCCGCTGTGGCCATTCCACACCTGGCTGCCCGACGCTGCTGCTGAGGCCAAGCCCGGCACCTCGGTCCTGCTGATCGGCGTGCTGGACAAGGTCGGCACCTTCGGGATGCTGCGCTACTGCCTGGAGATCTTCCCGTCCGCGTCGGAGTTCTACGCACCGGTCGTCATCGGGCTGGCACTGGTCGGCATCTTCTACGGCGCGCTTCTGGCCCTGCGCCAGCACGATATGAAGCGACTGTTCGCCTACTCGTCGATGTCCCACTTCGGTTTCATCGTGCTGGGCATCTTCGTGTTCACGTCACAGGGCCAGAGCGGCTCGGTCGTCTACATGGTCGCTCACGGTCTGTCGACCGCGGCCCTGTTCCTGACGGCAGGGTTCCTGATGTCGAGGGCGAACGGCTCCAGCCTCATCTCGGACTACTCGGGTGTGAACAAGGCCGCACCGGTTCTGGCCGGCTTCTTCCTCATAGCCGCACTCTCGTCGCTGGCCCTGCCCGGTCTCGTCTCCTTCGTGGGCGAGTTCCTCGTTCTCCTGGGTGCGTTCGAGCGCTATATGTGGGTGGGCGCGGTCGCCACCGTGGGCATCGTGATCACGGCGGCCTACGTGCTGAGGCTGTACCAGAAGTCGATGACGGGGCCGTTGAAGCCCGAGCTCGAGGGAATGAGCGACCTGCGGGGCCGCGAGGTCGTTGCGCTCGTGCCCATCGCAGCCCTGACGATCATTCTCGGCTTCTTCCCGGCTCCGCTGCTGAACGTCATCAACCCGGCGGTCGATCAGGTCATGACGACGATCGGGGCGACGGATCCTGCCCCGACCGTGCAATCAGCCGGCCTTTCCACGGAAGGGACTGACCAGTGAGCCCCCTGACGACGATCGATGTGGCGGACGTCGCGTTCACCATGCCATCGATCAACTACTACGCGATCGCGCCCATCCTGATCATGTTCGGCGCTGCGGTGCTGTCCGTCCTCATCGAGGCATTCGTGCCACGTCGCGGGCGACGACCCACGCAGATCGTGCTGGTGATCGCGGCGATCGTGGCGGCCTTCGTGGTGACCATCGATCTTCGTGGCACGCGTCTGGTGACAGGCGAGGGGGCCATCGCCGTTGACGGGCCCACACTGCTCATGTGGGGAGCCCTGCTCCTCATCGGTCTGCTCGGAGCGTTCCTCATGGCCGAGCGCACCATCGACCCGCTGGGAGATGCGTTCGCACCCCGGGCATCGGCTCTTCCCGGGTCGGAGGACGAGCAGCAGTTCACCAAGCGTGGCTATCTCCAGACGGAGATCTGGCCCTTCTTCCTCTTCGCACTCACCGGCATGCTCGTATTCGTGGCAGCGAATGATCTGCTGATCATGTTCGTGGCGCTGGAGGTCATGTCGCTCCCGCTCTACCTGCTCGCTGGCATGGCCCGGCGTCGCCGCCTGCTGTCCCAGGAGGCAGCGCTGAAGTACTTCCTGCTGGGAGCCTTCTCGTCTGCGTTCTTCCTGTACGGCGCGGCACTGCTGTACGGCTACAGCGGCTCGATCAGTTTCGTGGCCATCGCCGACACTCTCTCGGCGAAGCCTGCTGAGGGCGCCCTGCTCGCGATCGGCGTCGCCCTGGTGCTGGCCGGCCTGCTGTTCAAGGTGGCTGCGGTGCCGTTCCATCAGTGGACGCCGGACGTCTACCAGGGTGCGCCATCGCCGGTCACCGGGTTCATGGCGGCCACGGTCAAGATCGCAGCATTCGGGGCCCTCCTTCGCGTGCTCTACGTGTCGCTGGGCGGCATGCGTTGGGACTGGCAGCCGATGCTGTGGATCATCGCGGCGCTCACCATGCTGGTGGGCTCGATCATCGCCGTCACGCAGACCGACATCAAGCGGATGCTGGCCTACTCGTCGATCGCCCAGGCCGGCTTCGTCCTGATCGGTGTGATCGCCGCGACACCGCAGGGGCTGGGTAGCGCGTTGTTCTACCTCATCGCCTACGGATTCACCACGATCGGCATGTTCGCGATCATCACGATGGTGCGCAATGCCTCGGGAGAGGCGACGGCGCTGTCCGCATGGGCGGGCCTGGGCAAGAAGTCGCCTCTGGTTGCCGGCGTCTTCTCCCTGTTCCTGCTGTCCTTGGCGGGTATTCCGCTGACGAGCGGCTTCATCGGGAAGTTCGGTGTGTTCGCCGCAGCGATCGACAGCGGTGCTGTCTGGCTGGTGATCATCGGCGTGGTGGCGAGCATCATCGCCGCCTTCTTCTACGTGCGCGTCGTCGTGCTCATGTACTTCGCCGACCCCACTGAGGAGACGGCCTCGGTCGTGATCCCGTCCACGTTCACCACGATCGCGCTCACCGCCTCCGCGGTGATGACCATAGCCCTGGGCGTCTTCCCCCAGTGGCTGCTGGACATCATCGAGCAGGCGGGCGTGTTCATCCGGTAGTACGTTGATCACGTGAGCGACTCCCTCCTCGGGCTTCCCCTGCCTGATGCTGCCCTCGAGGCGCAGCTGGCCAACGGGCTGGCACAGGTGGAGGCGGGTCTGTCGGATGCCGTGGCCAGCGATGATCCTTTTGTCGCGGATGCATCCCGGTACCTGGTTGAGGCCGGCGGCAAGCGGTTCCGGCCGCTGCTTGTGCTGCTGGCAGCCCAGTTCGGTGATCATGACGCGCCGGGCGTGGTGCCGGCCGGAGTCGTCGTCGAGCTCACGCACCTGGCGACGCTCTACCACGACGACGTCATGGACGAGGCCCAGCTGCGCCGTGGGGCTGCATCTGCGAACTCCCGCTGGGACAACAGCATCGCGATACTCACAGGTGACTTCCTCTTCGCACGGTCGTCGAAGATCCTGGCGGATCTCGGGCCGGAGGCCGTCCGGATCCAGGCCTACACATTCGAGCGCCTGTGCACGGGACAGATACGCGAGACGATCGGTCCGCGCGACGGTCAGGATCCTGTCCAGCACCACATCGAGGTGATCGCCGACAAGACGGGCTCGTTGATCGCTGCATCGGGTCGATACGGCGCCCTGATGGCGGGGGCGTCACCGGAGCACGTGGAGATTCTCACCCAGTTCGGCGAGCGTATCGGTGTGGCCTTCCAGTTGGCTGACGACCTCGTCGACATCACGTCCGAGTCGATGCAGTCGGGCAAGACTCCCGGTACGGATCTTCGCGAGGGCATTCCCACGCTGGCGGGCCTGATCGCCTTGGCCAGCGGCGATCCCATCGACGATCGCCTGAAGGACCTGCTGGGTCGTGCACTGCCCGATGATGCGGAGCATGCCGAGGCGCTGGCGCTGCTTCGAGCACATCCGGCCCTCATGGAGGCCCGCAAGGAGGCGCACACCTGGGCGGACTCCGCCCGGGAGCTGCTGGAGGGCCTGCCCGACGGGCCGGCGCGCGCGGTTCTGGCGCTCCTCTGCGACTACGTCGTCTCCCGCACCAGCTGACTCACGATTTGAACCGCTTCCCGGTCCAGTTCTTGAGAACTGGACCGGTACCGGCTCAAATCTGCAGATTTGAGCCGGTAAGCGGTTCAAATCGCAAGAGCGCGACTCAGGGGCGAGTTGTCTAGATGACTGATAGCGTCCGCTTGTGACCACGAGAGCCGCCGTGCCTGCCGCCCGCCCGGTCCACGATCGCCCCACCCTCGTGGCGTTCTCGACGATCGGCATCTGGTCATGGTTCGTCTACGGATTCGGGGCGAGCCTTGCCCTCCTGCGCGACGATCAGGGCACCACCCCCTGGCTCGGTGGACTGCACGCCACCGCTCTGGCCGCCGGCGGCATCCTCGGCGCACTGCTGACGCCGCGCCTGAATCACCGTTTCGGCAGAGGTGCAGTGACGCGCGTGAGCGTGCTGTTGACCGCCCTGAGCATCGGGTGGTTCCTGCTGCCCGGATCCCCGGTCTGGAGCACCCTGTCGGCAATCTTCGTGACGTGTTTCTTCGGCAATATCGTCGTCGTCTGTGTGAACTCGTTCATTGCCACGCATCAGGGGGCAGCCAGCCCGGCCGCCTTCACGGAGAGCACTGCGCTCGCAGCTCTGACCGGGCTGCTGGCACCCCTCGGCGTGGGGCTGGCGGCCGGATCCGTTCTCGGCTGGCGAGTGGGTTTGCTCGCCGCTGCTGTCGCATTCCTCCTCCTCGAACTGTGGCGGGGCAGGCGAGTGGCTGTATACGGCACGAAGGGCGAGACCCTCGTGCGGGAGGAGTCCGGTCCGCTGCCTGCGCTCACCTGGTGGGCGCTGGGGGCGGGCATGTGCTACATCGGCGCGGAATTCTGCCTGAGCCTGTGGGGCGTCGACCTCTTGCGCGAACGGGCCGGGCTCAGTCCAGCGGCCGCCGCCGCGGGACTGAGCACTGTCACCGGCGGCCTGTTCGTCGGGCGCGTCCTGGGCGTGCGGCTGGCGGAGCGAATGTCCACAGAGCGACTTCTGCGCACTTCACTGATGCTGGGACTGGTGACCTTCATGCTTGCGTGGGCCATACCGTCGACGTGGGTCGTGCTCGTCGCGTTCTTCCTCACGGGTGTGACCCTGGCGCTGGCCTGGCCGCTCAACCTCTCCCGCATCATCCGCTCCGCTCACGGAAGCACTGACCGGGCAGCGGCGCTCACCCTGGCGGCAGCGACGACGGCCATCGGCGGAGCGCCGTTCATCCTAGGCGCGGTATCCGAGGCACTGGGAGTGCATCTGGCGTTCCTGGTCGTACCCGTGCTGCTGATCGCCTCTTTCGTGCTCGTCAGCCTCCGACCGGTGGCCGACGAGCCCTAGTCGGGCTCGATGACCTCGAGAGCGGTCGTGCGTGAGCGACTGTGGCGCAATCCGTCGATGGACATGATCACGAGCGAGATCCATACGAGCAGGAAGCCGATCCACCTGCTGGTCGTCATGACCTCGCCGAAGACGACGACGCCGAGAAGGAACTGCAGGACGGGGGTCATGTACTGCAGCAGTCCCAGCGTTGACAGCGGGATGCGCGTTGCGGCTCCGCCGAAGGCGAGGAGCGGCAGGGCCGTGACGAGGCCCAGTAGGGCCAGCAGAATTCCGGTGCGGACGCCGCCGGTGGCGATGCCTGACGTCCCCTGAATCGCGAACCAGGCCATGACAACGAGGGCCACCGGTGCGAGGACTGCGGTCTCGATCGTCAGGCTCTCGACCGAGCCAATCCCCACCTGCTTCTTGAGCAGTCCATAGATGCCGAACGAGATCGCCAGGACGATGCTGATCCAGGGTGGCCTGCCGTAGCTGATGGTCAGGACGCCGACGGCTGCGATGGCCACAGCCACCGCCACCCACTGACCGGTGCGCAGTCGTTCCCGAAGAAGGACGACTCCCATGGCAACGGAGACGAGCGGGTTGATGAAGTAGCCGAGGGAGGCCTCCAGTACCTGATCGGTCACCACGGCCCAGACATACACTCCCCAGTTCAAGGCGAGAAACGCCGCGGCGAGTCCGAGCAGACCCACGTTCCGGCCAGATCGCGCCGCGAGCAGGGTGCGGGCCCATGAGCGCGTGGCAGTCGTCAGGATCACCAGGAAGATCAACGACCAGACGACCCTGTTGGCCACGATCTCCACGGGAGAGATTCCGTCAAGGAGATGGAAGTACAGAGGGAACAGGCCCCAGAGCCCGTAGGCGACGACCCCCAGCAGCACTCCGGTGCCCGCCGCACTGGTGGGACGGAGGCTGGACCTCAGCTCACTTCCCAGGTGTCGTTGCCGTTGATGAGTGCCTGCAGATTGCCAGGCCCCTTCTTCTCGATGACGTCGCTGATCTGCTCGTTCGCGAGCCTGCCGTAGGAGGCGCGCTCGATGTCACGGAACACGCCGATCGGGGTGTTCTCGAGCGTGCGCGGATTCGACAGGCGGGAGAGCGCGAAGGCCAGGCCCGGGTCCTTGGCCTTGGAGTCGTGGTGGATCAGGGCGTCCTCGCCCACCTTGGCGACGTCGGCGACCTGGATGTGGCCTTCAACCGTGCGGATGACGCCCTTCTGGCCGTCCTTGCCAAAGCGGATGGGCTCACCGTCGACGAGGCGCATCATGACGTCATCGCGGGTGTCGTTGTCCTTGAGAGGCTCCCAGGCGCCGTCGTTGAAGATGTTGCAGTTCTGGTAGATCTCGACCAGTGCGGCACCCTCGTGGGCGGCGGCGCGGGAGAGCACCTCCGTCATGTGCTTGCGGTCGGAGTCGATGGTCCGGGCGACGAAGGTCGCCTCGGCCCCCAGAGCCAGGGAGACCGGGTTGAAGGCGTAGTCCAGCGAGCCCTCGGGAGTGGACTTGGTGATCTTGCCCTGCTCGGACGTGGGGGAGTACTGGCCCTTGGTCAGGCCGTAGATACGGTTGTTGAACAGCAGGATCTTGAGGTTGACGTTGCGGCGCAGTGCATGGATCAGGTGGTTGCCGCCGATCGACAGCGCATCGCCGTCACCGGTGATCACCCAGATGGACAGGTCGGGCCGGGAGACTGCGAGCCCTGTCGCGATGGCCGGGGCGCGACCGTGGATCGAGTGCATCCCGAAGGTGTTCATGTAGTAGGGGAAGCGTGACGAGCAGCCGATGCCGGAGATGAACACGATGTTCTCGCGCGCCAGTCCGAGCTCGGGCAGGAAGCCCTGAACGTTGGACAGGATCGAGTAGTCGCCGCAGCCAGGGCACCAGCGCACCTCCTGGTCGGACTTGAAGTCCTTGGCCTTCAGGGGCACATCCGACTTCGGGACGAGGGAGAGGGCGGGGTAGGTGTCAGTCATCAGAGGTCACTCGCTCTCGTTGGCGGTGGACGATGTGAGGGTCTCGGCGGCCGCGTTGATCGCGTCGATGAGCTCGCTGGACTTGAAGGGCATGCCGCGAACCTGGTTGACGCCCGTGATGTCGACCAGGTACTTGGCACGGAGAAGCATGCTGAGCTGGCCGAGGTTCATCTCGGGCACGAGCACGGTCTCGTAGGAGCGGAGTACGTCTCCGAGGTTTCTGGGGAACGGATTCAGGTGACGCAGGTGAGCCTGCGCGATCTTCCGGCCCTCTCGCCGAGACATCTCGACGGCGGCGCCGATGGGCCCGTAGGTGGAGCCCCATCCCAGGATCAGGATGTCTGCGTCGCCCGTGGGGTCGTCGACCTCGATGTTCGGAATCGTGTCGGCGATGGCGTCAACCTTGGCCTGACGGAGCCGGACCATGCGGTCGTGGTTCTCCGGGTCGTAGGAGATGGCTCCAGTGCCGTCGGCCTTCTCCAGGCCGCCGATGCGATGCTCGAGGTCCTTGGTTCCCGGGATCGCCCAGGGGCGAGCCAGGGTCTCCGGATTGCGCAGGTAGGGCCAGAACTCCGGGTTTCCGTCGGCGTCCGTGTGGTTCGGGCCGGTGGCGAAGTCGGGGTCGATGGTGGGCAGATCGTCGACGTTCGGAATCAGCCATGGCTCGGAGCCGTTGGCGAGGTAGCCGTCGGACAGCAGGAACACCGGGGTGCGGTACTCCACGGCAATGCGGGCAGCCTCGATCGCGGCGAAGAAGCAGTCTGACGGCGACTGCGGTGCCACGATCGGCACGGGCGACTCGCCGTTGCGTCCGAACATGGCCTGCAGCAGGTCTGACTGCTCGGTCTTTGTGGGCAGGCCGGTCGAGGGGCCCCCTCGCTGGACGTCCACGATGATGAGCGGGAGCTCCAGCGACACGGCCAGTCCGATGGACTCGGACTTCAGGGCGACGCCGGGGCCGGATGTTGTGGTGACGGCGAGTGCGCCGCCGTACGACGCTCCGATCGCAGCACCGATGCCCGCGATCTCGTCCTCCGCCTGAACGGTCATGACTCCGAAGTGATGGTTCTTCGCCAGTTCATGCAGGATGTCCGACGCTGGGGTGATCGGGTACGTGCCCAGGAACAGCTTGAGCCCCGAACGCTCGGAGGCGGCGATCAGCCCGAACGCCAGGGCCGGGTTGCCGGAGATGTTCCGGTAGCTGCCGGAGGCCATCTTGGCGGGTGCCACCTCGTACTGGACCGAGAACGATTCAGTCGTCTCACCGAAGGACCAGCCGGCCTCGAAAGCAGCCAGGTTGGCAGCCAGGATCTCGGGCTTGGAGGCGAACTTCGACTCCAGGAACTTCCGAGTTCCCTCGGACGGGCGCGAGTACAGCCAGGACAGCAGGCCGAGGGCGTACATGTTCTTGGCTCGCTCGGCCTCCTTCTTGGTGAGGTCGAACTCCTTGAGGGCCTCGACGGTCTGTGACGTCAGGGCGACGGCGTGGACCTTGTAGGGATCCAGGCTGCCATCTTCGAGGGGGTTGCTGGTCAGGCCCACCTTCTCGAGATTGCGCTTGGTGAACTCGTCAGTGTTGACGATCAGGTCAGCGCCCCGAGGGAGGTCCTTGATGTTCGCCTTGAGGGCGGCCGGGTTCATCGCCACGAGGACGTTCGGTGCATCACCGGGGGTGGTGATCTCATGATCGGCGAAGGCGAGCTGGAACGCGGAGACTCCGGGCACGGTTCCTGCTGGTGCGCGGATCTCGGCCGGGAAGTCCGGGAGTGTGTTCAGGTCGTTACCGAGGCCGGCAGTCTCCGAGGTGAATCGATCACCTGTGAGCTGCATGCCGTCGCCGGAGTCACCGGCGAATCTGATCACGACACGATTGAGGGCGACGACCTGCTTGGTCACGGGCTTCCTTAGGTGCGGCGGGGGCGGTGCTGGAACGGCGTTCGCATTGTGTGCGGGTGGCCGACTTGAGCAAGTACATGGACGTCCAAGAAGACTACACCCGCTGTTCACGGAATGCCTCTGTGCTCTCCATCACTACTCTGGCCCCATGTCCGCTCTGCTGCGCACCCTCCGGGTGGCGAGTCACCCCGACATCGCCGTTCAGGTGCTGCCGCTGGGCCTTGCGTGCTGCGCCGTCGAGGTCGACGCCGCCGTCGAGCAGGGGCTCCTCGTCCCCGAATCGCCGCTGGATGGGCCGTCCGCAACCGCTGTCCTGGTCGTTGCGGGGACGGTCACGACACCGCTGGCAGGGCTCCTGGAGGCTGCCTGTGCGGCGGACCCGCCGCCCACGGCAGTGATGGCCTTCGGCGCGTGCGCCAGTACGGGTGGGCCGTACTGGGATTCCCCGACGGTTGTCAATGGAGCCGATCAGGTTGTCTCCGTGCACCGATACGTCCCTGGCTGCCCGCCGCGACCGGAGGATCTCGTTGCTGCCCTCGTTGAGATGGCGAACGCGTGATGTCGGACCACCTGGAGCCGGTAGACCCTGAGAACTGGCGCGCGACGGCAGAGGCGTCCCGCGAGGCCGGGATGTCTCTCCTGGATGTGCTTGCTGCCGTGGACCGCGGTGAGACCCGCGAGGTCGTGCTACGGCTGGTCGATCCGACTTCCGGCTCCGCCCGCATGATCGTGACGTCGGTCCCCTCCGACGACCCTCGGGTCGCCTCGCTTGCCGACGTGATCGCCGGCGCCGACTGGCAGGAGCGCGAGGCGGCGGAGATGTTCGGGCTGATCTTCGAGGGCCATCCTGATCCCCGACCGCTGCTCCTTCGGCAGGTTCCCGACGCGCCGCCCCTGCTGGCAGCCACAGCACTGGCCGAACGGCTGATCCGCACCTGGCCGGGGGCCGCGGATCCGCAGGAGGGTCGTCGCCCGCGTCGACGCCAGCTCCCTCCCGGCGTTCGGCAGGAGTGGACGCGCCCGGAGAGCGAGGATCCGACATGAGCTCGCGTCCGGTCAGGGGCATCATCGCCCTGGAGGCAGCGGCCTGCACCTCCTGCATGATCTGCGTCCAGGAGTGCCCCACCTGGTGCATCACGGTCGACAGTCACGTGGAGCAGATCAGCGAGGAGGGGGCTCGCCGGCCACGGTCGGTGAGCGTGCTGGACGACTTCTCGATCGATTTCGGGCTGTGCATGTACTGCGGCATCTGTGTGGACGTGTGCCCCTTCGATGCTCTCTCCTGGATATCGGACCATGTCCATGACGAGTCAGATCGCACGTTGTTGGTGCACGATGTCGATCGGTTGGAGTCCTGGCGCCCCTAGCGGGACGACGATGTCCCCCAAACAGGGGACACGAACCAGAAGCTATGTCCGGTCAAGAGCCGGCTGGCACTTTCGTCACCCCATTCGGCGACGCATACTCGTGGTGACGGTGCCAGTAATGCGTACAATTCCGGGGGTTTGGCATGAGCGAGGTCAGTAGGCTGATCGACGCCTGCTCGTGGCGTTCGACCGTTCTGCCACATGATGAAGGTGGCGGTGCGAGCAGCCGGTCAGGGGCGGTCGAGGGCAGTGAGCAAGCGGATCTGTTTCTGCGGATCGTAGAAAGCGCCATTGACACCCTTGCCCTGATCCATCAAGGACGGATCGTCTGGATGTCTCCCGCGTTCTCTGCAACGTTCGGCTGGTCGGCCGACGAGTACGTAGGCCGTGCCTGCAAGGACTTTCTGCATCCGGATTGCCAAGGGGAAGTTCACACGCAGCTCCTTGCGGTCGAGGCCGGTGAACAGAGCCGGATCGAGCGGCGCGCCCGAATGAGGGATCGTTCCGGGCATTTCCACTGGGTGGATGTTCATGCGGGGCGCTTCCGTGGAGGCGAATCCGAACCCCACGGTGTGGTCGCGGTGATCCGGGTGGTGGACGATCTCGTCGCGGAGGAACGTCGTCTGGAGGAGGTTGCCGCACGGGATGGTCTCACCGGGCTGCTCAACAGGAAGGAGGTTCTGTCGCTCCTCACCGCAATCTCTGAGCACGCCCGGCACCCGGGTGACCTTGTCGCCGTGGCGTACTGCGACATCGATGGATTCAAGGGCGTCAATGACTCGCACGGTCATCTCACGGGCGACAGTGTGCTCCGATCGGTGGCTCAACGCATCCGTACCAGCGTTCGGCAGGACGACCTGGTTGCTCGTCTGGGCGGGGACGAATTCCTCGTCATCCTCACGGGGGTGCACGATCTCGATGAGGCAAGGGCGATCGCCGACAAGGTGCGTGTGGCCATCGCGGCTCCGTTGCGTTGCGGTGGCCGTGACCAGGAAGTGACGGTCAGCATGGGTGTGACCATGCTTCAGTCAGGCGACACGATCGAGACCCTCATCGAGCGCGCCGACCGAGCCATGTATGAGGCGAAGAGGAGTGGACGCAATCGCATATCGGTGCTGGGCTGACTGCCGATAGGGACGTCGAAGTGGCTCGCCTCCGACGCCCGCGAGGAGGTTCTGCGGTCTAGCGGTAGTTCTCGAACTGCACGGCGAAGTCCAGATCGGCGCCACGCACAAGCGCTTGAACCGTCTGCAGGTCATCGCGACTCTTGCTGGTGACGCGAAGCTCCTCGCCCATCACCTGCGTCTTGACCGACTTCGGCCCCTCGTCCCGGATGAGCTTGCCCAGCTTCTTGGCCTGATCCTGAGCGATCCCGGCCTTGAAGGTGCCGGTGATCTTGTACTCCTTGCCGGACGACCGCGGGTCGCCGGCGTCGAAGGCCTTCAGGCTGATGCTGCGCTTGATCAGCTTCTCCCGGAACACCTCCAGGGCGGCGCTGGCGCGTTCCTCGGTGCTCGACGTGATCTCGACGACCATCTCGCCCTTCCACTCGATCGTCGTATCGGTGTTCTTGAAGTCGAAGCGCTGCGACAGCTCCTTGGCGGCCTGGTTCAGGGCGTTGTCAGCCTCCTGGCGGTCGATCTTGGAGACGATGTCGAAACTGCTGTCGGCCATGGCGCTGCTCTCCTCGGGCGGTGTTGTCGACGTTCAGCCTCTCATAAGGCGATCACGCAGGACGGTCCCTGTGCACGTCTGCGGGATTCGAACCGAGCTCGCGTCCAAGCCGATGGCCATCGAACACGGACTCGGAGATCCAGCGGGGGGATGCGGCATCGCCGATCAGGTGCAGCGCGGTGATCCCGGCGGCGGCCAGGCTCTCGGGAGACTCGGCCAGCGATCGATAGAGGTCGTCCTCCGGACGCTGATGCGTCACGAGCACGAGATCGTCCGTCTCCAACGACCACGGATCCCCATAGACGGTCTTGCCGACGACGACCCCCGGTCGGCGTGCGGTCAGGGTTATGCCGGTGTGCATCGTGACGCCGACATCATGCAGGTGCTGGCGGAGCATCGGCCCCTCTAGAGTCCCGTCCGACATGGGCGACACCGTCTCGTCCTGTGCCACGAGGTGGACGTCGTACCCCTCGGCGGCCAGCAGTTCGGCGATCCCGGGACCCACGTAGTAGCCGTCGGCATCGAAGACGACGACCCGCTGCCCCTGGGGCCGCTCGCCGGTCATCACCCGCTCGGGGGTGAGCACCCCGGAGGCGCCTGCGATTGCTGCTGTCGTGCCGGGCAGGGATCCATCACCTGCCCAGGTGCTGCCGGTCGCCACGATGACGATGTCGGCCCCGTAGTCGAGCACGTCGTCGACGGTCATGTGGCGCCCGCCGATGAACTCGACGTTCGCCAGTCCGGCGATCTGGGTGCGACGCCAGTCGGCTATCCGACCCCAGTCGCCAAGTCCGGGCAGTCGACGGGTCCAGGTGATGCGCCCGCCCGGCTCCTCGTCGGCGTCGACGAGGTGAACGGCCTCGAAGCCGCGCCGCCCGAGGACGATCGCGCATTCCATGCCCGCAGGGCCGGCACCGATGACGAGCACCGAAGTCTCCGGTTTCGAGGTGGGATTGAACACCTCGGGGTGCCATCCGCGCCGGAACTCCTCGCCCGCAGTCGCGTTCTGCACGCAGCCGACGTGACCGAAGCCCTCCTCCTTGAGGATGCAGACGTTGGCCCCGGTGCATTCCCGGATGTCACCGAGCCGGCCCTGAGCGATCTTCTCCGGAAGGAACGGGTCGGCGATGGCGGGTCGCGCACCTCCGATGAGATCGAAGTCGCCTGATCGAATGAGAGCAGCCATCTGATCAGCGCTGGTGTAGCGACCCACGCCGACGATGGGCTTGCTCGTCGCCTGACGCACCTGCGACGTCCAGGGCAGCTGGTGCCCTTCGGGGTAGTAGCGGGAGGTTCCCGAGTCCTCAGGCCACGAACCCGCGGTGACGTCGAACAGGTCGACCAGCGGCGATGCGAGTTCGACGAACTGCAGCATCTCCTCGATGAGGACACCCGGCACGCCGCGGCGACCGTCGATGCAGATGCGGGTGGCGACCGCGCAGTCGTCACCGATCGCATCTCGCACTCGCTCGAGCGTCTCCAGAACGAACCGGGCTCGATTCTCAAGTGGCCCGCCGTAGCCGTCGGTGCGTCGATTGAGCGTGCGAGAGAGGAACTGGGTCAGCAGGTATCCGTGGGCTCCGTAGACGTAGACGATGTCGAACCCGGCATCGCGTGCCAGCACGGCTGACGCGACGAAGTCAGCCTGCACCCGCTCGATGTCGTCAAGGGTCATCTCGCGCGCGGCCGATCCCCAGTGGACGCCTGCGGCGCTCGCACTTGGCGCGATGCGGGGCAGGCGAGCGACGACGTTCTTGCTGGAGTTTCCGCCGTGGTAGAGCTCCATCCCCGCAAGGGAGCCATGCGCATGAATGGCATCCGCGGTCAGGCGCAGCGCATCACGGTCCCGGTCGTCTCGCAGGTAGGCCGCGATATGCGGAGCCTCATCGGCATCGACGGACACGGGTCCGTACTCCACGCACACGCCGCCCCAGCCCCCCTCGGCCTTGATGCCTCGGAATGCCGCCTGTGTCTCGGGCATGCGGACGCCGAAGCCCGACGCGTGCGGCACCTGGTAGAAGCGATTGGGCAGTGTCTTGGGCCCGATGCGCACCGGTTCGAACAAGATCGCGTGACGCGGGTCCATCATGGGCCTACCCTCGCATGGGTGACCACGCGCGCACTGCTCCTTGACCTTGATCGCACCCTGGTGGATCTTCAGTCGTTCACCGACTACGGCGCTGCCCTGGCCGATGTGGAGTCCCTCCTCGGTGCCTGGTCGGACGCTGACGTTCCGTCCACCGACTGGGATGGCCCGACGATGGCCTGCATGTCGGTCCTGCACTCGCTTCTGGGGGACCCGCGATGGGATGACGTGTCCCGCGCCATCGCCGTGCATGAGCGGGCGGCTGTCCGGGAGTCCGTCCTGATGCCGAGCGTGGACCAGGCGCTGGGGGCGTTGAGGGAAGTCCCGGTCGCAGTGGTGACCCTGCTTGCTCCCGAGGTGGTGCCGGTGGTGCTCACCGCTCATGGCATCAGTGTGGGACCGGGTCGCGAGGTGGACCTCGTGGTGGGTCGGGCGTGGGACGTGCGGCCCAAGCCGGAGGCCGATGGCCTCCTGGCAGCATGTGCGGCCCTCGGTGTCGAGCCGGCTGATGCCGTCATGGTCGGTGACTCGTCGTGGGATGCCGAGGCCGCCATGCGTGCCGGAGTGAGGTTCATCGGCGTGCCGAGCAGTCCGGCAGTGCTCGAAGGCGCCGAGGTGATTGAGGCCACGTTCGCCGATGCCGTCACCCGTGCGCTGGCCACCTGACACAGCCAGGTGCCGGTGTGGGTGCGGGAAGCTGACGGCAAGGCGCTATTGTTCTGCGCGTTGTCCATATGGATGGCATGGCGGGTTGCCCGAGCGGCCAATGGGAGCGGACTGTAAATCCGTCGGCTTTTGCCTTCGAAGGTTCGAATCCTTCACCCGCCACCAGCCCCCGGTTCCTCGGAACCGGGGGCTTCTTCATGCGTGGACACGTTCGTCACGCGTGGAAGGTGCTTCGCCGGACTACCGTGGCCGAATGCCTCGACGCCTGCATCCCCTTGTTCCGGGAGTTCTCGTGGCCACGTCACGTCACTATGCGACGACATCGACGGTCCTCGTCGACGGGCAGGGGGGCGCAGTGGTCGTGGACCCCAACTGGGACCCGGACGAGCTGGCGGCAATTCCGGCCGACCTTGCCGACTTCGGCGTCGAGTGCGTTGCCGGGGTGGCGACGCACCGCCACTACGACCACGTGCTGTGGCACCCGGACCTGGGGGATGTTCCGCGGTGGGCGACCAAGCGATCCGTGACCGATCTCGCCGAGAGGCGGGAGGACTTCCTGTCCCCGCTCGCGGAGTTCCTCACGCCGGATCTCATCGAGATCGCCGGACGGCTCGAACCACTGGGGAGCAGCCTTCTCCCGTGGTCGGGGCCGAGCACCGCCGTCATCCAGCATGACGCGCACGCACCAGGGCACCTGGCCCTGCTGGTGGAGGAGTCGGGTGTCCTCGTGGCCGGCGACATGCTCAGCGACGTAGAGCTGCCGATGCCCGACCCGGAGGACGTCACCCTCGACACCTATGCAGCCGGTCTGGAGTCGCTTCGCTCGACCGTGCATCGGGCATCCTGGGTCATCCCCGGTCATGGCACGCCCAGCAATGACCCGGTCGCCCGACTGGACGCCGACCTGGCCTATCTGGACGACCTCCTGCACGGACGACGTTCCACCGACCCGCGCATCGACGACCCTGAGAACGCCGACCTGCACGCGGCCAACCTCAGGCGGGCGGAGCGCTCCCGCCACGGGCGCTGAGATCCCGCAGCGCACTGACGGCATCGTCCCGGCGTTCGATGGGGACGAGGACGTGATCGTGGAAGTGGCCAGCGAGCATGTTCGCGCTGATCCCCTGATCTGCGAGCGCTCGGCTGACGGCTGCCGTCAGGCCGACCGCCTCGAGAGCGGAGTGGACCGTCAGGGTGATCCAGCCGGCCACGAAGCCGTAGGTCCAGCCATGGGCATCGGCCACGTCGCGAGGGACGACGAGGGTCAGTCCCTCCTCCTCGACGATGGTCGCCTCGGGTGTCACGCCGGGGGGTTCCTCCTCGATGGTCACGTAGACGAACTCGCCATCGCGCACGGCCGGCTCCAGTCCGGCGAGCATCACCTGCAGGTCGGTCTCGCCGCTCATGCCTGGCTGGCCGGCTGCTGCTGAGTGATGCAGTGGATGCCGCCACCGCGGGCGAAGATCGGCCGAGCGTCGACGAGGACGATCTCCCTGCCCGGGTAGGCCTCGGCGAGGATCGCGGCTGCTCGCTCGTCCCCCGGGTCATCGAAGCCGCACAGGATCACTGCTCCATTGCAGACGTAGTGATTGATGTAGCTGTAGTCGACCCATCCCTCGCCGTCCCGGAGAACGTCGGGCGCGGGCACCTCGATGACGCGAAGGCCGGGAACGCTCTCGAGCCGCTCACGCACCTCGCGACTGACCTCATGGTCGGGGTGTGCGGGATCCCGCTGAGCATGGATGAGCACCGTGCTCGCATCCGAGAAGCAGGCGACGATGTCGACGTGCCCGCGGGTGCCGAACTCGTCGTAGTCCCGGGTGAGTCCACGTTCGAGCCACACGAACGTCTCGGCGCCGATCGTCCGGGCAAGCTCAGCCTCGACATCCGTCTGACGCCACTCGGGGTTGCGACCGGGGTCGAGCTGCACGGTGCGGGTGAGGAGGACGATGCCTTCCCCGTTCACGTGGATGCCGCCGCCCTCATTGACCATCGACGACGAGATCGTCGGCACTGCGGCCTCGGCGATGACGACGTTGGCGATCAGGGCATCGGCGTCCCATCTCGCCCATTCCTGAGCTCCCCAGCCGTTGAACACCCAGTCGACCGCTCCCATGGAGCCGTCGTCGGATCGCACGAAGGTCGGTCCCATGTCGCGCATCCAGGCGTCGTCCAGCGGTGCCTCCAGGATGTCGATGCCGTCACCCAGCCAGGCGCGCGCCACGTCCAGGTCGGAAGGGTCGACCACCATGGTGACGGGCTCGAAACGTGCCACCGCCCGAGCGACCGACGACCAGGCGAGCCGGGCCTCGTCCGCCTCCGTCTGCGTCTCGCCGAGGCTGTAGCCCGACGTGGGCCATGCCATCCAGGTCCGCTCGTGGGGCTCCCATTCGGCGGGCATCCGCCACTTCGTCACGGCAGGTCCAGGGGATAGCGAACGCCCGTGAGGTCCTCGCTCGCCGACCACAGGCGCTGCGCGGCAGTCAGGTCCGCCGCTGCATCCGAGCGGCCCACCTGACGTGGATGCCCACGCAGCTCACCGCGGGAGTCCGGACCCACATAGGTGTTGCCGGGCAGCCCGGGCGCGGTCGCCGCGAAGAGCGTAGGCAATGCACCCATCTCGGGAGTCTGGCCGATCACGCCGTTGACGAGGCGAATCGGCGTATCGAGCCACTGTCGGCCTCGCATCCGATTGCCCACGGACTGGAGGTTCGTCGCGGTGTACCCGGGGTGGGCCGCCATCGCGAGCGTCGGGATCGCGTTGAGGTCCAGACGGCGTTGAAGCTCCGCGGTGAAGAGGAGGTTCGCCAGCTTGCTCTGCCCGTAGGCGCGCCATGCCCCGTACTTCTGCTCGCCCATCAGGTCGTCGAAGTCGATGCGTCCCATCCGATGGGCGCCGGACGAGACGGTCACGACGCGGGAGCGAGGGCGCGCCACAAGCGCAGGGAGGAGCAGCCCGGTCAGCGCGAAATGGCCCAGATGGTTGGTGGCCAGCTGCATCTCGTAGCCGTCAGCGGAGACTCGGCGGGGGATCGCCATGATTCCGGCGTTGTTGATGAGCAGGTCCAGTCCCTGGGGATGGTCGGACGACCACGTGGCGGCGAAGTCCCGAACGGAGCCCAGACTGGAAAGGTCGA
>Ga0181554_1000709_pt1 | contig 32882 bp, 27 predicted proteins | sample 011ome_16_FD_145602 | JGI IMG/M metagenome (GOLD analysis project Ga0181554, IMG submission 145602) | Coastal salt marsh microbial communities from the Groves Creek Marsh, Skidaway Island, Georgia - 011503CT metaG (spades assembly) | ecosystem: Environmental > Aquatic > Marine > Intertidal zone... | reverse complement strand
GTTTCTTCTGGTATTTTCATCTTCTCTTTCTTTCTCTCTCTCTCTCTCTCTATTGTAAATTCAATGAACTTAATGCCCTTCTAAGCAATTTTTCGGCCATCTCGGATATGGAATCACGTCTCTGATATTTTCCATGCCCGTGGTGAACAAAATCAAACGCTCAAAGCCGAGACCAAACCCAGAGTGCGTGACCGAACCGTACCGTCTTAAATCCAAATACCAGCTGTACTCCTCCAACTCCAAGCCGCAATCTTTCATGCGTTGTTCCAAAACGTCCAATCGCTCCTCGCGCTGGGAACCACCGACGAGTTCGCCAACTTTTGGGACCAAAATGTCCATCGCAGCCACGGTTTTACCGTCCGGATTTAAGCGCATGTAAAACGCCTTGATGTCCTTCGGGTAGTTGTACACCACTACCGGTTTCTTGTACACTTCTTCAGCCAAGTACCGCTCGTGTTCGGTGGCCAAATCGATCCCCCACTCGACTGGGTACACGAATTCTTTCTTCTTCGTTTCCACGGCGTCTTTTAAAATCTCAATAGCCTCGGTATACGAAACTCTCCCGAACGGATTGTTCGCGACGTTTTCCACGCGTTCCAAGCAGTTTTTATCGTACATCTTTTGAAAAAACTCCAAATCTTTTCTGCACGTTTTCAGCAAATATTTGCAGCAGTGTCTGACGTAATCCTCCGCGCACTGCATGTCGTCGTTCAAATCCGCAAATGCCAGCTCGGGTTCAATCATCCAAAACTCCGCGAGATGTCTCGTCGTGTATGAATCCTCCGCGCGAAACGTCGGCCCAAACGTGTACACGTTGCTCAGAGCGCACGCGTACGTCTCCACGGCTAACTGACCAGAAACCGTCAAAAATGTCTTCTCGCCGAAGAAATCCTCGGAATAATCAATCGTTCCATCTTCACTCCTTTGTAAACCTCCAACTTTACGAAACTTGCGTTCCAACTCGCTCAAATCTTTCTTGGCTTGTTCCAATTTTTTGTTCTGTTCCTTCAAACCCGATTTCGACGGTTTCTCCTCCTGTTTCATCTCCGCGATTTTCGTCTCGATCGCCGCCGTTTCTGCTCTCTTCTCCATCACCACCGCTTCTTCCACGGAACTCTTCGTAAACTTCTTCCCGTCTTCCTCGTCGCACTCGCCCAACAATGTCGTCACTTGAAACATCTCCCCGGCGCCTTCGCAATCGCTCTTGGTAATCAACGGCGTGTGCACGTAACAAAACCCGTGCAGGTTGAAAAACTCGTGCGTGGCAAACGCCAAAGCGTTCCGAACTCTCGCTATGGACTGAATCGTGTTCGTCCTCGGTCTCATGTGAATCTTATCTCTCAAATACTCCAAAGTTTGCTTCTTCTTTGCAATCGGGTACGTGCTCGCGTCGCACTTCCCGACCGAGAGAACTCTCGACGCGTGAAGCTCAATCACTTGCCCTTTGGCCGTTTCCGGCGGCAACTTGATCTCGCCTTCGATAACCACGCTCGTCCCAGTCGGTCTCATATCCGCCAACGACGACACCCCAGAAGACGTTTCAGAAGAGGAAAAAATCTCGCTCGAGACGACCACTTGTAAACTCTGCGGCGTGGACCCGTCGTTCACCTCTAAGAACAAAATCTTCCCGGCGTCTGCTTCTCGACCGGTTTTCACCCACCCACCGACGACGAGCGTTTCACCGACTAAAGATAAACCTCCGTTCTCGTCCGCTTTCTCGTGCACGCTCACAATCGGCACTCGATTGAAACATTTCGAGTACGGAGAGGTGAGTCTATGTGGCAACGTTTTCGTCAAATCCGCAGCCGTCGTCTCCATTTCTTCTTTATCTTCTGCTTCTTTTTTGATATTATGTATTAAAAATATGTATAACTCTCGCGCGGGGAGAGGGGCTCTTTGTTTTCGTATTCGTCGTCTGCGCTGCGTGTTTCTGTGCGCTTTATAAAGCGCGTTTAGTACGTCTTTTTTTACGAGGAAAATGAAGATAAATCTTCCGATTGATTTTTCCAAAAGCGAGAGAAAATCGCAAAAAATACGACCGCTTCCTTCGTAAAAAATGACGACGAAAGAAGAAGACGAAGACGACGAAGAAGAAGACCAAGAAGAGAAGAAGACAAAGAGCGAACGACTTCTCACTGAAGCCCTTCGAAAAATGGCGATTGATCGTCGCGAGAGTGTAACGGCGCGGTGTTTACGACGAGGCATGTTTTCCGAGCATTCGTATTCTTCTTTAAAACAAAGACAACAACAACAACAACAACACCACGTCGTGAAAAAAAGTTCTTCCTCCTCTTCCTCCAAATCGTATTTACACCTCGCCGCGAAAGCGACCGAGATGACTCGAACGCAGAAACGAATCAATCGCGGGGGGTACTGAGAGATAGAGAGATTTAGAGAGAGAGTGTTATGTGTAACGAATCTCGCGCGCCGCTGTGGTAAACTCTTATAACAGATCAGATCAGCTCCAAAGCTTCTTATTAGTATTTCAAAAAGGCGTTTTTTTTTTGCTCAAAACCCTCAAAAATTCTGCCCTATTTTTCCTCGTTTGACGGCTCCTCTGCTCCTACGAACTCTTTCTCATTTGCTGCTTTTGGACCGTCTGAGAAGAAGAAGACAACAAAGAAGAAGAGAGAACCTCTTCTCAGCGACGACGACGATGATGAGTAGCGGTAGCAGCGCGACGAGAGCTTCGAGCGGTTCGACCGGAGCGACGACGTCTTCTTCTTCTTCTTCTCCTAATAAGAGGAGTTTGAGGAGAAATGTCGTCGCGCAAATGTCGTCGATCAATTCTTCCTCTTCTTTGATGAGTGGAGCGTTATCCAGTCGCCGCGAGAATGCGGTGAAAGCTTCGACGACGAGAATACGTTTTCGAGAAAACGGTCAACAGCAAAGAGGAGGAAAAGGAGGAAAAAGAGGCGGAGTATACATCGTCGCGAGGCAGATAAAACCAAAAGGCATGAGCCAAGAGAAATGGGAGCAAATGCAAAAACAGCAGGATAAAAACTATAAACTGTTCAGCAAACGAGCGAAGGAGAGGATTGCCACGCAAGGGCCGAGAATTAACGACACGAGAGGCACGGAAACGTATTTGACGTACGAATCGGTGGCGGAACCGTTGGATTTGAAGGAACCGAAGTGGTCGAGGATGAAGGAGTTACCGATGCGGGAGTTTCAGAGGGCGATTAACAGTTCGAAACCTGGAGGGATGGTGAGGACGTTTGAGGTTTGGGAACCACCCATGTGGGGATATCTGCCACCGCCACCGTTGAGGACGATGCCGAGGAAACGATGGTATAAGGTGACGTTAGGGTACGATTTGGTGGATAGTTTAGACGCGACGAAAATCGTCGCGACGAAAGATACGGAGTACATCGTGAAACCGGCGACGGAGACGTTAGAGAAAGCGTGTAGGTTGATCGCCGAGCAGAGAGGTGTTTGGTACACGTACCACCAAAAATACGCGACGAACAGGTACGGACAGTTACAGTTTATCGGTATGGCTGTGGGCGGGTTTGTGTTTTTAATGGGGTCGATTTATTTAGGCATCATGAAAAAGAACGCCATCCCGACCGATTTGATACAGGCCGTACAGTTCGCGCAGTCCGGAGTTTCCGCCAGAAAAGATGGGACCGTAAACGTCACTTTAGAAGATATTGGTGGTTTGGAGAATATTAAAGAGGATTTGGACGAGATTATTCGGTTTTTGAAGGATCCGACGACGTTTACGAAGGTTGGCGCGAAACCGCCGAAAGGGATTTTGATGGAAGGTGGACCTGGGGTTGGCAAGACGTTGCTCGCAAAAGCAATCGCGGGTGAAGCAAAAGTGCCGTTTTACAGCATGGCTGGTTCAGAATTTGTGGAAATTATCGTCGGCGTTGGCGCGGCGAGAGTGAGAGATTTGTTCAAACGCGCGCGCCTGAACGCGCCGTGCTTGATTTTCGTAGATGAAATCGACGCTTTAGGTACCGCGCGGGCGAGCGCCGGAACGCGAGGAACAGAAGAACACGAGCAAACGTTGAACCAGTTGTTGACGGAGATGGATGGTTTCACGCCGGATACCGGAGTTGTTTTTATCGGCGCGACAAACAGAGCGGATTTGTTAGATCCGGCATTGTTAAGGCCCGGGAGATTCGATCGTAAGATTGAAGTGAACAAACCGAACGTGGACGCGAGGCAAAAAATCTTGCAAATTCACCTGTCAAAACGAAACGTGAATCCAGACATCGATACCGCGAGATTGGCGAGAAATTTACCGGGAATGACGGGCGCGGAAATTGCGTCGGTGGTGAATGAAGCCGCAGTTCACTGCGTGCGACGAGAAGGCTCGCAAATCGAAGAGGAAGATGTTATGTACGGATCAGATCGCGTTTTATACGGCGTGAGAGGCAAGGCGCACGACAAAGATGAGCTTTTAACGAAACTGATCGCCTGTCACGAAGTTGGACGCGCGGTGGTTCAGGAAACGTTGAGGAAAGAAACGAAATTGTTGGAGCCGTGCGAGTTCATTTCGATCGTTCCGAGAGGCTTTCAAGCGGCGACGACGTTATTTTCTCGCTTCGACGATAACGAGTACATGTATCCTACGCGAGAACGCTTGATGGAACGCGTGGAAGTCTTAACCGCCGGAGTTGAAGCTGAAAAATTGGTGTACGATGAAGTATCTTCCTACGGCACCGATTACGGTAAAGAAGCGATCGACTTGTTGCGAAACGTTGTGATCAACCAAGGCTTGGGACAGCCCGGGATGTTGACCGCGTACACGCACGACCCGACCGCTTTGAGCGGGTACGACTTGAAAACCGAACGCATGCGATCGACTATTTCCGCCAACGGTGAGAACGTGGACGTGGAAGAAAATAAAATTTTAGCCGGCAACATGAGAGTGACGGACAAAGGGCACTTACAATACGCCGAACGCAAAATCTTTCAAATCATGAAAGAGGCGCGAGAAAACTCAAAGTCCATTTTGACCGCGTACAAAGCCGCGGTTAAGAAAGCGACGGAAGAATTAGTAGCGAATGAAACGTTATCTGGCGATCGATTACGGCAAATTCTCGAAGAGTATCCTCCGGCGGGCGATTACGCGAAGACGGGTCCAGACACGCCGTGTAAGATTTTGCCGACGGAAGAGGAGGAAATGCGAAACGGCTGGCGAAACGAACCGGATCCTTTGAAAAAATTTGAATATTTGAAACAGTTCTACGGCGATATTAGTCTCGACCCGCCCGGACCGATGAAAGATCGCCGAACGAAAGAAGATAACGCTGGTTTGCTTTCGTTTCAAGAACACACTTGGAAGTACGCGGTGGAGAAAGTGTTGCCGAAAAAAGGGCGAAGACAAGGCGTGCACTGGGAACCATGGACCGTCGCGGCTATGAAGATGAACGAAAGAGAAAATCCAGGTTGGCGAGCGATGGAAATCGCGAGGTTGTGGAAAGAACACGAGGCGTACCTGTTGCCAAAGATGCAAAAAGTTGTACAAGAGTTGAACGAGAAGCGCGACGGCGGAGAGAAATTGACGCGCGAAGAAGAGCGCAAATTGATCGTGCTTCCAGAACAGATCGCAGAAATCGAAGGTAGGATTGAAAATGGCTATCCCGAAGGTGCTGGCTTAGGCGTCATGGATTTGAAAATTCCGGATAAGTTTGTCTTCAACATTCAAGAACGCATGGTGAAGGAGAAGCAGCGACGGTGGTACAAAGATAACGTGCACCCGATGCTTGAGAATATGGATTTGGACATATTCGCAGAAGACGATTTGCGCACGGCTTATAGGAAGAAAGAGGCGATGTTACACAAACTTGACCCGGACCGTCCGTTACCAGAAGGCTATACGGCGCCGTATAAACCGGGCGTGACCAAGGAGAGATGGTTTTAAAAAGTAGACGTTATAATAAAAACGCAGATTCTAAAATCTTCATTTAGTTCTCGTCCTCGTTCTCGCCTTCGGAGGGTTTCTCCTCCTTTCCTTCTTGTTCTTGAGCAGTCTCTTCTTCTTTTTGCTTCTCTGCCGGCATCGTTTCTTCCGTTTCTTCTGTCGGTTCCGCCGTCGCCACTTCCGCCTCTTCCGTTTCCATCGTCGTTTCCATCGTCGTCGTCGTCGTCGTCGCAGGCTTCAAACCTTCCGCAAAGTCGAATCCGAGCTCGTCGCCCATACCAGCACGTTTTAAGTCGAGCACGTCATCGTTCTCAGGTTCGACTGGAGCGTTAACTTTCTCTTCTTTCTTTTCTTCCTCCGCCGGGAGCGTCCCATCTTTCACGAACGCGTCGATTTCGCTATCCGAAACCGTCGGTAGCTTCATCTTCTTTGCCGGAATTGGTTCCGCTTCCGCTTCGCTACTAGAAGTCTCTTCTTCTTTTTCTTTTTCTTCATCTTCTTCTTTCGGAGACGTCTCAGACGAGTTGTCCTCGTTTAACACGACCGCACTTTCATCATACTCCTCCTTTCTCTCCTTTTGCGTTTCGTCTTCGCTTTCTAATTCCTTCTCCTTGACGTCTTCCTCTTTTTCTATCGCCGATAACTCGGCGTCGCTGCTCACGTTGTCCGCGTTTTCCTCCGTCGCGACGAGACCGGCGGTAAAATCAAAGCCTTCGGAAGAACTCGCATTGCTCACGTCGAGCATCATTTTTTTAGCGTCGTCCTCCGGAAGTTCTTCGTCGTCAGTCTTCTCCTCCTTCTTCTCTTCATCCGCCGCGGCACCAGCTTCCTCTACTTTCTCTTCTTTCTCTCCTTCTTCTACGTCTACCGGTGGTGGATACAAAACCTTATCTTTTGGCTTACCGATATTCTTGGTTGGCACTTTCGTGAGCGCAGGTTCCGTGTATTTTTTCGGCGGCGCGTTTGACTCTGGTTTCGGAGGAGCAGAGAGATGATTCGCTTCTTCTTCTCCCTCGTCTCCCTCTTCTTTCGGAATCGCGCCGACGAGTTTACCAATGTCGGGATGCGCGCTCATTTCTTCGTGATTACTCTTCAACGATTCCAAGTGATCGCTGCTCGAGTCGTCATTTCCTTCTTCTTCCTCTCCTTTCGGAACAAACTCACCGTCAATTTCAGGCGTTTTCGCGAGCGACGCCCCTTCTTCTTCTTTTTGTTCTTCCTCTCCCACCTCCTTTTTCTCTTCTCCCTCGTCGTCGTCTACTTGCGACGACGAGTTCTCTTCCTCTTCCTTCGGAGGAAGAGTTTGTCTATTTACCATCGCCACGACTTCTTCGTTCGTCTCTCCAAACGCGTTCTTCGCGAACGGATGATGATTATCACTTTGCTTCTCCACCTCCTCTTCCGCGGTTGCCGCCAAATCTTCCTCCTCCTCCTCCACTTCCTCCTCTTCCTTCGCCTGTTCCGGTTGCGCTTCCTCCTCTCCCTCTTCCGCCGGAGGATGCTCGTACTTCTCTCTCTGTTCCATCAACAACTCCTCGGAATCCGCGACATCGTACCCGCTTCGTTTCCCTTCCGCTCTCTTCTTCTTACTCGCCGCGGCGGCGTCGAATCCAATCGACGCCGGCGCGGACCCGCTCCCCGCGCGTCTCGGCGCCGACCCTCCGGAAGAAGAAGAAGACGCCATCACCGTCACGCTCTCCATCCTCTTCCTCTCTTTCCTCGCGCCACTTCCGCTAAAATACGTGCTAAACAGCGCAAATACGATAACCAACAACACGCACTGTCGAACGCGTTTGTTCTTAAAGAAACCTTTCCTCCCGCCAGCCGCGAGATCGGAGGAGGATCCGAACCCGGTCGTCGGTCTCCTCGAGGAGACGTGCGCGTTCGCCCCAAAATTCCTCGGCGACGGTTTCGACTTCCCCGGTTTCCAATCGTCAAAATCTGCTTCCGTTTCATCCTCGTCCGACCAAGACGTGGACCCGGCGCTGATTTTACGTTGTTGTTGTTGTTGTTGTTGTTGTTGTTGTTTCATCGCCGCCGCGGACGCCGCCGTGGGAGACTTTAATTGACCACCAGAACCACCCAAGTGAATCTTCGCCGTCGGCGTGCTCTTCTGCGTCTTCACTTTTTGCGTTGGTTTTTCCCAGGAATCGTCCTCGTAATCCGATCCATCGTTTCCTCCTCCTTTAGACGACGGCGGGGTTGACGTTTCTCTCAGGTTTTGCTTCACCAACTTCTTACTCTTCGCCGGTGTGCTCGAAGTGGATGACATTTTCTCCCCAAAGTGATGATTATATCAAAGCTTTTATAATCGTCGTCTGCGATTTGTTTTTGCGCTTCCGACTCGAACGAGAGAGAGAGAGAAGCCTCTTCCTCGGTTTCGTGCCTTTGCTCGTCTTTTGCGGAGCTTTCAGGAGAGAGCACTGAGTAGTTTTCTCTCGCGCTTTTGATTTTGGATTAATGGTGATTTCAAAGTATCTTTATATGCGTCTTTTTTTGTGGTACGAGACGACGATGAGAATATATAAAGGCAACGATGATGACGACGATGATAATGATGATCCGTGTTGTACTATTACTAATAATGAATAAATTATTTAATTCTTTTCGCGGCTTGTTTGACGTTTATTCGTTTCCTGGGATCGTTCTCGCACAAATCGCAGACGACGTCCCACATGTTCGCTTCGTCCAAGACGGCGAAATCGCAAGAGGTTTGGGTGAACAGAGCGCCTTTGACTGGAGCACCATCCTCTCTCCATTTTCTCAAATCGTTTCCGTAGGTTTGGATTAAACTCGTTCGCATGGAGCTCATGCTTGTTTCGCTGTAGAGTTGCGGGACGGCGAAGCGTAAGAGGGTCATGCCGCACGAGTAGCTGTCGAATTTTTCCGTCGGGACTTCGCCGGTGGAGGAGATTTTCGCGCCGAAGTTTACGCCGAGCAAGTTTTTGGTCATGCCACCAAAACCGTAGCCAGACCCGGTGGTTTCGAACTGTTCGGGAGCGCCGTAGGTCGGGTCGAATATCGCCCCGCTCTCGAGGATTCTCTTCTTGCCGATTTTCAAATCGCACGCCGCGCCGGCGTCGATCATGACGAACCTCTTCGCCGAAGATTTCCCGTAACTCTCCTCCGCGATTAAAATATTCGCCGGTTTCACGTCCCTGTGAATAATACTCGCCGCGTTCACTTTACCCACCGACTCTAACAAAGTCTTCGCGCCCAACTTCAAAATCTCCGCGTCCGTCGCTTTCGGTTCTCCCATCGCCCTTTTCACCTCTTCGAAGCACCCGTTCTCGCCTTTTCTTAAACACGTCTCCAACGTCGTCGACCCTTGGTACCCGAACACTAAGTACACGTTCGCCCCGGCGACGCCTATAAAAGGTGCCGCGCCGTCGTTGTTTTTCAATCGGTTCAGCACGTTCAGCTCGTCCTGGTAGAAGGAATCCACGTCTCGCCCCATTTTTTTGTTCATCGATTTCAGAACCACTCGAGTGGTGGTCGTTTTCCCTCCTTTCTTTGTTTCATCTTTCAACTCGCCTAAAAACACCGACCCGAACGCGCCTTCGCCGATTTTAACGCCTTTTTTTACCCGTGTTAAGGATATGTCGATTTTGGGGGCGTTCAATTCGTCTTGGTCCACCGAGCCGAGTTGAAAGGCGTGGACTTTGAGTGAACATTTTGATGATGATTTTCCCGACGGGGAAGACTTTTTGCCGGCAAAAGAACAGGACGCGAAGAAGGAGGAACTGTGTCTCGCGGATAAATATACCGACGACTTTTGATGAGAGGATGATGACGACGATGAAGACGCATTTGGTCGGAGTATTCTCGTCGTTTGCGGCGCGTAAGATATCATCATCAGGTTGCTTTGTGTTGATGTGTTAAAAAGATATGGAGAGATAAGGAAGATATTCGAGAGAGGAGTTTGACGAGCGAAGCATCATTAAGAGGAGAGCATCTGAAGCTCAAAAAGAAACGACTTAAAAACGAGTTTTGTTGTTGGTCTCCTCATATCTGTTAGTATTAGTATTACAACAAAGACTGCTGAAAAAGTGCTTCCCACTTCTTTCCATCTCGCTCGGGCCCGCCGTCGCCTTCTTTCGTCCCGATGACGAACGCTTTGTTTCTCGCCAAATCGCTCGCCAAGCTAAACGCGACGCAATCGGCAACCGCGATTCGACTCGTTTCTTGCGGGTCGAAGTCGTCTCCGAGTTTGATTTCCACCTGACGTCGTTCCGAGCTTGTGGCTTTTAAGAGCGTGTTCAAATCGTACGACGTGTACGGACCGTCGGTGAGTCGTCCCGGGCGGACGATGGTGTAATCGAACGTATCGTCGTTTTCTTTCTGCGTCTGTTCTAAATATTTCTCCGATTTCCGCTTATATTTCAAAACGCCGAATAAGTTCAAGATGACGTACGGCATTGAATCCGTTCTCGTCACCCCAACCGAGGAGATCAACACGAACCTGCTCTTGTCATTGTTGTTATTCGTATCACTCGTATTCCTTTGATTAAAGCAAATCTTCCGCGCCGCGCGGATGACGTTCGCGGTCGCAATATCGTCCGTCTGTTCCGGCCCGTTGTTCTCTTTCCACCGCTGCGACGGGAACGCCGTCGTTCCTAAACAGCACACGATATCCACCACCACTTTCGCTTCTTCTCCTCCTTCCGTCATTATCGCGTCTAAAACCTTCTCCACGTCCTTTTCCTCTCTGACGTCTACTTCGGTCACTCGCAATCTTGCGTTTGTTGATGACGACGACGACGACGACGAAGCTGGAGAAGCGTTGTTTTTCGTCTTAAGTTTAGCCTCGCCCGTCTCTTTATTTCGGCACATCGCGTGGACGACGTCGTATCTTCTGTTCTCGTCGAGGAGGAGTTTCGCGCAGACGAGTTGTCCGACGCCACCAGTCGCTCCAAACACGATTGCAATTCGTTTCGTTTGGTCTTCTTCTTTTGTTTCGGTTTCGTTCGTCGACGCGACAGCAACGGCACGTCGTCGTCGTTCTCGTCGTGAAGGTCTTCTCGATGACGACGACGACGACGAAGTCGCCTTTAACGAAGGAGCCGCAGCAGAGCGCATTGTTATGGTATTAAAACGTGTGTTTGTAATGACGAAAAGATACGCGAAAATTACTCAGATGTAAAAAATGTCACACGCATCTCACTTCTTACCGTGGAATGTATATCACAACAAGCTGATGATTTTGTCTTTTTGATGAGAAGAAGCACATCTCTCGTCGTGCTTTTAATGTGTCTCTCTTTTATATCTCGCCTTCCCTTTGTTTGGCACGGGATGATGATGATCTCAATTTTTATTATCCGAGTCCAACGCCTCCGCCGTTTCCGAGACCACCGCCGCCGTTTCCAAGCCCGCCAGCGTTTCCAAGCCCGCCAGCGTTTCCAAGCCCGCCAGCGTTTCCAAGTCCGCCTTCGAGAGTACCGCCGCCAAAGTTAGAAGGCTGAAAGCTTTCTTGCGAAGGTTCTTGTTCTCCTCCTCCGCCGCCTCCGCCTTCTTCTTCTTGGGAGGAGTAATCTTCTTGGGAGGAGTAATCTTCTTGCGAGGAATAATCCTGCTCTCCTCCACCGCTTTCTTCTTGCGAGGAGTAATCTTCTTGCGAGGAATAATCCTGCTCTCCTCCACCGCTTTCTTCTTGCGAGGAGTAATCTTCTTGCGAGGAATAATCCTGCTCTCCTCCTCCGCTTTCTTCTTGCGAGGAGTAATCTTCTTGCGAGGAATAATCCTGCTCTCCTCCTCCGCTTTCTTCTTGCGAGGAGTAATCTTCTTGCGAGGAATAATCCTGCTCTTCTCCTCCTCCTTCTCCTTCTCCTTCTCCTGGTTGTTCATCGACTCCTTCGTCGATACCATTCAAAGCGTTTTCTTCTCCCTCGACATCCGGTAAAGTTCCTTCTTCTTCTTCCGTCGCCGCTTCGGTCGGCTCGCGGACCGGTTGGTCGTCTTCCCCCGATCCGTCTTCTTCTCCTCCTTCTCCTCCTTCTTCTTCTTCTTCTTCGCCGTCAACGTCGACACCGTCTATACCTTCGATGGGATCGGGTACATCTGGATCTTGCTCTCCTGCGGTCACCGGATCATCCACCGGATCTAGAACCGCATCGGTCAATTGCTCTTCGGACAAATCTCCCGGTTGAGGATCGCCCGCGGCTGCCTCGTCCGGCGTTAAGGGTTCATCCGCAGGCACCTCATCAACAGCGGGCGCGTCAAAACCACATCCTCCAATATTTCGGCACTCATCAGCGCCGAGACTTTCCACCGGTTGTGGCGGTTGCACGATTGTTTTTTGAAAGATATTAATGTTGATGTTCACGTTGTTATTGATGACGTTCACGAAGGTTGGCGAAGAGATGTATCGCGTCGGCGACCACTCGCAGTATTCGCATCGACCGTAAATCGGTTTAATGATTGGAACAAATCTCACCTCCAAAGCGTACGCCAGGCAATTGTAGCACCCAACGACGCCGCCGTAGTACTGACTTGGAACTTGTTTACACCAACCGCAACACCCGGGTCGATACGCAATCACGCAGTCTCGACACAATGGCGGAGGAGCCTGAATCAACATTTCCCAAGGCAGATTTCTGCACCACGACGCGCAGCAATACTCCAGAGAGCACGAAAATGGTTTCACTCTCCTCGCGCACTGAGGCACCGCGCACTGGCGTATTTTCACCCTCTGTCTTCTCGAGATCAAAAAGCACCACGGGTTGGAACACACACGCGCTCTTTGCAACAAAGCGCGTCGATACGATGCTGGTAAAGAAGTCTCGTTTTGTTCTTGCGCGAAACCGAAACACGCGGTGAAGCCATCGCCCGAAAAAGATGAGACCGAGAGCAAAACGACGAGAGAGAATAAAAGGAGGAGGACAACGGATGATTTCCTCCTCGCGAACATCTCACCGCGCATCGACGAAAGCGTGTACAGATGTGTCTCTCTTTTGTATCTCTAAAATAACAACAAAAAGTTGTTCAAAGTATTTCGGTGCAAATCGAAAAGACGTTATTAATTTAACAACAACAACAACAAAAAAGAACAAAGACATGAAAGAGGCATTTTACTTGTTTTTTGCCTCCTGCCATATGCAAAGAGAGAATCTCAAAGTCACACACGCGAAAAAAAGGAGAGGAGTAATAAAATCGAGAGGCGGATATTTCTTCTTTCGAATAATACTGGGACGAGATTTTGCGTCCTCGTCAGCTTTCAAAAGAGAGAAAGAGATTTTTCTTCAACCCCCGCACGAGACGAGACTAAAAAACTGGACTCATCCGACCTCTCGTTATCACATATAATCATCTCAAGTCTCATCGCATCACTTGCGTTTTCCGTCGTCGTAACACAAAACGCTCCGTTATCGTAACACAGACACGCGCGCGCGCGAGAACACGAGAACGAGAAACGACTGATTTTACGAACGGAGAATGTCATCGTCAGCATCGGGGGCGGTATTGAAAAACGCAACAACATCTTTTTTCTCGTCTAAGAAAACGATCATCAAAACGAATACGAAGAATACCACTTTAAAGAATACTAAGAAAAGAATGAAACCATCATCGTCGAAAGCCGCGACGGCGGTGTTACAAACCGAACACAAAGGAGGTTCTTTAATCTCGTCCACGTCCGAATGGAACGCACTGAAAGAACACGTGAAAGATATCGAGAAGACACATCTGAGAGATTTGTTGAAAGATTACAATCGGTGCGAGAATTTGACCTTGGAACACGACGGCGTGTACGTGGATTACGCGAGACAACGCGTGACGGAAGAAACGATGGAGAAGTTATACGCGTTGGCGAGAGCGAGCGGGGTGAAGGAGAAAATCAACGCCATGTTTTCAGGGGAAGCGATGAACTCGACGGAGAACAGAGCGGTTTTACACGTCGCGACGAGAGCGCCGAGGTCGAAAGTCATCAACGTGGACGGGTCGAACGTCGTGCCGGACGTGCACGACGTGTTGGACAAGATTAAAGACTTTTCGGACCGGGTGAGAAACGGTGAATGGGTCGGGCACACGGGATTACCGCTGACAGACGTCGTGTGCGTTGGGATTGGCGGGTCGTTTTTAGGGCCGTTGTTTGTGCACACGGCGTTGAAGACGAACCAATCGCACGCCGCGGACGCGCAAGGGAGAAATTTGAGGTTTTTAGCCAACGTCGATCCGGTGGACGTGGCGAGAGCTTTGAACGGGTTGAACCCAGAAACGACGTTGGTTGTGGTCGTCTCGAAAACGTTCACCACGGCGGAAACTATGTTAAACGCGAGAACGGTGCGACAGTGGATCATCGCCGCGTTAGGTAAAGAGGCGGTGAGCAAGCACATGGTGGCGGTATCGACCAACTTGAAGTTAGTCAGCGAATTCGGCATCGACCCGAAGAACGCGTTTGCGTTTTGGGATTGGGTCGGCGGGAGATACTCCGTCTGCTCTGCGGTAGGCATGTTGCCGTTGGCGTTGCAATACGGGTTCGAGACGTGCGAACAGTTTTTGAAAGGCGCGTGGAGCATGGACGAGCACTTTGCGACGGCGGAGTTTGAAAAGAACTTGCCGGTGACGCTCGGTTTGATTTCCACGTGGAACGTCTCGTTTTTGGGTTGCGACGCGAGAGCTATTTTACCGTACTGTCAAGCGCTCGCTAAGTTAGCGCCGCACATTCAGCAAGTCGCCATGGAATCCAACGGGAAAGGCGTCACCATCGACGGGACGCCGGTGGATTATCCAACCGGTGAGATTGATTTCGGAGAACCCGGTACGAACGGCCAACACTCGTTTTACCAGTTGATTCACCAAGGCCGCGTGATTCCGTGCGATTTCATCGGCGTGATTAAATCTCAGCAATCCGTATACTTGAAAGGCGAAATCGTTTCCAACCACGACGAGTTGATGTGCAACTTTTTCGCGCAAGCGGACGCGTTGGCGGTTGGTAAAACGCCCGTGGAATTGAGAGCGGAAAATTGTCCGGACACGCTCATCCCGCACAAAACCTTCACCGGTAACCGACCGTCGTTATCGATTATGCTCCCTGAATTGAACGCGTACACTACCGGGCAACTCTTATCGTTGTACGAACACCGCGTCGCGGTACAAGGCTTCGTGTGGGGGCTGAACTCCTTCGACCAATGGGGCGTCGAACTCGGTAAAGTTTTAGCGACTCGAGTCCGAGCGACCATGCACGACAAACGAAACGAAGGGAAAATGTTGGACTCCAGCGACGGATACAATCACAGCACGGAGAGAATGTTGAACAGATACTTACAAGGTAAAGCGCAGTTGAAATACGACACTCCGAGCGACGTCTTTCCGTGCGATTTGATCAATAGCGAAGAGTGCAGACCGCCTTCCAGTTACGCTTAAAACTATATATAAATAATAATAAATATAAAAAAGAGAGAGAAGAGGGAGAAGAAGAAGTAAAGAAGAAGAAGAAGAAGAAGAGTGAAACGCAGAGAACACGCAGCCACGAGCCTGCGACGACGACGACGACGACGACGACGACGTAAAGCAAAATAATAGAAACAGAGAGAAAAAGAGAGAGAGAAAAAGAGAGAGAGAGAAGAGAGAGAAGAGAGAGAGAGAAAGAGAGCGCAAAAAGCGATTCAAGTTCACGCACTACTTTGTAACAGCATCACACATATCCAAATATGTTCACATTTTTCCCTCTTTTGAGAGAATTTGAGAGAAAATATCTCACAAAATTTGCTCAAATTCCTCTCATCGCTCTCTCTCGTTGTCGCACAAAAATGTTCGCCTCTGTCTCCTTTTCGACGACAAACTCATCGCACGCTTTCGCTTTAAATCGTTGTTCACGTCGTCATCATCGTTCAGCGACCAAAACCCCGATTATTATTAGTGCGGAAATGGAAGTCCCGGAAGTCAAAGGCTTGTCAAAAGATCCCTGCGATACGTTCGAGTGCAAAGGAACGTCACCCGCGGTGGAATCAAGTTTACGACAACTCGCCCGAGATTTACGAGACGGGAAAGATTCGAACAGAAGCATCTTCCCGTACGCGAAAGACGTGCGGTTTTCAGACGGCGCGAGACGATTCTCGGGGAGCGAGAAGTTTAAGAGTTGTAACTGCGAGTTGAATTCGATATTCGGAGGGGAGAAAATATCTTCGAGCGATAACAGTAAAACTAACAATAACGATAATATAAGGAATAGAAAGTTTACGAACTGGGTGGATTCGATCGAGGTGTTACCAGGCGGGAGCGTGGCGAAGATTTTGTGGCGGATAGAGAGTAAAGACGGGAAGGCGAAGGTGAAGGTGGAGACGACGTTGGAGATGAATTTAATCACGGGGAAAGTTTTATCGCAGGACGATCAGTGGACGTTTTTGAAAGGCGGGGAGATTATCGAGTCGAAGAGAAAAGCGTTGGCGGTTCCGGATAAGGTTGGGAACGCGATGGATGAAATTATGCGAACCGTGGACGACGCGACGCGAGCGGCGAGGGAGTTAGTCAATAGTAAAAATGGAGGCGAGGATGATTTCGCGGTGGATCCGAACGATCCGATGAAGTTTTTCTCCTACGAGAATAATCAAAATCGAAACTTGAGCGAGTTTGCATTGCTGCTGGCGTTGCTCTTTTTTATTAGTAAATTGTACGAACAGGTTGCGCTGCTTAAGTAAAGTAATAATATACTAGTAATAAAGGACAAAAACCGAGATTGGTGGACCATACTACTACTGTGCATCTAAACGCAATTTAATAATAACTACTACTGCTACTGCGACATCTACTACTCCTACTACGGAGTTTTCTGTCCGTTGTTTGTCTCTATCAAATTTGCCGCTTTGCAATCTTCTTTTAACAACAAACGTTTTTTCGGCGTCGGAAGCTTGTTAATCTCCTTCGTATTTCCGTGTTCGGTTTGCGCGACGAGATCTTCTAAAAATCTCCCTAAATCGTTATCAGTCGATTCCATGAGCGACCCTAAGATGGCATTCGCTGTTTCCATCGTATCTTCTGGCTTTTCCATGAGATCGGCGATTTTATCGAGTTCTAACTCCGTGACGTGGTGGCCAAACTCGTCGTCTTCTTCTTCGTCTTCTTCCACGTCTGAAAACGCGAGCTCTTCTCGTTCGATGTTTTTATTACTTTTCGCTGAATTCATAGTTGGCGTAGGATTTGGCGTTCTGCCCGTCTTCTTGTGCAACGTGCGCACGATGACATCTGCAATCTTTTCTCGAACGTTCGCATCGTCTAAAGACTGCTTGTATATCGTTTGCTTGTGCTTGCGTTGCGGCGCCGCTTGCTTCTTCTTGTTTCTTCTCTCCTGATGATTCGTTGTATTCGTCGCCGCGGCAATATTTTGTTCCACCTCAACTCGTTGCTGTCGCGGCCGCGCTGCTGCTGCTCCTGTTGTTGCGTCTGCTGCTGCTACTGCCAACACTTCTGCTGCTGTACCATCTTCGTCCTCTCCCCTCGCCGCTATTATGCCAACCACGCCTTCCCTCCCGTCGTCGTCGTTCCGCAACCCCGCCGTTGTCTCCTTTTCCTCCTCCTCCGTCGCGATGTTCCCGAACGCCTCCTCGCACTGTCGAAAGATCATCTTCATCGGTTCGTTCGTGCTTTTCTTTCTTCTCAGCTCTTTCGCTTTCATGGATAAAAACTCTCCCATGATTTCGCGCAGCGGTTTCACTCTCGGCAGGAGAGCTTCTTTGTCTTCGTCTTGACTTCCATTTTTGGTCCCCAACGCGTTCAACATCTGCACCATCATCAGTTTCTTCTTCTTCTTCTTCTTTAACTTCGTATTATTCTCCTCTTTTTCCTCCTCCTTTTCTGAAAATGATTTTGGTGTCTTCAGTCTTCGTTTCATCTCTTTCGTCATCTTCTCCGCCGCGTCTTTATACCCGTTCGATTGGAGGAAGTTGTACACCAACGCGAACATGTCAAAATCGGACGGAGTGGAGTTTACGTTTTGTTTTCTTTTTAAACTGTTCGTCTTATTTCTTTTTAAACTGTTCGTCTTATTTTCGTTCACATCGTCGCTCCCATTCTCGCTCGCGTTTCTCGTCATCGCGTTTGTTCTCTCTCTCTCTCTCTCTCTCTTCGGAAGTAAGCGCTCTCTGATGATGAATAATGACCGGAGAGAAACAAATGAGGAAAATTTTGAATTTAACGCACAAGCAAGAAGAGGAAAAGCGCGTATATGCGTGTCTATTATTTCACAGTCTTTCTCTCTCTCTCTCTCTAATTCTGTTCGTACAAGAAGTTTTGTTTGTTTTTGTGTTTTTATGAACTGTGTAACTCGCCGTCTTCGTATCGCCAACCATATGGTAATGGACAGTTGTTGTCGAGGAGATATTGTAAACATTCGGGATGATTTTTCTCGTGCGCGAAGCGCACGGCGTCAGAGTTCCACGGCGCTTTGGCGGTTTCGTGCAAGTATTTCAAACAGTCCAAGTGGCCGTTCATGGCCGCCCACCGACACGCATACTCGTCAAATTGATCATACTTACGCTCGACAAGATATTCGAGTATGTGAAGATGACCATTTCTAGCCGCCCCAGCGGCAGTTGCCCAATCCCAAGGCGCTTTGACTTCTTCGCGTAAGTATTTGATTATCTCGAGATGACCGCCATCGGCAGCATATGCACACGCATAATCATTAACAGGACACTTATTTGCAACGCAATACTTTACCATTTCTAGATTACCTTGACGTGCGGCCGCTTGAATCGTCCTTCCATCCCACTTACACTTTTTCTCCTCTCGCGCCCACTTGAGCAACTCGAGTTTATTCGTTTGAGCAACTTCCAAGCAGAAATCTCTTTCTTCTCTCAACCATCTCGGCCACAACGATTTATTCTCCCTGTTCTCCTACGCAACTTCCAAAGTCGATATCGACGACATCTTTTTCACTTTAAACCCCTTTTTCAAAGCCCACGCGCGAGACGATCTCTTAATCAACTTTCTCGTCTCCGTATTCACTCCGTGCAAGATTTTCAAATCCGTCGAATTCAATCTCGGAATGATATATTTGAAACTTATATCGTCGTTATTCACGATCAAATCCCACACATCTCGCTCCCCAATCCGTCTTTTCTGCGCTCGCGTCGTCATCGCTCCGGAAGACGTGACGACCTTTGTCTCGCGCCAAAGTGTCTAAGTGTCCGCTTTGAAGAAAGTTTAAGAAATGGTGGAACACTTCAAGACACGACAGAGAAAGAGAGCAAAAAAAGCACCTCTTTTCCTTTATTTTGACGAAAAATCACTCGAAAACGAAAACGAGAAAGAAAGTTTTTTCGCGCTTCTTTTTCGAGAGCTCTTTTGTGGGTGAGTGAGACTTTTGATGAGAGAGCGTTCAGAGAGAGACGTGTTTGTCTCACGCTCCATCATCTGTTCTCTCATCCGTCTTTTTCCTTCTCAAAGTATCTCTCTCGTCGTTTGATTAACTGAATTTTTATTATCCTTACTTTCTATCGCGCGCGTTTCATTACTCGTTCAACACACACGCAATACGCACACAAAGACACACGCAGAAGACGTGAGCGTTTGTTTGCGGAGAGACTTGCATCTCATTTAAAAAAAGAAACACAGTCAACGCGCGCTTCAGAGAGTAAAGATGACGTCGAGAAGAGGCGCGATGATGATGAGCAACGCAGCGCGATGGGCGATGAGGAACGCGACGAATACTGTTTCTTCTTTGGAGGAGGTGACGAGGAGAACGACTATTGCGACGTTTGGTAGCTCCAGATTCTACTCTTCCGGAGAACAGCAAGACGTGGTGATCATCGGCGGCGGCCCAGGAGGGTACGTCGGCGCCATCAAAGCTGCGCAACTTGGGATGAAAGTCACGTGCGTGGAGAAACGCGCGACGTTGGGCGGGACGTGTTTGAACGTCGGATGCATTCCATCCAAAGCGCTTTTGAACGCGTCGCATAAATACGAAGAGGCGAAGCACGGGATGGAGAAGCACGGGATTTCCGTCGGTGGGGAGGTGAGCATCGACGTGTCGAAGATGATGGCGCAAAAGATGAAATCCGTCGGCGGTTTGACCAAAGGCATCGAGGGGTTGTTCAAGAAGAACAAAGTCAATCACGTGATTGGGTTTGGGAGTTTAGTGGATAAGAACACGGTGGAGGTGACGAAAGAGGACGGGACGAAGGAAACGATTTCGACGAAGAATATTATTTTGGCGACTGGGTCGGAACCGGCCAAGTTGAACGGCGTGGACGTGGACGAGAAGACGGTGGTGACGAGCACCGGCGCGTTAGAGTTGGAAAAAGTTCCCGAAACCATGGTGGTTATTGGAGGAGGCGTGATTGGTTTGGAGCTCGGTTCGGTTTGGTCGAGGTTAGGCTCGAAAGTGACCGTGGTGGAATTCGCGAAAGTGATCGGCGGGAACATGGATAACCAAATCCGAACGACTTTCCAAAGAGCTTTGAAGAAACAAAAGATTGATTTCAAGATGGAAACGGCGGTGAAAAAAGCGGAGAAAATGCCAGACGGGAAGATTGAGTTGACGATCGAGAAAGTGAGCACGAAAGAGGAATCGAAAATGATCGCGGACGTCGTGTTGGTGAGCACCGGGAGAAAGCCGTACACGGAGAATCTCGGGTTGGAGAAACTCGGCATTCAAACGGATAAGATGGGGAGAGTGGAAGTGAACGTGAAAGACCACACGTGGGAAACGAACGTCCCTGGGATTTACGCGATCGGTGATATCATCGCGGGACCGATGTTGGCTCATAAAGCCGAGGAAGAAGCCATCGCCGTGGTTGAACATTTGTCCGGCAAGGAAGGGCACGTGAACTACGACGCCATTCCTTCGATTATTTACACGCACCCGGAAGTCGCCTGGGTCGGGAAAACCGAAGAGGAAGTCAAAGATGCTGGGTTAGAGTATAACGTTGGCACGTTTCCGTTCGCCGCGAACTCAAGAGCGAGAACGAACGACGACAGCGAAGGGATGGTGAAGTTCATCTCGTGCAAGAACACGGATAAAATTTTCGGCGCGCACATCGTCGGTCCGCAAGCCGGTGAATTGTTAGGCGAGTGCGTCTTGGCCATGGAGTACGGTGGAAGCACGGAGGATATCGCGAGAACCTGCCACGGCCACCCGACGTTGAGCGAAGCCGTGAAGGAAGCCGCGTTAGCTACGGGCGGGAAAGCCATTCACTTTTAAAAAAAACCATCGAGCAGCGGTGATTATTAAAAATCAGGAAGAAGAAGAGTTATTGTTGCGTAATTAAAATCAAAATCTACCGAGTGCATATGTTTTGTTTGTGTGCGCGTGCGTGTCATTCCTCTGCATTTCTATCTACATCGTTGCTATTACTAACTTTACTTCATGTGCTAAACTTCTACTGCGTGCTCTTTCCCCAAAGAACAACACACTTTTCTCCTTCCTATTTGCCGTTCGCGCCGCGGACCGTAAACGCGTCGAGCTTTGCTTTCTGTATGTGAAAAGACGGCGCGACAAACGCCCCGCAATTACACCGTTCCCCGGACCACGCGAAAGCGCCAATTTTCGAGCGACATTTTGGACAATGGATCTTTCCTGAGTTTTCTTGGAAAATAACCGGCTCGTTCTCCTCGGTTTGGTCGAGCATCATCCACGTTATCGGGGAGACGAAAATGCTCGAGCACGACGACGACGAAGTCTTGGTTGCACCACCATCGTTCCCTCTTCTTCTCTGTCGCCACGAAAACGCATCAATCCCGGTCCCAGATTCGTGCTCTAAAACGTTTTTACTCGTCGCTAAAATCCGACGACACTTTCGGCAACTGTAATACTGACTGATCGAACCCGTCATCGCCCCGTTGTTGTTTTTCATCTCCTTCTCTGGATCTTCCTCTACCGCGCCTCGATCCACGCACCCTCTCTCGCGTCGTATCCTCTCCAACTGCGAGTGTTTAAATAACTTGTACGTCTCATCCGTCGCAACTAATCGACACCCCATGTTCACCCAAAGCTCCAACTGTTCCAAGAAACCTTCGTTCGGCGACGCCGGAGGATACTTTTCTCTCACGTCTCGCAACGCCCGCTCGACGAAGACGGCGCCGTCGATGTCATCGCCACCAAAGTCGTTTCTCTCTTTCATCTTCTTCCACACGATGTGTGCCAACACCACCGCCACCGATCTCGACACGCCCGCGTTGCAAAAGACTAAAATTTTTTCATTTTCTTCTCTTTTCGAGGAGAAAAAACTCGTCGTCTCGTGGAGAATCGAGAGCAAATCAGCGTCGACTGCGTCTTCTAAGACTATTGGATAAACGGTGACGTTCGACTTTACGATCGTGACAATATAATAAATGTGAGAAAGAGAGAGAGATGGCGGTGTGAGTACAAATCGAACGACAATAAAAGAGAACTCATTTCACATCATCACTTCCCGGGAAAGAACGAACGAACGAATGTATTCTCACGTACCGTCGTCGCCAAAAGAGCAATCTCTTCGTCCGTGAAAGGCGCGGATGGGAAGCCAATCGCGAGAATTCTCGAGAACCTATTCGTGTTATTCTCGTTTTTCGTCGAGGAGGAGGAGAAAAGGAGTTCTCGGGCTTCTTTCTCTCCGCAGACGGAAATGTTTGGATGGACTTCTGTCATTGGAAGTGAAGACATTTTTCACTCGCGCCAGATGATGTTCCTTTTAAGGTGCGGCTATTTGAACGCTATAGGCTATAGCTATAAATACAATCTATCGTCCTAAATACTACTGCGAAATCTCAGTCTCTCTTCTTGTTTGCTCTCTCTTTCTTCTTTCTCCTCCTCTTCTCGCTCTCGTTTTTCTCTTCTTCGAGGATTTCAACCTGTCGTAACTACTATTGTTGCAACTCTCTCGCCTCTTTTCTCTTTCGGTGTAACAGGTCTCTTTCTCTTCTCTCGCGCTCTCGTTCGAAGTTATCCGCGAATTCTCGCTCTTTTTTCTTCTCTTCCTCGCGTTCTCTCTCCATCGCTCTTCGTTTCTCTGTCTGCCTGTTCAAATCCATGCGAACGTCAAGCGCTCGCGTCAATTTTTCAATCTCTCTTTTTTTCCTCTCGTAGTCTTCTTCATCGACCGCTCTTCCTACCACGTCTTCTCGGCTTTCCGTTAACCCTCTCATCCTTCGTCTCTCTTCTTCTCTCTCTCTTCGCTTCATCTCTTTGGTCATTTCTTGTTCCCTCTCCGATCGCAGCGCGTCCAATTTCTCCTTCATCTCTCGCACATGCGTTTCGTCCGCGGAGGACGGGAGAGGATCATCCTCGGGAGAGAAGCAAGACATTCCGCCATTACCACCACTACCGCCGTTTCGCCGTCTTTTCTCCTCTAACTCCTCTAATTCTTCCTCTCTCCTCTTCATCGCTTCCTTTTCCTCTCTTTCTTCCTTCTTTCGTAACATCTCCTCCATGCGTATTTCCTCTCGTATTTTCTCGTCCACGTTTTGTTTCCTGAACAACCAATCCCCTCGCGAGACGCGCGTTGAGTGTTCGACCAAACGTTTAAACGTTTCGTGTTGCTTCAAATTCTCCGTGAGATCGACTTCTCGTTTCTGCGTTCGTTCGAGAGATTGAAGGTACGTCTTCGCTTCAAACATCTTTACTAAACGCTCTCACTCTCACACAAACCGAACGGAATAAACGGGGAAGAGATTTGATTTTGTTTCCAACGCGTTCTGATGTGTCCCCCGACAAAGACACACCCACACGCGCGCAGTCAAGAGAGAGGTAACGAGAGAGAGCGCGCGCAGGAGTGCGTCGGGCACTCAAAAGAAGCGAAACGTATTTTATTGCGCGTATTCGTGAGCGTGTGCAATACAGAAGAGAAGAGTCAACGAATGGAGACTTTTGAAAGATGAATTTTCCCCCAAACCTTTCCCTCACACCAAAGAGCGGCCCGAGACAAAAATCAACGGAAACATCTTGAGAGGAAAAAGAAGACGAGAGAGAGAGATCGTCGCAAAGCAGAGGTGTTGTAATTTGTGAGAAAGTGCGAGACAGAGAGCACAAAAGAGCACGTTAGAGAGAGAGAGACAAAGAGCGCAAAAGGAATAGAAATGGATGCAACGAAGAATCCGTTCGCTAAAGCGGACCGGTGGCGAAAACACCCTCTACTCACGAACACGTACAAACACATGTTCCCGGGATTCTTTTTAGGGGCGGCGATGTTCGGAGCGTATTATCTCTCCGAGAAGGTGAAGAAAGGAGGTGGAAAGAAGAAGCATTAGAGAGAGAGAGATTTAAACCCTCGAGATCGAGTAGTATTGAATACTATCGACGAAAGCGCGACGAAGACGATAAACAGAGAGAGAAGAGATATTTTGTAATATTAAAACAAAGAAGAAGAAGAAGAGTGATGATGATGATGATGACTCGTAATACCCGCCGCGCGTTCTTTTTTAGTAAGATTAGTATTAACGTTGTTAAAGAGTCCAGACGTGGATCCGTCTATCGTAAAAGCTACACGAGACGAAACCTTCTTCTTCTTCTTCTCCTTCCTCTTCGTTGAAAAAAGCCCAGTCGCAGCCGTAGACGACTTTGTCGTCGTCGTGGCCGTTGCGATACGTGCCTACGGTTGACCCGTCCAGAGATGAGATGACGCGACATCCGGCTTTCATGGACGCCAAGGCGATTTTGCCCTCTCGTTTGGTCGCAGCGCTGCTAAAGTTTGGGTGTAAACGAACTCGCCAAATCGACGCTTCTTCTTCTCCTTCTTTTTCTCCGTCTTCTTCTTTTCCGTCGTCGTTTCCTCTCGAAATCCACATAGGTTCTTTTAAACTTTTTCGCACGTCGAAAGCTCGACACGCGCCGTCGTAAGAGCCGACGTATAAGAAATCGCCTTTCGATTCGATGGAAGTCACGCCGGCGCCAAACGCCGGGTTCTTCTCGAATCGAAAATTCTGCGACGTTTGCGACGGGTAGGCAAATGCAGAAGAACGATCTCCCTCTTCATCACCGTTCGATCGCACCATCTCTCTCAAATCGTGCTTTATGAGCTTACAATCGTCCCCCCCGGTAAAAAACACATCCTCGCTTCCGTCGAGAAACGAGGAGGCCCAAATAGCATCCGCGTGCGCGTTTTCGACTCGAAAGAGAACCTGGCTGTTGTCTCCTTCACCACCATCGCTACCGCCGCCAGGTGACGCCATCATCATCGCGCGTTCGTAATCAACTACCACCGCCGCACCGTCGTCGCCGGTAGCTACGATCGATTTATCTCTGTACGACCACGCCGCGGACGTGCACAACCCAATCCCGCCAAACCTACACTCAAACCTCCCCGTAGGTTTCAATCGAACGAGCTGTTTTCCGCGGTTGACGTCCTCGTCGACATCCGCATCACCATCCTCCATCATCTCAAAAACCTCCAAACAATTATTCGCGCACGCCATCGCCAGCTCTACTTTCCCCCCTTCACTCTTACTCGCGTTCCCAAACTTCAAATCAAACGCTCCGCCGCACCTCGCGCTCGACGTCGCGTCCAGCTCGCCGCACGCGTCAAACGAAATCTCCTCCTCTTCCTCCTCGCTTTTTCCACGTGAGCATCGAAACAACGTCACTTGCCCAATCCTTTCTTCTTCTTTTCCTCTTTGTACCTCCTCCTCGTCTTCCCCTTTTCTTTCTCCTCTACTGTGTTCGTACGACCCGACTGCCACGATCGAACACAAATCATCATCTCTATTACTATTTCTTCTTTCCCTTCCGTTTTCCTTGCAAAACCACACCGCGACGGTCGCGCAGTTCAACTTCACCGTTCTTTCCAGCACTTTTTTTCCAACCACACGCGTTCCTCTGCCGCGTTTCATCATCGCATTCGTCGTAACATCGTCCGTGATTTTGCTCTCATTTTGTTAATGTTGTTTTAATGTTGCGGTTGAAACGCGCCGAAAATGTACGTGGACGCGCGAATGAGCGCGATCCACGAGCCGAGCAAGATGGCGTTGCGTTTGAGTTCCTCCCAGGATTCGTCCATGATTGATGATTTTAATATGATTTGATTTGAAAGCTGCTTTTAATAAGTGTGTGTACGTGTTCGTTTTAGGCGATTTTGTGTTTTATTATTCTGTGTTTTTTTCTCTTCTTTTTCTCTCCAAAACGCCATTTTTTTTAAAACTTTTCCGGTCAAACACACGCTTGATTGTTTGACTTTTCTCTGCTCTTTTCTTTCTCGCGTTGTGTACACGCATTCGCCGAGACGACAATTTTCTCGTCAAAATAAGCGCCTTTGCTGCAAACCCTCCTCCTCCTCCGCCTCCTCCTTCTCCCTTTAAAATGACGACGAAAACAAAAACGAACGATGAAAAGGATGAAAGTGATATGAATGGTATAAAAAATACGCGAGCGATTGGCAAGAAAAATGTTCTAAAAAAAGAAACGATACATCGATTGATCAAGGACGTCTCTCGGGTGGATTTCGCGGCCCCTGCGCCGGCGTATTTAGAGAATAACTTAGGGCAATCGAACGTGAGACGGTATTTATTAGAACCTGGGCCGAAAGACGGGTCGCACTCGAGGTGTAGGATTGTTCGGAAGAAGGACGCGTTCGGGTATTGCACGTACGTGTTGTACGCGGATTGTCCTCCTCCTCCTAATCCTCCTCCTCCGTCGTCGTCGATGCGCGAAGGGAAGGACCTTTTCGATGAGAATAGAAACGAAGAAAAGAATGGTCGACGTTGCAAAAGTCGATTCGAGGCGCGAGCGCTGTGCGCGGCGAGGAAGAGGAAGAAATCGAGAAGGTGAGTGTGTTCGCGCTCGCGGTCGCGGTCGCTCGCCTAAAGGGTTTGGTTTTGTTCGTCCTCTTCTTTCTTAACTTTCTTTCTTCTCACTGTTGTCTTTTTCTCACTCATCTTGAACAGGTCGCGAATGGTTGTTTCTTTAGACGTGGCCGATATACGCGAGAGTTCGTCGCAATATTTAGGAAAGATAGCGGCGACAAATGCAGCCGGAACGAGGTTTGAGTTGTTCGACGACGGCGCGAAACCGGGCACGTGGGAGACGTTCGAGAGATCCGTGAGAGAGGACTACGAGGACGGGGCAGAAGATGAGGACGAAGACGAAAATGGTGACAAGAACGACGACGACGATGACGACGACGACGATAACGACGACGACGACGACGACAACGATGGTGATGATGACGAAGAAGAAATGAAAGACGCGACTGAGGTGAAAAACAGAGCGCGTCTCGGTACGGTGGAATACAACTTGAACCCGCTGGGAATACACGGACCGCGACAGATGCGCGTGGAAATAGTCAACACGGAAGAAACAGAAAGAGAGACGAGCAACGGCGCACAACCTGTCACCGCTCGATTCAAAAATGTCTTACCCGCGTGGAACAAAAAAATGCGCGCGTATTGTCTCAACTTTAACGCGAGAGTGACTCAACCGTCCGTGAAAAATTTTCAACTTTTGATCGACGACGATGACGACGACAACGACGACGACGCTTTTTCCGCGGCCGCCGAAAAGAACAAAAACGAAGTCGAAGATGAAGAGAACGAGAAAGCACCGCCGACGATTGATGATAACGACGACGACGATAAATCTATCGCGAAAAACGCAGCTTCCGTGAGAGAAAAACAGCGTCGCAAGCGAGAAACGAGGTGGCAAAAATGGATTTTACAGTTTGGTAAAATAGGCGAGGACGTGTACACGATGGATTTCCGCTACCCGTTTACGCCTTTACAGGCGTTCATGGTGTGCGCAACCTCTCTGGATAAAAAGCTCGGCTGCGAATGAATTAATTTTGAATAAACGCTGCTATAAAACATCCGCGGTGCCTTCAGCGTCTACTTTTCCCCACGAGTCTAGAATCCATCTCGTGGTGCTTTTGCTCTCGCTACTACTCGTGTCTACTTCAACGCGCATGGTTCCTATCGAACAGTTTCGAACGATCCCTCGGTTCTTCTCGCCGCTTAAATCTTCGTCGACTAAATATTCGCGCAAGAGCAACAACACGCCGGCGTGCGTGACCACCGCAATCGTCGCGTCGCCGCTGCTCTCTTCGAGATCTTCCTCCAAAACGCGCCGCACTGCATCTTCTATGCACTCGCGCACTCTTCTCAAAACATCATCGACGCTTTCGCCGCCTTCTCCTGCACATCTCAAACCTCTCTTCGTCTTGCTCTCGCAAAACGTCGCCCAGGCGCGCGGGAACTCCATCGGCGCCGTCTTCCGCGGACATCCTTGTAAAACCCCCACGTGGCGTTCTCGTAACTTTGAACTTTCCTCGATCATTTGCGAGGCATCAATCATCATCCCCTGCGCGGTGTGCAAACATCGTTGCAAATCGGATGTCACTACTTTTCGAATATTTTTTACCCTATTAATACTACTGTTTTTGCTCGTCATCATTTTCATCACATTCGCGCGTAAACTTTTAATCTCCTCCTCCCCGTCTTCGTTAATTTCCGTATCCAACTGTCCCTGAATGATCCCTAACGCGTTGTGTGTGGTTCTCGCGTGTCGTATTAAGAGCACTCGGACCACTCTTTTGTTCTCATCATCTTTATTCATAGTAGGGGAAATTGCCTAATTTTAAGGGAAAAAAATGAAGCAAAACGAGGGAAAAGTTGCGCATAAAAACATCACTTTTATTCTCTGATACACTCTCGTTCTTCTAATAAAGAAAGACTAAAGAATTTGAAGGAGAAAGAAAGAGCGCGTTATTGGATCATCGATCGCGCTCTTTTTCTCTCTGTTTGATCTTTTTATCGCATCGTCAAAACAACGAACGCGATAGATGATATGAATCTTCTTAAGAACAAAATCGGCTCGATTTTCGTGCACGTCCGGCACCAAACGTATCAACGTTTCGTCCCGGAACAGGTCAAGAAGTTTTTACTCACGCACCCGCCAAATATCACCGTGCAATGCCTCTTCGCCTTGTGCGTCGCGGAAATCATCCACTTCGTGCGAGAGGAAATCAAGTTTCAAATCTGGTGCCGACAAGGCAGAGAGAAAGGCGGAATGCACGAACTCACCGAGGAGGAGATTGAGGAGAACAAAAGGACAGGGAAAGTGCCGGAAGTGGACGAAAAGCGAATGCCGACGAAAGATTTACTCGAAGAACCGACCGAAGAAATAAAACGAGACGTAGATAAATTGATTGAGTTTATCAACCAGAACAGACGGAAAGATTCGTCCATGGTGAGAGTTGGGAAATCGACGATTCCAAACGCCGGGTTAGGATTGTTCGCGGATCGAGATATCACCGAAGGCGAACGCATTCGAGGCGCCACGTACGGAGGGAGAATCATGAACTTCAACGAGGCGAAGAAGATTCCCATGAAAGAGAAGGATTACGTGATGGCGTTGCATTTGAACGTACACGTAGACGCGAAAGAGCACTACGGGTATATGGCGAGGTACATAAACGATACGTATAAGACGGAGAAGAGTAGAAATTGTAAGTTTTTGAAGATGAGCGTAGAGAATAGGGCGAGCGTGATCGCCATGAGAGACATCGAGAGAGGCGAGGAGTTGTTCGCGGAATACGGGAGCGGGTATTGGAGAGCGAGGAACGGGGAAATTGATGCGGACAGAGGTGACGTGGAGAATTTTAAGAGGGACATGGAAAAAGCGCAAAAATGGGTCGAATCGAAAGGGAAGTATAAGAGTAAAAGTAAGAAGACGCACTCGAAGGAATTTAACAACGCGGCGGATTTATTAGAGAGAGAAGGTAAAGGGTTAGAACCGGACAGCATATTTAAGAAGATTCCTTGATCATCATCATAATAATAAAGTACACTTTCTATACAACGCCGAGTTCGACTTCTTTTTCTAATTTCACGCTCAACTCTTCCGCTTGCTGGGCCAACCACATCTTCGCGTATAATCCGTTCAAATCGACCAACTCATCGTGTCTTCCTTGCTCTACGATTTCCCCGTCTCGCATGACGATGATCCTCGAGCACTTCATCACCGTGCTCAACCTGTGCGCGACGAAAACGCTCGTTCTATCTCTCGCAATTTCTTCCAAGCTTTCCAATATTTGCGATTCAGTCGCCGTGTCCAACGCCGACGTCGCTTCGTCCGCGACTAAAACTCTCGGGGACTTCAAAAACGCGCGAGCGATGGCGACTCTCTGCTTTTCACCGCCGGATAACATCACGCCTCTCTCGCCAACTTTCGTCTTCAAACCGTCCGGTAAATCGCCGATGGTTTTTTCCAATTTCGCCGCGTGGCAGGCGCGCTCGACTTCCTCGTCTGAGGCGTTTGGTCGACCGTAGCGCACGTTGTGCTCTAAAGTATCGTTAAATAAAACGGCATCTTGAGGGACAACCGCAACGGCGGATCGAAGAGATTTCATTTGTAGATCTTTCACGTTGTACCCGTCGAAGAATACATCACCGGACGTGGCGTCGTACGCGCGCAACGCGATGCGAAGCAAGGTGGATTTCCCGGAACCAGAAGGTCCGACGATGCCGATGGATTCGCCCGGAGAAATTTCTAAGTTTACGTTTCTAAGAATCTTGCGTCCGTTTCCGTATTCAAAAGACACGTCTTTAAACGATATGGACGCGCCGTTGTTGCTGCTTGTCGTCGTCGTCGTCGTCGTTTCGATATTTTTGTTCTTCGGTAACTCCAACGTCCCGTCCTTTACGTTTGACGTCGTCGATAAGACCTCAAACATCGCCTCCATGTCGACTAAACTTTGTCTCAACTCTCTATAAAAAAATCCTAAAAAGTTCAACGGTGCCCACACTTGCAACAATAAACCGTTCGCCATGACCAAATCACCGACCCGGTTGGCTAAATTCGCACCAATCTGTGACGCGTTCCCACCGGCGCCGACTCCTAACGCCGCGCACGACAACGCCGCCGTCATGCCGAAAGATAAAAACACCGCCTGACCGGCGTTCAACAACGACGACGCTCTTTCGCTCCCCAATGCGGCTTCGTGGTACCCTCTTAATAAACTATCGTACTGTTTGGACTCTAAATTCACGTTCCCGAAATTCGATACGGTTTCGTAATTCAAAAGCGCATCCACGGCTTTCCCGGTGGACAAACCGTCCATGGTATTCGCCAACTTCCTCTTGCTCGCGGACACCCCGGTCATGTGCATGGTCCACCAGACGTAACAACAAAACGTACTCAACACCACCGCGACGACGTGCCAACTGAACGCTTTCCACAGCAAAGCACTCACCAATGCCAACTCCACGAATGTTGGAATGAACGTAAATATAACCGCGCGAAACACCATCGATACCGACCGCGTGCCTCGATCGATGATTCTTTGCAACGCCCCAGTTCTTCTCTGTAAGTGAAACTGCATGTCCAAATTCAACACGTGATTGAACACCTCCAACGCGACTCTTCTACCCGCCGCTTGCGCCACGGGCGTGAAAGACACCACCCGCAACTCCGTCGCAATACCAGACACCGCTTTAAATACTCCGCTGAAACACAACATCATCGCCGCCATGTTCGCGGCTTGTAACGCTTCCGGCCCAACCGGTAACTGCGCCGCTCGCGTCAAATGGTCAATCGCAAACTTAAAATACACCGGTACCGCTAACCCGAACGCTTTCTGCGCCACGAGAAAGATCACCGCAAACGCTAACCGAAGTTTCGTTCCTTTCCTACTAAACGCCACCTTCAAAAGATACGGTAACACGGTTCTCAAATCCGACCCTTTCGGCGGCATCGGGATTGGACCGTCGTCCTCGGTATCGTTTTCGTTAAAATACGACGACGACTTTGAAGACGAGTTCTTCTCTATTTTTTGCTCCTCTTCCATGGAGTCGGAGATGCCGTACGATGCCGCCGCCGCTGCTCTCGCGGACGGTCTCGCGTATCTTTGCACGCAAGCACCAGCAGCAGGTTTGTTGGTGTTGGAGGACAAAAACGACGACGTCGCGCTGCTGTTCCTCGTCATCTTCGCAGCGAGAGGCGATGATGAAGAAGAGGCTTTGTGCGTCTTCTTCATCATCGCGCCCTCGCCATTTTTGGACGACGATGAGGACGAGTTACGTATCGTCATCATCATCATCCGACGTCGTCGTCGTTGCATTCCCGGTGACGTCGCCGTCGCGTTTTTCCCCTCCGGTTTCGAAACAAAACTGCTTCTCATCATCATCATCGTCGTCGCTTTCGAAAGACCACCACGCGAGGACGACGAAGAAGAAGAAGTCGAGAAGCCGCGGTGGTGGTTATGGTTATGGTTATGGTTATGGTGTGTTGTTCGTGAAAGAGGTGCAAACTGCGCGCGCATGATATCTGAAGAGTTTTGGATAAAAAAAGGAACGAAAAGATGTCAGGATGTGGAGAAAAGAGTTTTACTTCTCTAGGCGAAGAAGCGACAACGATGAATACGCGTAAGTGGTTCTTTCAATACAACACGCGGTATGTGGACACTATGTGACTATGAAAGAGCTAATGTTGAGTACGCACGTGCCTTTTCAAATGACCAGATTGAGTAAAACGCTTCTCGCACACATCACATTCGTACGGTTTCTCGTTCGTATGAATACGCATGTGCTTTTTCAAATTACTAGAAGTATGAAAGCACTTCTCGCACACATCACATTCGTACGGTTTCTCGTTCGTGTGAAAACGCATGTGGGCTTTCAAAGTACTAGAATGACGAAAGCACTTCTCGCACACATCACATTCATACGGTTTCTCGTTCGTGTGAATACGCATGTGCTTTTTCAAAGTACTAGAATGACGAAAAGCTTTCTCGCAAACATCACACTCGTACGGTTTCTCGTTCGTATGAATACGCATGTGATATTGCAAATGACCAGATTGACTAAAACGCTTCTCGCACACATCACATTCATACGGTTTCTCCTTCGTGTGAACACGCATGTGCTTTGTCAAACTACCAGATTCACTAAAACGCTTCTCGCACACATCACATTCATACGGCCTCTCGTTCGTGTGAATACGCACGTGTATGGCCAATTTAGATGCGCTCACAAACACCTTCTCGCAAACGCCGCACTCGTGTTGTTGCCCTCTCTTTCTCTTCGCTCCTTTTCTCACAGTCATCTCTTCTTTCCGCATCTGTTCGTTCACCTCGTCCTCATCAGGTATTCGCCCACAGAGCAACACATC
>Ga0181554_1000694_pt1 | contig 33109 bp, 26 predicted proteins | sample 011ome_16_FD_145602 | JGI IMG/M metagenome (GOLD analysis project Ga0181554, IMG submission 145602) | Coastal salt marsh microbial communities from the Groves Creek Marsh, Skidaway Island, Georgia - 011503CT metaG (spades assembly) | ecosystem: Environmental > Aquatic > Marine > Intertidal zone... | reverse complement strand
TCACTCGCGCGATTGCCTCGGCCTCATCGATAACGCCTTTGAGGTCGACATCATCGAGTGTTGCGCCCAATTCTTCGATGTGGGTGTGCGAGTCTGTGAAACCAGGCAGTAATGTCGCCCCCCTCGCATCGATGAACTCGGTGTTCTCACCCTTAAGTGGCGCGACGCTCTCGCTAGAACCGATCGCTACGATAACGCCGTCTGTAATGGCGACAGACGACGCATCGGGGGTCCAGTTACCTTCTTTAACAGGCGCCCGAGCCGCGGGTACGCCCTCGCCATCGGGTTCGTCCCAAGCAAAAGTATAAATTCGGGCATTGTCGATAATTAGATCGGCGGCAGGTGCAGTGGCACTCGTCGTTTCGGGCTCCGTGCAGCCCAAGACTAGGGTAATAAGGCTAGCCAGCAAGATCCACCGCGCCGAAGGAAGTGAGCTCAGGTCGCGAATGCGCAAAGGGCATAAATTTGGAGTTAGAAAAGCGCGCATAGTCAGAGGTCCCCGTTCAAAGCTGAAACCGAATTCTCGCTCAGATTGAGGGAGTTAGCTATTACGTGGAGAAGGGCGTCACATTAAATCACGGTGTTCATCAACAGACGCTCGTGTGTTTGCAGGATTCGCTGTAAGTGGCGACAGCACTTTAGGCAAAACATTAAAAGACAGTATATAAAAAAGGGAGGCACGTTTCCGTGTCTCCCTTTTTCTCATTCTAGTTTCAAGTTGCTAGCCCCGATGATTCGGGGCCAAGCGACTTAGAAGTCTACGCGAACTCGTGCGTAGTAGAATGCACCTTCTGTGCCCCACGGTGTGCTGCCCGCGTAGAGGCTGCCGTCACCGATAGTGCCGTCGAGGTTAGTCTGGTTGATCGCTGCATCTTGGTCGAACGCATTGTTCGCACCAACTACGAAGGTGTAGTTGCTGTTCCAAGTGTAGGCAGCTTCGAGGTCGACTACGCTTTCACCACTGTAGCAGTTATCAGTGTTGAAGCCGCAGTTGATCGTGTAACCAAGACCTTGTGGTCCGCGAGGTGTTGTGTCGCCGCTCCATGATGAATCGATCCAGTCATCGTACGTACGCAGACGCGCGAGGAAGCGGAAATCGTTCAGGAAGTGGTTGTAGGTGAACACGCCACGGTTTTGAGGGTTCTGGTTTTCAAGACCCACTACGCGGTTGCGGTTAACTTCTGCACCAGCGTTATCAACTTCGGTCTCTGTCCAGTTCCATGCGGCGTTCAGTGTGCCGTTACCCATGTTACCGAAATCGAGGTTCCACGTTGCGACCAAGTCTATACCCTGTGTGGTAGTGGCGAAGTCATTTGTGTAGAAGGAGACTGCGCTGAGATCGGCAGCGCCCGGTACGCCACTCTCTTGTAAACAGAGAGCCAGGTTACTTCCGGCAGCTAGCGCTGTCGGGCACCCAACGCCAGCGATCGCGCTACGGCTAGCAATAGAAATTGTACCTGTTGCAGCTATACGATCTTCCAGTTCAATGTTGAAGTAGTCGACGGTTACATTGATGTCGCCGGTAACATCCCAAACCAGACCAAGCGAGTAGTTCTTTGAGTCCTCAGGCTTGAGAGCCTCAGCGCCAAGAGCTTGCGCGATTGGGTTAGTTGGTGGGATCTGACCTCGTTGTGACAATTCACCATCAATGGTAATCGTTGACAGCTTGGTTACGTTTTCCTGACCAGGAGTCGGGGCGCGGAAACCAGTGTTGTAAGACGCTCTTAGAGAGACAGCGTCATTGACACGGTAGCGTCCAGATACCTTGAAGTTCGTCGTATCGCCGAAGCTTTCGAAGTCTTCGTAGCGAACGGCAACGCCGGCTGTGAACGAGTCTGTGACATCAGCTTCGAGGTCTGTGTAGAGCGCGTAGTTCGAACGACCCCAGTAGCCAGCTTGTTCAGGGCTGAAGCCCGCGAAGCCGTGCGCACCGATGCTGAGGTTAGGCAGAGGCGTTACGCCATCGCTGTAGGTGTTAGAACCATCAACGTTTTGGAACGCAAAGCGACCAGCAACCCAAGAGTTTTTCTCACCGACGATTGTTTCGAAACGCTCGTCGCGCCACTCACCACCGAAAGCAACGTTCAGGTCCGAGGCAAAGCCATCAACCGGCATAGTGTAGACCATGTCGAGGTTGAAGTTTGTCTCTGACTGCACGTTTTGACCTAGATCAAACTTTCGCTGGAGTTCGCCATTTACAAAGCCGTCAGGGCCATTAGAAGGGTTCCACGTGTTGTCGATCATGAAGCTTACCGCGTTGCGGCCATAGCTTGCACTCACGTCGTAGCTGAGGTTAGACGTGATGTCGCCGCGGAAACCACCTACGAGGCTTGCGTCTTTGAGCTGCGCGCCAAATGCGGGCGTGTAGCCACCTGGAACCGCCTGATTCATCACCCAGCAGTTGTCGGGCAGATTAGCCAAGGCCAGCGCATCTGCTGCGACTGCTGCTTGATTCAAAGGAACACCACTGCCACCTGAGCCGGGGCTCGTGAGTGCTGGACAGTTAGATGTCACGCCCGTTGCACGGTTGCGAATGTTTGTGTCAACCACGGCTCGAGTGGAACCGTTTGTGTAAACGCCGCCACGAGAGTTCGGGTTGCGGTAGTAGAACCCACCGATCGTCTCACGCGAGCCGTAGTTACCGAACGCGTAAACTTCGAGGTCGTCGCTAACTTGGATGCCAGAGTTGAAGAACAAATTGTAATTGTCAATCTGCTCAGGAGCACCCCAGATTTGCGCAGGGTTTGCGACGTTCGCTTTCTGTGCCGCGTTACCGCTAGAAATGAGGGTAGCCGCATCGGTGCGCTGGAGTGTTCGGCTCGTTGGATCTTGCTCCATCCATGAACCTGTGATGTTTAAGAAGCCGTCATCCCCTAAAGGCATACCAATGTTGCCTTGAACCTGAACGAGATCACCGTCGCCTTCACCTGACTCGCCTGTGCGCACCTCAAGTGACATGCCTTCGGCAGAATCGTTGAGTTGGAAGCCGATCACGCCGGCAATCGCATCAGAGCCGTAGAGCGCGGCAGCGCCGTCACGGAGGACTTCAACCTGCTTAATCGCCATTGAGGGGATCGCGCTGATGTCAGCGCCTTGCGAACCGGAAGCCAATGAGCCGCCTAGCTCGGCAATGACACCTGAACGGTGACGACGCTTGCCATTCACGAGGATAAGGACGTTATCGGGTGGCAGGCCGCGAAGGTTTGCTGGACGAACAATAGTCGCTGCGTCCGAAATCTCGTTACGTGCGACGTTGTAAGAAGGGATCGCTGTCTTCAACATGTCATCCATGTCTGCGAAGCCCATGTTGACGAATTCGTCGCCGCTGATTACATCGACCGGCACAGATGAATCTGTGTTGCTGCGCTGTGGACGACGCGAGCCGATGGTTACAATCTCTTCAACCATTTCATCGGCTTGTTGTGCGAGAGCCAGAGGTGCGAAACCAGCTGGAACGAGCAGACCAAGCGCGATGGCGGTAGGGAGTACCCTACGTGCCGTTTTAGGTCTATTTATCATTTACTTTCCCCTTGTAGAAGTAAGCTGTGTGTTACCTGCGAACAGGCTAAGAGTTAACTCCGCCACAGCTCAAAAGCGCATTTCACAGTTTTTGATCACTGCTAAACAACGCACCGAGTGCCACGGCATTGAGATAGGATAAGTGTCTGAGCGACAAATGTCCAATAATGACCTAATTATGGCAATAGAATATCTTTACTCTTTGCACTGTAATGGTGCGTTTTTAGAAAGGGTGTTGAGAGAGGCTCTTACTCTTTGATAAATATCAAATTTTCGCTAATTTTTTTACGCCTTTTTGATGATTCTTCTTAGCGTACCTAGTGGGAGGAAAGCATTCTTGCCTGCGATGCTAGGTTAAAATTTAGCGCTCGATCGTTCCAAATTGTGATTCTTCGTTGAGCGAGATCAATTGGGCTGCTTTAATGCGTGCGTCTTGGCTCACAGGGCGAGCGAGACGGGCGACTCACGTGCGCAACAAAACCCCAACAACAAGAATAAAACCAGGGAGTACTGGGAGTAATGGTAATCTCGTCTTACCCCGCGCGGGGGATAATTCTCGTGCAAAGTATCTTGTGTCTTTTCCTACTCTTTTTCGGACAGAAAGCATTTGGGCAGAATGACCAGCCCTCGGCCGCTCAGCTCGCGGCAGTGTTGCCGCAGGCCGAGCGTTTTTCGCCTAAGCAAGGTAACCCACCTGTTTACATTGGCTATGGCGTTGGCGAAGAAGACGCCGAGGTGGTTGGCTATGCATTCGAGACAACCGATTTCGATCCGCAGGAAATTGGCTACAGCGCACCTATCGAAGTGCTCGTTGGCGTTGACCTTGAGGGTGAACTTACCGGCATCGAAATTCTTTTCTATCGCGAATCGTATAAGAGTATCCGCGGCGATTTCCTAAACACTGAGCGCTTCCCTAATCAATTTGATGGCAAAAGTGTCGCAGACGGCTTTCGCGTAGGTCGCGATATCGATGGCGTGTCGCGCGCGACGATAAGCAGCTGGGCCGTCTCGCGGGGCATTCGTAACAGTGCCCGCGAAGTCGCGCGCGCCTATTTAGGTGAGGCAGCAATTTTCGCCAATGCAAGCGTCGAGGAGCAGGCGTTGTCGCTTCTCGCGCCACTCTCATGGGAAGCATTGATTGATGATGGGTTGGTAAAGCCTTGGTCAGTAAAGTTAGAAGATGGCTCGCAGATCGATTTGACCGTCGCGTTTATGGGCAACGAGAAGCTTGGCGAAATGTTGGTTGGCGCTGAGGACTATTCGCGCGCCGAGCGCGAGGCAAGCAATCGGGTGAGAGAGGGCGCGCTGCTGCTGATTGGAATCGCTGGCAACGCGAGTTCGCCGTTTCGGCAAGAAAACCTGGCGCTCCAGCAGGGCGACTGGACGTATCAGGTTGAGCGCCGCCGGTTCGTTTACGTCGGTAGTGCCGAGGCGGGCAAGAGTCGCGACAAAATGCGCTTTGCCGGCGCGATTGTGCTCCCGCCAGAAGTCGACATCGCGCAGCCTTTTACGCTTTTCTACAACACAGGGAAAGAGGTCGACAGCATCGATCAGCTCGAACAGGTTGACTATCAGGTGCCGCCGATAGCGCTGGCGTTGGCACAGGGGCGCCAAGTGCCCGCCGACTATTTGCCTGAGATGCTTGATGAATACGCCGATCTGCCAATCGAAACGGGCCTGCAGTCACTGCTAGGCAGTGCGCCGTGGACGGAGACAGCATTGCTCCTGCTCCTGCTTACGGTGGCGATGACCGCATTTCTGCAAAAGAATGCTCGGCTGCGCTGGGTGGCGTTGCTGTCAACTTTTGTGTACCTGGGTTTTTTCAACGGCACGTTCCTGTCCGTATCGCATATCACGAATTTCATGAAACAGGGTCCGGGTTTATTTCTTAACGATCTGCCGCTGCTCATTCTAGTTGTCTTCACCTTGGTGACGACGGTATTTTGGGGTCGGGTTTTTTGCTCCTCGCTTTGTCCGTTTGGTGCGCTACAGGACATCATAGAACACATCGTTCCAAAAAGCTGGCGCAGAAATCTGCCGCAGTGGCTTCACGATAGAGCTCTTTGGCTTAAGTATGTGATTTTAGCTGGTCTTATCACAATGGCGGTAGCTTACGCAGAACTCAGTGTATTTCAGTATTTCGAGCCTTTTGGCACGCTTTTCTACCAGAGCCAGTCGCTTCTTCTTTGGGTGATTCTCTTCCTGTTTATTGTAGGTAGTATTTTCGTCCCTCGCTTTTATTGTCGCTATGCTTGCCCACTCGGTGCGTCGCTCGGCGTAATAAGTATTGCCGCCTTTTGGAAGATTAAACGCGTGCCACAGTGCGAGGTGTGCAAGGTCTGTGAGAAGGCCTGTCCGACGGGTGCAATACGAATGCAGGCGATTGATTTTAAGGAGTGTGTGCGCTGCGACGTGTGCGAGAGCAAGCTAATTAGGCAGGTTGGCGTCTGTAAGCACAGTGTCGAATCAGTGCGGGCCAGGCACAAAGCTTGGCAGCCGATTACGGTCAAATAGTCGCCACCACGATTTATTTGTAATCGTTAATTTCGATTTAAGTAATTTTTTTATTTCGTTTTACCGATAAATCAATTCTCCTCATACTAAATCAGTAGTGAGAACCAGGAGAAGTTCTCCAACGGTTGCTTATGCGATTTAGGTTTATACGCGCGCGAGCGCAGGAGAGTTGGCATGAACGAGCAGACAAGCACCCTAGCATTGACAGTAGGTGACAGAGTGCCACGAGCGGTATTTAAGACACGTGTGCGCGATGAATCTGTAGGAGGCGATAACCCGTTCGTTTGGAAGGACGTGACGACAGACGATATTTTCGGCGGTCGCCGTGTGGCTGTGTTCTGCCTACCTGGTGCATTTACGCCCACATGCAGCAGCACGCATCTGCCGGGATTCGAAAGTAAATACGACGAACTCCGTGCGCGGGGCGTTGAGGAGGTCTATTGCTTAAGCGTAAACGACGCGTTCTCAATGTTCCAATGGGCAAAACAGCTACAGGTACAGAAAGTAAAAATGTTGCCCGATGGCAACGGCGAGTTTTCACGCAAAATGGGCATGTTAGTGAAAAAAGAAAATCTAGGTTTCGGAGAGCGTTCATGGCGTTATTCGATGTTGGTCGACGACGGTGTGATTACGCTGCTGAACGCTGAGGCAGGTAAAGTGGACAACTGTGAAACAGACCCGTTTGAATGCAGTGACGTTGATACCTTGCTAACCCAGATCGACAAACTCGCTGCAAGTGCCGCTTAGCAACTCATTAAAGCGAGAGCGGCAGAATTGTCTGCCGTTCTGGCTTTAAGCCTTTCAGTTCTCATTCAGAGGGCATTTAAGTCGGCGATAAGACCTTCGGCATAGTCCAATATGGCTTTCCTTTCTGCATCACCCTGTTTGTCCCAGCCTTTAAACAACATCGCGATGCGAGGATTCTTCGCAAGCCTCTCACGATGTTTGATCATGAATCGCCAATAAAGGCTGTTTAGAGGGCACGCGCCACGTCCGGTTTTACGCTTTACGTCATAATGGCAACTACTACAGTAGTCGCTCATTTTGCTTATGTAGTTGCCGCTTGCTGCGTAGGGTTTGCTTGCTATAAGCCCACCATCACTAAACTGCGACATCCCTCGTGTATTTGGCATCTCGACCCATTCGATCGCGTCGACATATATACCTAGATACCATGTATCGACCTCACTAGGTTCGATGCCGGCGAGCAAACAGAAGTTGCCTGTGATCATAAGACGCTGGATATGATGTGCATAACTGGTGTTCAAAGATTGGCCAATTGCCTCGCTCATACAGCGCATTGATGTCTTTTCGTTCCAGAAAAAATCAGGCAACGGCGCGTGAGCATCGAGCGCGTTCTTTTGGCTATAGCCAGGCATATTGATCCAGTACATGCCGCGCATATATTCGCGCCAGCCGAGTATCTGTCTTACGAAGCCTTCCACCTGCGCGAGATCAATTTCACTTGGTCGAGCATCGAGAGCGGCGATCGCTGTGTCGATGACTTCGCGCGGGTGTAGTAACTTACAGTTCAACGCGAAACTAATGCGAGCATGATAGAGGCTCCATCTATGCGGTGAGTTGCAGGTCATCGCGTCTTGAAACGTGCCGAAGAGTGGCAAGCAGTTCGTACAGAAAAACTCGAGTTGAGCCTGCGCTTGGTCTCGATTAATTGGCCAAATAATGGATTCGGCTTTTACGCCAATTGTCTTTATCTTGTGTCTTTCGAGTCTTTCAATGATCGCTCTGACATCATTCGCGAAGACCAAGGGAGTAGGTAACGCCTCGATGTCCTGCTTTTTAAGCTTCTTACGATTCTCGGCATCGAAATTCCAGCGTTCTCCGCGTGGTTGATCCCCCTCCATGAGTATATCAAAGCGTTTGCGCATTTTTCGGTAGAAATTTTCCATTCTTACGGCCTTGTCAGCCGTAAACATTTTCTCTATTTCGGGGTAGGGAAGGAGGAAATGCTCAGATTCGTAGCGCGTCTTGCTGCAGTGCGCAGGCGGTCGGAATTGCTCAAGCTGGCACATAAGCCGGTATTCGTCCGGACGCTGATAGTCGAAGTGCAAGACTGCGCTGTTTGCGCAGAGCGCAGTGATCAGTTCGGGCAGGGTCTTAAAGGGCGCTGTCGAATCGAGGTCTAAATGGAGTACAGTGTGCCCGAGATTCGCTAAGGTCTCTGCAAAGTCACGCATAGCTGCAAAGAACGCGCACACTTTCTGGCAGTGGTGCGGGGCGTAATCCGTCTCCTGTCGGAGTTCGGCGATCACATAAAGGATCGTCTCATCGCACTTCTCGAACCACGAATGTGACATCGCGAGTTGGTCGCCCAAAATCCATCGAATTCGTGACGTGTTCGATGGCACTGTGAGCGTGTTTTCGAGAAGCATAATGGCAAATGACCCTTTGTTAGTTAGCGCCTGCGCTGGCAGTAAAGACATACTGATGGGTGACTAATGAATAACGCCAGATAGATTAAGCCAGACCAATCTCGACGCCTGTATTGACCGTACTATAAGCCATCGCCAACGGAGGGTGACATGGAGGGTGACATGACAAGAGCAGAAAAAATTATTTCGACGCTCGGCTACGCTGGTCTAATCCCATTCATAGCCGCCTGCGCGCTGCTTTATTCCGGCGCGGCGACGCTCGCTAACCAGATTTTTCTCAGCTACAGCGCGATCATTCTGTCCTTCTTGGGCGGAACTCACTGGGGCAGGCTAATCGCCTCGGATGTCTCCCTCAAAGTAAGCGTGGGACTGCTCGCACTTCTCGCGAGTAATGTGTTCGCTCTGCTGGGCTGGGCTGCGCTCCTCTTGAGCCAGTATGGCAGCGTCTATCCGTTCGTCATACTCACCATCGGCTTTGTCATGCTGTTTATGGTGGAGGTTGCAGCAATGCCGACAATAGTTAGCACTGTTCATCGCCGCTACACGGCTTTTCGCGCTTTTTTAACCATTACCGTCCTGATTTTGCACGGGGTGTTTATACTCTTGAGCGCTTAGCGCTTTCTGCGATGGAATTTATTTTTCAGGCAAATTACAAGGTTTCTGTTATGAATCGCTACCCGTTAACCCTTTTCTTTGATAGCTACTGCCCGGTTTGCAGCGCAGAAATGAAGGAACTCGAAAAATTGGATACCGCAGGCAATCTGCGTTTCGAAGACATTCATGTCGACGATTTTTCCGCTCGTTTTCCGCATATTGACCCTGTCGCGGCAAATAAGATTATGCACGGGGTTTATGCCGATGGAACCATGATATTGGGCCTTGATGTCGCACATCAGTCCTGGCGCGCGGTGGGTCAGAAGCGCTGGCTGGGAATTTTGCGGCTCCCTGTTGTACGCTGGTTTAGTGACCTTGGTTATTTATTCTTCGCACGGTATCGCTACGGTATTTCATATATTTTGACCGGCCAGAGGCGCTGCGAACCCTGTGCCAAACTAGAGACTGAGAGCTGCGCGATAGCGGAAAAGACCGAGACTCAAAAACTATGAGCGACGCAGTGCTAGTGATAGGCGCGCAAAGCGAGATAGGACAATCTCTTATCGCAAAGGTTATAGCCGAGGAGAAGACATCGCAGGTTATCGCGATAAGTCGCAGCGATTGCCCTAACTCGCTCGCGTCGCGAGTGTTAGACGAGGCGCGGTTGGCATGGATGCGCTGCGATTATAGTGACGAGCAGATGAAGAATGTGGTTGAGCGCTGTGGGGCATTGCTCGCGGAGAAAAATGCAACACTGAGTCGTTTGATCATATGCAATGGCCGTCTGCACGACTCGACTATTAGTCCGGAAAAGCGCATCGAAGATCTCGATCGTGACACGCTGCACGCAATATTCGAGAGCAACGCTGTGATTCCCGCACTCTGGCTGAAACATTTTAAAGTGTTTCTCAAGGCACATCTCAAGGGAAAAATCCCCGCTGTGATTGCTGTGCTAAGCGCCAGGATAGGCAGTATCGAAGACAATGGAAAAGGGGGCTGGTATGCGTACCGCGCCTCGAAGGCTGCGCTAAATATGCTGCTAAAAACGAGTGCTATCGAATATCAGCGCTCGCTCCCCGAGCTGCGGTTCATTGCCTTTCATCCCGGCACTACAGACACTTCTTTGAGTAAGCCTTTCCAGCGCTCCGTGCCGGAGGGTAAATTATTCACGCCTGATTTCGTCGCAGCATCATTGCTTGCTCGCCTTAGTGAAGCACTTGCAGTGAGCAGGACATCGGCCAGTTTCGTTGCTTGGGATGGTAGTCAGATCCCTTGGTAAGTTGCCAATCTCGATTGCTCTCGGTTAGCCTAAACCTATAAAAGCGCCAAGATCGCGCTCCCCCGTTTCGCTCTACAAGGAGGTCCACCATGATTATCCGAAAAACTACAGGCAGCGCTTTGCTCTTTAGCTTGGCTCTTGCACTCTTATCGCTGTCGACATCTTTGCAATCTGCAGAGGGCGTCGTTTGGGATCTCACTGGCGTCTATGCCGATACCGACGCATGGGAATCCGCATTAGAGGCCGCACAGGCAGACATTGCCGATTTGCCTGAGTTGGCGGGTTCACTAGGCGACAGTGCAGCGTCTCTGAGTGCTGCACTCGACCGCATTTCCTCGCTTGAGAAGGAAATCGCGAGGATCTATGTCTATACCAGCCTTATTTTTGATTCGGATCAGCGTGATCCCGAGGCTCAGGCACGAATGGGCCGCTCGCGAGCGCTTTATGCAAGTTTCGAAGAATCGATATCGTGGCTAGCGCCAGAAATACTCGCCGTGGGTGAAGCCCGCATCGAATCCTTTCTTGCAGCCAATGAAGCGCTTGCAGTACATGCTTTTTATTTGCGCGACACGCTGCGCCGGGCTCCCCACACCCTGGATGCGAAAACAGAGGAGATCTTAGCTCAAGCGGGTCTCGCACTTAATGCGTCGGAACAGATATACGAAAGTTATGCTAACGCCGATATTCCTTGGCCGACGGTAACGTTGAGTGAGGGGCAGGAAGTTACTCTTTCGCAGGCAGGCTACTCGCTTTGGCGTGCTGCGCCGAATCGTAATGATCGAAAATTGGTTTTCGATGCTTTTTGGCAAACGTGGAATCAATATAACGACGGCATGGGCGCGACGATGGCGGCCAACGTTCAGTCGAATGTGTTTAGTGCGAGAGTTCGCAACCATGAGTCAACCTTGGCAGCTAACCTCTTTAACGATGGCCTGCCTCCCGAGGTCTATACACAGCTAGTTACGCAGGTTAACCAATCGCTTCCATTATTCCATCGTTATCTCTCATTGCGCGGGCGTATGCTCGGTATCGATGATCTTAGGTATTACGATATCTATCCACCGTTGGTGGAAGTCGACACTGGTGAGTTCGATCTGGCGCGCTCTGCGGAGATAACCTTTGAGGCGCTCAAACCCTTTGGCGAAGAGTACCTTGCCTTACTAAGGACAGGATTAGATGGCGAGTGGATGCACAGTCACCCTGCACCCGGTAAGCGTTCTGGGGCTTACATGAATGGCTCTATCTATGATGTTCACCCCTTTGTGCTGCTAAATCATAACAATGACTATGAGTCGCTGTCGACGTTCGCTCACGAATGGGGGCATGCGGTTCACAGCCTGCTAGCACAGGCGCAAAACCCCTATGAGACGGCAAGCTATTCAACCTTCACTGCCGAAATGGCGTCAACGATTAATGAAATATTGCTGCAAGAATACATGATTGAAAACGCTCGCAGCGATGAAGAGAAGCTGTTTTATTTGGGTGGAGCGCTCGAGAATATTCGCGGCACACTGTTTCGCCAGACGATGTTCGCCGAGTTCGAGCTAGCGATGCATGAAGCCGTGGAGGCTGGCGAGCCCCTTACTGGGCCCAAATTGTCTGAAATGTATGGCGAGCTTCTGAAACGTTATCATGGCCATGATCTCGGTGTCCTGACAATCGACGATGAATACGCCGCCGAATGGGCGTTTATTCCGCATTTCTATTACGACTTCTACGTTTTCCAGTACGCAACATCGATTACAGGGGCAGCGTGGTTTGCGGAGCAATTTTTGGCAGGTGATGAGCAGGTACGCGACGCGTTTATTCGGGTGTTAAGCGCTGGTGGTTCGGATTACGCGCACACTATTTTGCGGGACGAAGCGGGACTTGATATGACTTCGGCCGAGGCTTATGGGCCGGTGCTAAGAAGAATGGAATCGCTGATGGATAGGATTGAGGCGCTGCTGTAAAACAGTCCGCGTTAAAAAAAACGGGAAGCGCTGCTTCCCGTTTTTTTGCTAAAGGCTGTTAGTCAGCAAAGCTTGGAATAGTTTTGGGATGAGCGTAAAGCCACTCGACTACCTGCGCCGTAAAGGTCGGCGAAAACGCGGGCACATGTGAACCATCCACGATTGTCCACAGTTCGGCAGAGCCTCCTGCTTTACACCCTTTTTTAAACACGACGGTTGACGATTCATGGCCATCTAGGGTGCTCACCAGATCGCGCAATTCGCGCTCCTCACCTTCGGCTTTGCAGCCGTTATACTCGGCCCACCGCTTTACAGTATCCAATGCCGACGGATAGTAATTCTGCAGTATATGCGAGCCTTCGTATGCAATTGTACCGTCTGCTGTGCCGTGGATCTGAAGCACGTGTACGGGGCTTTGGGGCGGCTCACGCTCCTCTAAATGACTTGCACCGGCAAGGCTTGCAATGGCAGCAATAGTATCGGAATGCTCATAGGCGGCACGATAGGACATGAATCCACCGTTGCTGTGCCCTACGAGGTAGATGCGATTGTTGTCGACAGTGAATTTAGACTTCACTTCTTTGATGATGTCAGCGATATAGGCCGAATCGTCGACCTCGGTGGAGAAGAAGTCGCAACAGGCGTCCGAAGCATTCCAGAAGCGATTCTGATCGCCACCCGGCTCGCGGTTGCCGTCTGGGGCTACCAGCAGAAACCCATATTGATCAGCTAGCTTACTAAAGCCCATATAGTTGTCTTGCATCGCACCACTCGATGTGTAGCCGTGCAGCAACACTATCAGAGGAGTGGGATTTTCGCTTGAGTATCCGGCTGGCACAGTGATCGGCAGTTCGCCGCGTCCGAGGTCGATAGACTGTGCGTTCAAGGCGAACGAGGCTATGACGAAAGTGACTGCCACGAAGGCAGTGGATAGTCGATGTAACATGATTTCGATCCTCATTGATCTCAGTAATTTAACGAGCCAAAGTTTACCCTAAATCTCCTTTACCAAAATAGGGGATTAGGGAAGGGGTTCTGGCCTTGTATCGTCTGAACTCGGGGTCGTTGCCCCAGCGTGACTCGGCATTTTGCTCGAGCAACGGCACGCCGCTGACTTTTAATAGAAGAAAGATTACAAAGACTGGAGAGATCAGTGTCATCCACTGCCAGCCTGAGAGTACCGGCAGCGCGATGATGGCGATGCCGATCCACAGAATGATTTCACCGAGATAATTGGGATGGCGAGAAATCGACCAGAGTCCGCTACTGATGAATTTCTCGGCATTAGCAGGGTCTTTGCGAAATATTGTTTTCTGCCGGTCGGCAATGACCTCGATGACAAAGCCTAGTGCCCACATTGCGGTACCAATTACCAAAAATGCGTCAACCGGCGATTGTGACTGCGAAGTCATTGCTGCGAGACCCGAGGCCATGGTCATAAAGACCCAGGTTCCACCCACAGTCCACGTAAACAAAAAACGGAAAAACTTGGTTTTTATCTGTGTGAAGCGGCGGTCTTGGCCGGCTTTTTTGACCCTGATGAAAAGAAAGCTGCCAAGCCGCACAGCCCACACGCAGATGAGCGTGGCAACCACGAGCCCTCGCGCATCGAAGGAGGGCACGAGTATGAAAGCGAGGGCGACTGTCGCGACATAGGAAATGGAGCCAATCAGGTCAAAGTAATGCTCGGTCTGAAACAGGTAGGCGGGAATGAAGCCTAGCCAGTGCAAGACGAAACCTACAGAAGCACAGAGCATGAAGATGGGCATACCATTGAACAAGTTGCTATTACTGCTGCCAGCGAGTGCTATGAGCGTGCTGAGGGTGACGGCCACAACGATACCAATTATCGATTTGAGCATAGTCCTTTCCTTTTTCCGGGCACATCTTTGTCGGTGCACCTCTCATTGTTATCAATAACGCTAAGTTGCGGCTTAGCGGTTCATTCGGTTTAACCTTGTTAAATACTTAGAGTTTCTCTGCTAGGCTACGGTATCTGACATCGTCTGTTTTTTGGGCGGTAGTGATGCGAAATCGCCTTCGCGCTTTTCACCCGCAGCTGTCATAGCTTCGCGAACCTCGGCCGAGCTCAGCATGCTGGCATTCCAGATACTAATATAATCTAGGCTATCCGCTGTGCTGTGATCTCGGGAATAGGTGATCAGGCGTTTACTGCCATAGATTGCGATCGGCGCCTTTTTGGTGATTTCGCGAGCGACGCTCATTACGCCTGCCAGCAGTTCTTCGTGGGTATCGAAGACGGCATTTACCAGTCCTATCTCTTTCGCTTCTTGGGCACCCATTCGTCTCCCCGTGTAGGCGAGTTCGCGTGCAATCCCCTCGGGAATGAGTTTGGTGATGCGTGGGAACGTGCCGACGTCGGCGGTCATGCCGATGTTGATTTCGAAAATAGTGAGGAAACCGTCTTTGCTCATGTAGCGCATGTCACAGGCGGTGATCAGATCTACACCCCCGCCAATTGCGCCGCCCTGTATCGCTGCGAGTACAGGTACGCGGCACTCCTCTAAGCAATTGAACGTGCGCTGCATGCGCAGTACATTGTCGTAGAAGCGGGCGCCATGCCGTCTTTTCTGATGCTCCAGCTCTCGCGGGTCATCCGTAGAGGCTTCGCTGCTCGCGAACACAGCCGTGTCGATACCCGCGCTAAAGTGTGGGCCCGTCGAGGAAATCACAATGACGCGAACGCTGTCGTCCTGTTCGAGCTCGCTAATGACAGCGGGCAGTTCGTCCCAGAATGCGGAAATCATACTATTTCGCTTTTCAGGACGATTGAGCACGATGTGTGCAATATAGTCGGCGATCGAGACATCAAAGCAGGTTGTTTTCACAGGGTTCCTCATTCTGGGTCGGTGCGCGTTTTCCGCGATTTTACGCAGACTACCCCATTAGATGACAGAGTCAATTGTACTCATGCCTTATTCTCAATGAGGTAGGCAAGCGCTAGATCGATGTTCGAGTATTGCAGCGCGATGCCTAGGTTTGAAAGGCGCTTAGAGACGACCGACGAACGGCCCAGCAGCAGTGCGTCGCCCATTTCGCCAAACAAGAGTCGAATGAAGACTTTTGGTAAGGGGAACGGTGTGGGTCGGCGGATTGCGCGACCAAGTGACTTGGTAAAATCAGCGTTGGTAATGGGTTCGCCGGCGACGAGATTGAGCGCGCAGGCGCCTTGCTGGTCAGTGTGGGCGGCAAGTGACTCTGGCTCCTGAATCAGCGTTGTGAGTATAGCCACAGCATCGGTTAGGGCAATCCAGCTCATCGGCTGTTTGCCGTCTCCAAGCCGGCCTCCCATACAGAGCGAAAATGGCAGCATTAATTTGCCGAGCACGCCGCCTTTAGTGCTTAGTACGACGCCGAAGCGAAGATGGGCTGTGGGTATACCTGCAAGCCTTGCGGGCGCCGTTGCTTGTTCCCAACGCGTGGCGACAGCTGCCAGAAAATCGTTCCCGGCGGGCGAGTCTTCGTCGAGAGGGTCGTCCGACTCGCCATAGAACCCCACTGCAGAGGCTGATAGGAAGATATTAGGAGATTTGGTCTTCGTCGCCAGGGCTGAGGCGAGCGCGGTGGTGATGTCGACGCGGCTGTTAACTATCTCCCTCTTACGGCTGTCGGTCCAGCGGCCATCGGCGATGCTCGGACCGGCGAGGTTGACGACAGCATCAAGGTGAATAGAGTCGTCCAGCGTTACCCGCTTAGACTCTGATGAGTAATTGAATTGGGCCTCAGGATTATCTCTTGCGAGTTTATGGACGGCGAAGCCGGCTTTGCGAAGATGATCCGAAAGCGCTGTGCCGATTAGACCACTCGCGCCGCTAATCAATACTGTTTGCTGCATTGCCTTGCTTCCTTGCTCATGCGAATTGGGCGCCACTAGTTTTCAGGGAGCGCGCTTATCTCAAAGTGGATTTCGTTGCGGCGCATAAAGGGCGGCGTGAATGGCGCATTGTAAACGGCCGTCGAATACTCTCCGACAGTCTCAACGCCTCGCTCCGAGAGATGCTGTTCCAGTTTGGCCTTATATTTCTTCACGTTCTTCTCAGTCCAGCGGCCCGAATAGCGAATGCTGGCAATCAGTCTCACCGGCATTTCTCTGATTGTAATGGAGGAGTTTGACGGGCGTGGCGCGCTGTCGAGGTTGAATTTACTGGGTAGCATAAACGCTAAGCGGTTTTGGCCTCCGCGTGAGGACTCCACGACGGGCGCAGTCATCGCTATTTTCATGCTTTGCCTCTGAACCACGGGCGATGTCATTTCAATTTTGGTCTCGAGGGTGTTCTCGCCAGAGATGTAGTCGAAGAGCTGCATGAACCCGTCGCGCGTATCCTTGCCCCAGTCACCCACCTCGGCAATCGCGGTTTCGGCGACTAAATAGGCGTCGTAGCGGCGGTATTCTATATTGCCGTCGACGAACAGAACCTCATATTTAGGCTGCTCGAGAGCGTAGCTGTCGACCGCCGCGATAAGGAATAGGCAAAGCAATGCCCCTTTCAAAAGGTGTAGGGAGCTATATGCCGGTTTGCCCAGGGCATGTCTGAATAACCGTGGTGACCTAATCATCGTTCCAAATTCCTCACTTTCTCTGGAGTGTGCCAATGTAAGAATCGATAACCAGATCTACGCTCTGCGGGTAGGAATGGTTTTAAGTGCGTCTGGTCTCGCGATCGAAAGACCCGATCGGAAGACCTGATCGGAAGCCCATTGAGGTTGAAGCTGACTAAAGCAGAGCGAATGTGTGGGGCTAGAGGGCGAACGGTAAAGGGCGAAAAGTCATGATAGATCGAGTGATCTGCGTTTAAAAATTCGGCGTTTACGCTATCAGGACAGGGATTCTCTCCCGAGATCAATTGAAAGCAGGCGCCATCCCCCCGCTTTCATTCCCCTGAAGTGTCCTTTCTAGCTGTAACTCAGTTAGTCCCTAGAAGCTTTAGGCCGACGCTGTCGGCCTTTTTTTTGCCTGTGCTTTAGAGAAAGTTTCAGGCAATCCTTTTCTTGCCGCTTATAGAACACCCCTAACCGTTTATTAGTCCACTTTGAGCGATACCGTCAAAAATAAACTGCACGGCGAGTGCAGCGAGGAGCACACCGAAGATGCGTGTCACTACATGCATACCGGTGACACCGAAAAGACGTTGAATTTTGCTGGCCAATAGCAACATGCCGAAGGTGAGCACAAGAATTATCATCAGCGAGGCGATTACCGCCGCCTGCAGAATCAGTTCTCCTTCGGTATTGGCCATGAGCAGTATTACTGCGCCCATGGCGCCAGGGCCAGCTATTAACGGAGTGGCGATCGGGAACACTGAAATATCACGCTTTCCCAGTGCTTCCTGTTCCTCTTCATCTGTAGTCGACGTGCTCCCGGAAGAGCGCGCGAACACCATGTCTATACCGATAAGAAGGAGCAGAATGCCGCCCCCTGTGCGAAGTGCAGCTATTGAAATCCCTAAAGCGAATAACAGTGACTCGCCAATAAGCGCGAACGTGATCAAGATGCCTGTAGCGATTAGTGCGCCGCGCACAGCCATGCGACGTCGGTGCTTCGGAGCCTCTCCGGCGGTTAGCGCGGCGAAAACAGCAGCGACATCGAGTGGTCCAATGGTCGCAAAAAATGTCGCGAGGCCCACGGTAAACGTTTCGAGGATTAATCCGTCCATAACAAATTTATAAAACCAAGGGGGGGTGACTGGGAGCGTTCTATTATAGTTTATCGATCGGTTAGCGCCATCTTAACGGCGGCTTCTGCGTGTATTGAAGTGGTGTCATACAGAGGAGTTTCCGTGTGGCGCTGCTGAACGAGAAGAGCTATTTCTGTGCAGCCAAGAATAACCGCCTGTGCGCCGCGTTCTGCCAGTTCTGCGATTTGCTCGACATAAAACGCGCGTGATTCAGCATTTATCACGCCAAGGCACAGTTCTTCGTAGATTATTGTACTCACGCGAGCACAATTTGCTGGGCTGGGCACTAATACCTCGATACCAAATTTATCCGTTAAACGTGCCTTGTAGAAGGTATCCTCCATTGTGAAACGAGTGCCGAGTAACCCTACACGATGAATTTTATCATCGACAAGCTGTTGTGCCGTGGCGTCGGCAATGTGTAGGAGGGGGATGTCGATCGCAGATTGAATGGCGTCGGTGACTTTGTGCATAGTGTTTGTGCAGATCACGAGAAAATCGGCACCGCCGGCTTGCACATTGACTGCAACCTTTGCGAGTAATTCGCCCGCGCGAGTCCAATTTCCTTCGCGCTGCAACTGTTCTATCTCATCGAAGTCGACGCTGATGAGACAGATTTTGGCGGAGTGAAGTCCGCCGAGTTCGCGTTTTATTCCCTCGTTGACTGCCCGGTAGTAGCTTGCGGTAGATTCCCAGCTCATGCCGCCGATCATTCCGATTGTTTTCATCATGAAGCGCTCCTCTGAGCCGCAATGCTAACGCAGTCGCGCCCAGAAAGCACAAAGCCCGCAGAGGCGGGCTTTGGTGAACAGCTCGCGAGTATTAATTGCTCGGCGTTAGACGCAGGATGCCGCGGTTCTCGGTAGCGATATAAATCGCGCCCTCGGGGCCTTGGTGAATATCGCGAATTCGGCCAATGCCGTTTAAGAGAGTCTCCTCCATCATCGCCATCTTGCCTTCGTCGTTCAGATCGACTCGCGCGAGTTGCTGGCCCCGAAGTCCGCCGACGAAAATATCACCTTTCCAATTCGGGAATAAATCGCCGCTGTAAATCATGAGTCCCGCTGTTGCGATGGAAGGCACCCAGAAATGCTTTGGTTGTTCCATGCCCTCACTTTGCTGCGAGCTATGAATGGGGAGACCGGGACCATAGTTCACGCCGTAGCCGATGACTGGCCAGCCATAATTCTTGCCAGCTTCTTCTATGTTTAATTCATCGCCACCTTGAGGCCCATGCTCGTCTGTCCACACATCGCCAGTTACTGGATGGATATCGATTCCCTGAGGATTGCGATGCCCATAGCTGTAGATCTCAGGCAAGGCATCTCGGCGACCGACAAAAGGGTTATCACTAGGCACTCGGCCGTCGTCATGTAGGCGGATGACAGTGCCGTTATGATTGGCAAGGTCCTGTGCCGGATGCGCTTCCAGATTACCAGAAGGTGGGGCTTGGCGGTCGCCAATGGTAATAAATAAGTAACCGTCGTTATCGAACGCGATGCGGCCGCCATAGTGGCCGTTGCGCCCCGCAGTATCGGCCTGGAAAATGGTCTCGACATTGCTTAGCCTGTCGTTTTCAAATGTGCCACGGATCACCGTAGTCGTTGACTCATCAGGCAATGGCTTTGAAAAGCTAAGATAGACGAGCTTATTCGATTCGAAATCGGGATGTGGCAGTACATCAAATAATCCGCCCTGGCCTACTGCATGGACTTCGGGTACACCTTCAACCGGTGCAGCTAGTAGCGAGCCATTGCGCACTATGCGAAGGCGTCCAGGACGCTCCGTCACTAGCATGTCGCCATTAGGTAGCCATGTCATTGACCACGGCACTTCCAATCCTTCTGCGACTGTCGTGATTTCGAAATCGTGTGCTGCTGATCTGTACGTGTCGCCCTGTGCGAGCGCGCTAAGCGGGGCAAGACCTGCAATTGCGGTTGCGAGGGCAAGACTCGCAAAGGTTCGGTTAGATCGGTTTCGCTTTGTCATGGGGTAGACTCCGGAGATTTAGTTAAATAAGTTCGGCTCGCTGTTTGGGTTTAGCCCTTATCGATGTGTCCGAGCTTGGTAGTCGATTGATGCTGTTACTCTCGACGAGCATTCTAGACGCTATTCGAAGGAGAGGCTATGTCTTGGAGGCATCAACCTGGGTGCTTCTGAGAGTAGATAAACTGTTAGCATCAGAGTCGAGCAATGAGCATTTGCTGCATTGCTAACTCTTGCAGCGTTATACGGATTAAGCCCCTATAGCGATCAATACTTCTCGCGGGGAGGAAGCATGGTAACCGAAACAAGAAATAATCGCTCATGGCTGGGCAGTTGGCGACGAATCAGTCTCTTTTTATTTTTAGCAAGCTGGCTCAGCGCCAATGCTGAAGAGGCACCCCTTATTGATATTTCCTCGGCGGTGCCAACCGTCGTTGTCGATGCACGCTATGCCGGTTCGCATAATTTTGTCGGGGCCCCGGTCGATGGCTATTTAGAGGCCAAAGTGCTGCTCACAAAACCTGCAATCGAGGCGTTACGGTCAGTTCAGGCGGGTCTTGCTGAATTCGGACTCGGCTTGAAGGTATTCGATGGTTATCGTCCGCAGCGGGCAGTGGATCACTTCGTGCGCTGGGCGCGTGACCTTGAAGACACAGAGACTAAAGATGAATTTTATCCTCGCGTAGACAAAGCCAACCTCTTTAGCGACGGCTATATCGCTGAGCGTTCAGGGCACTCTCGAGGCAGTACAGTAGACCTGACGCTTGTTGATTTAGACACGGGGAGGGAGCTCGATATGGGAACTCCTTGGGATTTTTTCGATCTTACCTCGTGGCCTTCCAGCAAGGAGCCTAGCGCCAAGCAGCGCGCGAATCGGGCGCTGCTGCGGAGCGTAATGATTGCTCAGAATTTTAGATCTCTTGAGACAGAGTGGTGGCATTTCACGCTCAATAACGAGCCTTACCCAGAGTCTTATTTTGATCAAGTAATCGATTAACCGGCGGTGTCTGCGCCTCGAAAATCAGCATTCTGGTCTGCAACTTCATTTTCGTTATCACAGCTGCCGGGCAGGGTGTCGATCCACTCACGAAGCAACGCAACACCTTCTTCATGAACCAGAGAGCGACCCAATTCAGGCATCATTTCATCAGGTTTAGTTGAGGCAACGCGGTAGTGAAGAATTGAGTTGTCGGGATCCCCAGGTACGATGCCGTACTGTAAATCTCCTGCGCCGCCGCCCGCTGCTACGGGTGGTTTGCAAACGCCCATACTCACTAGCGATTTATGCTTGCCAGTAAGAATAAGCCCCGAAGTATCTGCAGCGCCATTTGGGTTGTGACAGTGCCCGCACTGCATGTTTAGATAAGCGAGCGCGCGCTTGTCGAGCGGGAGGTCTGTGTCTTCATAAGAGTCTAACGTTTGAATTTGAGGTGCTTTATCGAGCCATCCGCGTGCAACGAGGGTGTCGATTTGCGGCTGAAATTCGCCGCTCGCCGAATGTGATGAAGCGGTTAGCTGACTTGCGATCGCTCCAAGCGGATGCATGCCGCCGTCCGGATGTTCGGTGGTATGACAGCCAGAGCACTGATTTTCGTTCGGCACGAAATAAGCAAATCGCGTTGCGGGCTGTTCGAGTTCGGCCGCAGTGATCATGTCAAGAGTCTGACTCGCACCCGCAACCCTGAGAAATGCCTCTGTCTCGTCTTCGTTCCAGACATAGGGTAGGGCATCCCAACCAGACTCTTGCCGAACGAGGATGCGCGTTTCTATTAAGCGAGAGTCGGTAAGGCCTATCTCACGAGCCCCCTCATCGGCAACGCGAATGACGTTGCCGGTCGCATCAACTGGGTAGTAAAAGGTTTTGCTCAGCACTGTGCCGACTGGGTAGTCGATCTCGTCGTTGATAAGAGTCGCCTGCGTTCCATCCGGCATCCATAGGGTGCGCAGCTTATGTGCGTAATCTGTGAAAAGCGGATTGGCGGGCCTTACGACCTCGACCGTCGGCAGCGGTCGCAATCGAGAGGCACTTAAGTCAAACAGATTCCATTCCGAAAGTCTTTGTGGTCGGGCATCCGCGGCAAAATTCGGCTGATCCTCACCGCATCCTGAAAGCGACAGCGCTGCGACAATTATCAGCGCGAAACGGGCGTTAACTGCTGGGTGAGCCACGTCATTTTTCCTCTTTTTTACTAGTCTTTCTGTATTCTCTTTCAGTTTTTTACTGATCTTTCTTGCTATCTGTAACTCAAGTCTCTAATGCGATTACTCGGCGCTACCCGCATCTCCGGGTAAGACGATTTTGCTCAAGCGTGGCTGTTCGCATCGATGTGGAGCAGCGTCGAAAGAAGGCGCGGTAAAACCGTTCATTGCATCCAAATTTACGAAGCTCATTCCACCCTCGCCGAGACATAGAATTTCCGCGGGGCTCTTCGTGGGCTGACCGTTAGCATCCGGCAAAATAGCGCCGCCCCAAACTACATCTGGAATGGGCTGCCCCGTTGCGGCCTTAAGGGCAACTAAGGGTTCAGAGTCGGGATTATCGCCGCCGCCCTCGAAGCTATTGCCATGGATATAAATTGCCTCGGGGAACGGGTCATAATTTGGATCATCTATCGGCAATCCGTTGATCAGGTAGCTTACGATCATGACGTTAGCCGTTTGATTGTCGACAAAACGATTACCAAATATTTCGATGCTGTCGTTCGCGAGGACCATCAACCCTGTGCCCGCAGGGACTGTGCCAACGATATTGCCCTCTGGCGCGAAATTGTCGACGTTATTATTGACGATGTCGTTGTTAAACACGCGAGTGTTGCGGCCGCCTTGAACAGGGAGGTTCGGCAGGTCGAAGACTAAGATGCCGCCGGTGTTATTAGTTGCCACGTTGTCATATACGTCGGCATAGGTAGAGTTTTCAATCTCGATGCCAGCCACATTATATTCGGCACGAGAGTTACGCACGATGATCTGGCTAGACTGCCCGACGTAAATTCCGGCATCGGAGGCGCCGATGGCTACTGCACCTTCGATGAGAATATTTTTAGACTGTACTGGGTAAATGCCGTAGGCGCCGTTCGTGGTTAGCGGGCCGCCAGTCCATTCGGTACGGACGTTGCGAATAACGACGTTCTCGCTCTGATTGATTTTGAGTGCGTCCCCAACAGTGTCTTCTAATGCGAGATCCTCGAGCACGAAATCATTCGCATTGACGAGCAGTCCTTCGGCACCCTGTGCTTGATTCTTGAAGGAGAGAATAGAGACATCCATGCCCTCTCCGCGAATGGTTACGCCCGGCGCATTAAGCGACAGGCTGCGAGTCATTTCGTGAACGCCCGCGGGAATTTCGATGACATCGCCCGGTTGCGCCATGATGAGCTTTTCTTGCAGCGCTTCTTCGAAGCTGAGTTCAGGTAGCGCGGGTTGGTCGGGAGCGCAGCTTGCTACTATCAGCGCGGATGCGGTGCCTAGGGTGATATGGCGAATTGTTGAGCGAAGTGAGTTTCGACTTGGCATTGCAGTGACCCCTATTGACGCGTTATTTCGGTACCCCTTTGTTTGTATCTCACTTTGAGCAGACAGCAATTCTGAGTGTTGATCCAGACGCTAGGGTTTCGTTTTTTCTACTATTTGTAGCAGTATAGAAGGATTCATAGAGCATGCGCAACGCGCGATAGAGAGTAATTCTTGAGGCTTAGGATTGTCTGCGCGACGTCGTTTCTAGTTTGTTATCGCGAGGGAGCAAGGACGGCGTCAGGCTGCATTACTCAGCACTGAGTAGGTAGCAATGTCGCAGGTGCTAGGTTATGCTCGAGAGCGTTCGATGAGCCTGCTTTTGACACTTTCTTTTGGCACTTTCTCAGGCTCAGGGTTTTCGGGCTCAGGTTTTTCGAGCTCAGGGTTTTGATGTATCTCTATGATCGATCTTTCTTTAAAGGAGACGAGTCGCCCAATGACCGCTCGCACTTTGTCCTTGCTCCCTAACTGTGCTTCCTTTTTCCGATTTGCAATCGTCGCACTCTTCTCGATCGGCAGCGCCTTCGCCGCGAGCGTAGGCTCTGTACCTGCGCAAGCTGGTATCGAATTACCTCGCACGATGGCATGGTCTGCCTACCCGACAGGCACTGGCGGATACAGTCAGGCAGTAGCGCTTGGAAATATTTTGCAGAGGACTTATGGCGTTAACCTGCGAGTGATTCCTGGTCGCAATGATGTGTCCCGACTCGCAACTCTGCGAGCGGGTCGCGTGCATTTCTCTGCCGGCGGCTCTGAGGCAGTCTATGCGCAAGAGGGGATTCTTAACTTTGCCTCAAAAATTTGGGGACCCCAGCCAGTACGCGCGCTTCTCTCTAACTTTTCCGATAGCTGCTCTTTCACTTTCGCTACTGCCGCGGATGCCAATATCTACGGTGTCGCTGATATCAAAGGCAAGCGAGTGACATTCGTGCAAGGCGCACCGTCACTCAATAACGCAACGGCTGCCTTACTCTCCTATGCAAACTTGACTTGGGATGACGTGATTCGGGTCGAGGTGGGCGGCTACAATGCATCTATCGATGCGATTCTTAATAATCGTGCGGACGCCGCTGGCGGCGCCTGCAACTCGCCGCCTTTTTTGCGCGTCGAAGCCTCGCCGCGAGGATTAAGATTCCCCGCCCTGCCTCATAACGATGCCGAAGCGATTGCACGCGTGCGCCAGCGCCTCCCTTGGTATGTGCCGCACGTTGCTTACGAAGGGCCGACTCTGCCTGACGAGGGGCTCGAGGTATTCACCTCCGCCTATCCGCTTCTCGTTGGTCTGGATACATCAGAGGAGGCGATGGTGTACAGCACCGTCAAGATCATGCATCGTCACTATGAAGAATATAAAGACAGTGCGCCTGGTGCGATGGGGTGGACATTCGCGCGGCAGAAGTTGGAACAGGCATTTTTGCCTTTCCATGAGGGCGCGATTCGGTACTTTAAGGAAAGCGGAGAATGGACTCCCGAAGCCGCCGCTCAGAACGAGAAGAACCTCTATCGACAGGCTGTGCTAAAACGGGCCTGGGATGCATTTTTACCCACTGCGCCAGACGACTACGATGACTTCGAAAAGGCGTGGCTCGCCGCTCGCCTGAAAGCGCTCGAAGCAGAGGGACTTGTGACGCTTGCCGACAGTCTCTAGCGGCAATTCCTTACATTCTGCGTTGAGTTTCGTAGCTGATAGCTTTCAGTGTCTAATAACGGGTTAACTGTGAAGAGTTTGGGGTTAAGAGTGAGGAGTATAAGAGTGAACAAAAAAATAGGAGCGATATGAAACAAGCACCTCAACAGGGCAATTCCTCAGAACTAAGCAGCGCCATTGCCTTAAAAGCGGATGCGCCCGCACCGAGCATTCGCTATAGGGCCCTTTCTGTTCGTTGGCGTACGGTGATGGCGATACTTACCGGCGCATCTATTTTGCTCGCGATTAACCAAGTATTCAATTTAGGCTTTTTCGTCGGTTATGTGCTGCTCGACAGCCGGTACATGTATCTCATCACGGGCGTCATGTTGAGTATGGTTTTTGTCACATTTCCAGCGACAAAACACAGCCCAACCCATGTGCCCTGGTATGACATAGTTGTCATGCTCGTGATTGCGGGCGTGTTTTCATACTTTGCCTTCTATGCAGAGCGTATCGTGCTCGAGGCTTGGGAATATGCGGCGCCGCCGATTGGTGTTTGGCTGGCGCTAGTAACATGGGTCATCGTGATGGAAGCAGGTAGGCGCGCTGGTGGCTGGCCTGTATTTGTGATCGTCGCTATTTTCTCGCTCTACCCGACATTCGCCGACTCACTGCCCGATGTGATGGCCGCGCTAAGCATTCCCGTGCAAGACGTTGCGATGTTTCATGTGATGGGCGAAGAAAGCCTGTTCGGCATTCCGATGCAGGTATTTGCCCAGCTTGTCTTTGGCTTTCTGGTGTTTGGAGTTTCGCTGCAATACACCGGAGGCGGCCCCTTTTTCATTAATCTCGCGTTCGCGCTACTTGGGCACAAGCGTGGAGGCCCCGCTAAGGTATCGATTTTTTCCAGCGGCCTAATGGGGTCAATGAGCGGTGGGCCGATAAGTAACGTGCTCACCACCGGCCCGCTATCGATACCAGCTATGCAGCGTATCGGCTTCACGCGCGAATATGCTGCTGGCGTGGAGGCTTGCGCCTCGACAGGCGGCGTCTTAATGCCCCCGATTATGGGTGCTACGGCGTTTGTCATGGCGAGCTTTCTAAACATAAGTTACGTCACAGTTGCGATCGCCGCGATCGTTCCTTCGCTTTTGTATTTTTTTGGACTCTTCATGCAAATCGATGCCCACGCGGCTCGCGATAACCTGCAAGGCTTGCCGAAAGAGGAGCTGCCTAAGGTAGGCGCTGTATTCCGTGACGGTTGGTATTTTATCGCTGTGTTTGCCGCGCTAATTTGGATGCTTGTTTTCATGCAACGAGAAGCTGTTGCTCCGTTCTATGCAACTGCGTTGCTACTCGTGATCAACCAGTTCACCAAGCATAGACTCGATGTTAATAAGCTACTCGAGTTGGTCGCGACGATGGGAAAACTGTTGGCCGAGCTTGCGGGTATTCTCGCCGCCATTGGCCTCATCATTGGCGGTTTGGCCGTAACAGGTATTGCCGGCACGATTGCGAACGACCTTGTCTATTTAGCCGGTGACAATGTGCTTGTTCTCCTGTTGATGGGAGCGCTGACGAGTTTTATTTTGGGTATCGGCATGACGGTTACCGCTGCTTATATCTTCCTAGCCATTGTGTTGGTTCCGGCTTTGACAAACTCGGGACTTGATCCCCTCGCAAGCCATATGTTTGTTATGTACTGGGGTATGCTTAGTTTCATTACTCCCCCCGTTGCGCTGGCAGCCTTTGCTGCGGCCTCTGTCGCACAAGTGTCGCCTATGCGTGCAGGATTCGAAGCCATGCGACTCGGCGCAATTATTTACTTTGTGCCGTTCTTCTTCGTCTTTAACCCTGCGCTATTATTGCAGGGATCGTGGCTAGAAAATATTCAGGCACTGTCGACTGCGCTAGTGGGTGTGGCTTTGGTCTCTGCGGCATTACAGGGCTATTTGATCGGTTTGGGTGACTTGGGCCGCGGCGCGCTAAGTCTAGTGGTACGGGGTTTTATCGGCGTTGCGGGTATCACTCTGGCACTCCCCGCCGGCGGGTTGTTTGGGATCAGCCAGCTTATTCTGCTTGCGATAGCAGGGGGATCTCTGGCTCTGGGACTCGGTTTGAGGAAAATAAATTCTGTGACGTTCAATACACGGGCTTAGTAAGTGCCTGTTTCGTTGAACATCGAACGCTTGTGAGAATGAAAGGATAGCTGTGTCATGAATAAACTGACGAAAGGCTTTCGAGACCTTGTTGCAGAGGCTGAGAAGGAAATCGAAGTCTTGAGTCCTGGGCAGGTTCGCTCAGCGCTCGACTCGGCCACTGGCAACTTACTGCTCGTCGATCTGCGAGATATACGGGAGGTGAAAAGAGAAGGGCGCATTGCCGGCTCGTTACACGTGCCTCGAGGCATGCTCGAATTTTGGGTTGACCCCGAGAGCCCTTACTATCGACGCGAGTTCGAAGAGGTCGATAGTCTAATACTCTACTGTAACAAAGGCTGGCGTTCTGCGCTTGCCGCGCAAACGCTAAAAAAAATGGGTGCCGAAGGTGTCGTGCACATGCAGGGCGGCATGGAGGCTTGGAAGAACCAGGGCGGGGCAATCGAGCAGGTGCCTCATTGATCGCGCAACAGTGAATTGCGCAACAACAAAGAGTGAGCAAAGCCGATGCGAAATCTGTTGAGACGGGTTTGGGTGCCACCGCGCCTATTCTGCCTGCTGGGTCTTGTTGTATTTGTTATAAATACGGCTCACGCCCAGTCGCACAAAAATTTTCCAGCACTCGAGCTCGTGGGCTATCAAGCGTTTGCTTTACGAGTGAGCGACATCGAGCAATCGGTTCGGTTCTACAGTGATATGTTTGGCACGGCGCCCGTACGTGATGCTAAGCGGGCTACCTATTCAGTCGGTCAGGGCAACAGGCATTTTGTCCTCTTGGAGGCTGATGAAGGTGAGTCGCTTGGGTTTGCTTGGATTGGTCTAGGAATTCGCGATTTCGATAAAGACGCTGCCAGCGATGTGCTAACGCAGCGTGGTTTTACACTCACCGCGGGACTTAACCAAGCGCCCTTGGATCGCGCTATGCGATTCTGGATCGACGAAAGCTGGGGGCAAGACGCGCTTTTCTTCGCTGATGCTGAAGGTATCGTGTTTCGCGTGATGTCGATAGAGGACTGCGGTGCTTGTCCTTTTAAAGCTGCCTCTGAGGGATTGTTTACGGCTCTGGACATCAATCATTTCACCAATTTTGTCGCTAATTACGAGCGGGCAAATCGCTTATTTTTTGAAGGCTTCGGACTCGGTATACTCGCCTATCAAGGACCAAGTTCACCGACTGTGAGTCTTGGCGATGGGCTGCAGTTTCTGATGTATGTTGGCGGCACTGATAGCGCTGCCCCTAATGCTGCCGGCCGCACCGATCATGTTAGTCTCAGCGTGGCTGCATTCGATGTCGAAGCTATGCGAGCTCGATTGACGGACTACGGTCTGACACCGGTTGAAGGACAGCGGCCGCCGCGTCCGCTAACGCATTGGGTGAGCCTGCGGCTGCCTAACAGGGGAGGCGCAGAGGGTGGGACGCCGGAAGTCTATTTCAGCGATCCCGATGGTCTTGCCATTCAGATACAAGATGCCGGCTATTGTGGAGGCGGTGGCTATCTCGGTGATCAATGCGACTAATGCGTCGGCGTCGCGACTAAATTTATACAAGAGAATAAGGACGACACTATGGAATACCGTTATATCGGCAAGAGTGGCCTTCGCGTCACCCCTATCTGCATGGGGACAATGAGCTTTGGCAGTTGGAGTGACAAGAAAGAGTCATTTAAAATTCTCGACACGGCGTTCGATCGTGGAATCAATTTTTTCGACACCGCCGAGGTCTACCCCGTGCCGCCGAATGCGGAAACCGTTGGTGTTACCGAGAAGATATTTGGGGAATGGATCCAAACTAAACCGCGCGACTCGCTGATTATTGCGACCAAGGTTGCTGGTGCGGCAGCGGGATGGTTTGTGCCACCGGTTCGACATGGAATGACCGCCATCGATCGGTTTCATATCGAGACGGCAATCGAAGGCAGTTTGCGTCGGCTCGGCACCGATTATATCGATCTTTATCAAGTGCATTGGCCAGATCCGATCGTGCCGATTGAAGAGTCGATGGACGCACTTGATCGTCTAGTTCAGGCCGGGAAGGTTCGGTATCTCGGCACTTCGAACGAGACTACCTACGGACTCACTAAGGCGAACACGATTGCGTCTTATGAGGGGTATGCCAAATTCCAATCGATCCAGAATAATTTCTCATTGCTACACCGACGTTTCTTGGATGAATTAGCCGATGCGTGTCGCAAAGAAAACGTCTCGTTGTTGCCCTATTCGCCGATCGGCGGCGGGGTGCTTAGTGGTAAATATAATGTGCCTGAGGTACCAAAAGGCTGTCGCTTCGGTGATTATCATTATCACGACAATCCCCGTCAGCGTGCGATGGCAGACAGGTTCGTCAATGAGGGTACGCTTGCGGCTACAGCCAAATATCTCGAGATAGCGAAAGAGGCAGGCATGTCACCAGTCACGCTTGCAACAGCTTGGAGCATGAATTTCGATTTTGTCGCCTCCACGATTATCGGTGCACGCACGGCGGCGCAACTCGAGGAGTCTCTTGCGGCGCTCGATGTGACATTATCGGACGAAGTAATGAGGCAGTGCGATGAAGTGCACAAACTTATTCCTTATCCGATGGGGTGACGTTCAGTGAGGCAGCTCGCGCTTCTCTTTTTTGTTTTAAGCAGTGGCGTTGCTGCCGCAGATATAGAGCCCATAATCGTCCATTGCCTGGATGGCTCGTGTCCCGTTTGGCATGGCGATGACGCGGAAGACGAAATTGTCGTACGCCAGCTTTTCGCGTCTCAGGTTGACTCTATGGGCGACGGGCAGCTGCCACGCTGGGTCGCCTACCGCGTTTTAGGCGAGGGCATTGGAGTCGCGTCTCTTCTCCCTCGCGAGTGGGTGGCCGAATCATTGCTAGCGGATTCCAGTGAGCAGCAACTCGCCGCCAATGCGCAGATGAGGCTGCAGCAGCCAGATCTAACTGATTCTCAAGATCGCGACTACCGCCTCACCGAGGTCACGCTGCTTGCAGCCGAACAAGGAAGGCTCGCGCCGATGACGAGTTTTTCCGCAACGCCGTTTTGGGACGAGTTAAACCTTCTGTCGAATAGGGCTCGGTTGCCTAGCGATTTAAGACAGGGGCCATGGTCTCTGTTAGATCAGACACTAAACGAACTTGCAGCGCGGCAGTTAGTTAGTCCAGATGGACGCAGCGCGGCGATTTTTGTGGTGTCCGGACCACTGCCCGCGACGGAGTCTGAAGAGGAAGGTTTTTTCAAAATTGCTGTCCTAGACGGACGCTACGCGGCCTTCGCCTTCCCATCGTCAACACAAAGTCATAGACACTTTTGCGCGTCGCTCACATCGCTCGCGGAGATCGAAAGTCGCGCGCAGCTTACTGTGTTTAAGAATCAACAAGTAGCGCCGGGCCTAGCGCTCGGCTGTGTGGAATAAATTAATGGAATATATCTTTTCGCCTCCACCCCAAGTCTCTATCCCCGTTGTGGGCTTAGCAGCACGTTTTCCTGTACACCGCGTTTATTGCGTAGGCCGCAACTATGCCGATCACGTTGCCGAAATGGGTGGTGACCCTAAGTCCGAGCCTCCTGTCTTTTTCTCAAAGCCCGCGTCGGCACTCGTGACAGACGGCGACCCAGTGCGGTATCCGCAGGCCACAACCGACCTGCATCATGAGGTCGAGTTAGTCGTAGCGCTCGCAGACGGTGGGCGTGACTTATCGATAGCAGAAGCCGCTGCCTGTATCTTTGGTTATGGAGTTGGTATCGACTTTACCCGGCGAGATTTACAAGCAATTGCTAAAAAGCACGGTCGTCCATGGGATACGGCGAAAGGCTTTGATCAGTCAGCGCCTCTTTCGGCGCTTACATCCAAGACGGATTTCGCGCCGTCGACCGATACCATCATCAGTCTTTCCGTAAACGGTGAGTCGCGGCAATCGGCAACGCTTGGGCAAATGATTTGGCATGTTGCTGAGATAATTCAGCAGCTGTCGATGCTGTTTGAGCTAAAGGCCGGTGACATAATCTATACTGGCACGCCGGCCGGTGTCGCGGCGGTGGTAAAAGGCGATAAGTTGTGTGCGGAAATTAGCGGGCTGAGCATACTTGATTTTGAAATAATCTAACCGCGGAGATCGCATGCTCGACGCCGAAACGCTCGATCAATTACAACTCATGTTCGTGTTGGTCGGATTGCTAATTCTCCTGGTATGGGGGCGTTGGCGCTATGATGTGGTAGCTCTCGGTGCGCTTTTTACTGCCGCTCTGTTCGGTTTGGTACCACAATCGGAGTTGTTCGCAGGCTTCGGTAACCCAGCAACGATCACTGTAGTTCTCGTACTCATCGTGAGCTTCGGGCTGTCCCGCTCTGGTGCTGTCGAATTTGTGACTAGCGCGATTGAGCCCTTGTCATCGCGACCCTCTCTCCATATCGCGGTGCTGTCATTTATCGCCGCGTTTCTCTCTATGTTCATGAACAACGTCGGTGCACTCGCGCTGCTAATGCCAATCGCTATTCAATCGACCAATAAGGCCGGGCGGTCCCCAGCGAGTGTGCTTATGCCGCTATCGTTCGGGTCTATATTGGGCGGGCTTGTAACTCTTATAGGAACGCCGCCGAACATACTTATTGCAAACTACCGTGAAGAGGTTTCGGGGCAAGCGTTTGCTATGTTCGATTTTGCGCCGGTCGGCGGCGGGGTGGCAGTTGCAGGTATTTTATTTATGCTCGTGTTTGGCTCAAAGCTCGTGAGAATAAGAAAACAAGCCGCCGGCAGTGAAGGTTTTGATATAGAGCGCTATTTATTCGAAGCGAAGGTTGCTGACGACAGTGATTTTATTGGCCAGCCTGTCGGCGAATTAAAAGACGCACTAGAGGCGCAGAAGATGGATCTCGTTACTCTGCAGAGCAGACGACAGGTTTCGCCCGTTGTGAATAGGCAGCAACTTCTGAGAGTGGGCGATATTCTCGTGCTACAGGGGTCGCAGGAAGATATCGACAGCTTTACCACAGAACATAAATTTGCGTTAGTGAGTGCCGAAAATTCGACGCGTGAACTGCTGCACTCGGCTGACTCCCAAATGTTAGAAATAGTGGTTACACCGCGATCACCTCTCGTGGGTCGAACGCCTGCCGAGGTTAGGTTTAATCGTCGCTATGGAATTAATTTGCTCGCAGCGTCTCGGTCGGGGACACCCCATCGCAGCCGACTGCGCGATTTTGCCATTCGTGTTGGCGATGTGCTGTTGCTGCACGGTGAGGAAGAGGCGCTGGAAGAGGCTATCGCAAAACTCGCATGCTATCCGCTTGCCACGCGCTCGCTAGATCTCAAACGCGGTGAGAACTCCTTGCCAGCATTAATTATCTTCGTCACGGCGATCGTCGCGACCGCAGTGGGCCTTATGTCGATTCAGCTCGCGCTTGGACTTGCCTGTGTCGCTATGGCGCTACGTTCTATCGTCCCCGTGAGAGAGCTCTATGACGGTGTGGAATGGCCTGTGGTGGTTCTTTTAGGTGCGCTAATCCCGTTAGGGAACGCGCTCGAAACTACGGGTGCGACTCAGGTCATGGTCGGCGGAATTTTGGGGGTGGCAGGGGAGTATTCGCCGGTCATACTGTTGACGCTCATCCTCGTTGTCACAATGACGGTGTCAGATGTCCTTAATAACGCAGCGACCGCAATTTTAATGGCGCCGATTGCCTACAATATTGCAACGACACTGGGCCTCAATCCCGACACTTTTTTGATGGCTGTGGCGGTAGGTGCATCGTGTGCATTTTTGACGCCCATCGGGCATCAGAACAATGCGTTAATTATGGGACCTGGCGGATATGAGTTCGGTGACTATTGGCGCGTCGGATTACCACTTGAAGTGGTAATCGTCGCGGCAGCTATACCTTTGTTGC
>Ga0181554_1000685_pt1 | contig 33311 bp, 29 predicted proteins | sample 011ome_16_FD_145602 | JGI IMG/M metagenome (GOLD analysis project Ga0181554, IMG submission 145602) | Coastal salt marsh microbial communities from the Groves Creek Marsh, Skidaway Island, Georgia - 011503CT metaG (spades assembly) | ecosystem: Environmental > Aquatic > Marine > Intertidal zone... | reverse complement strand
ACGGGGCCAACGCGCTGTGGAACGCGGCCGAAGCCGACACGGCCGCCACCGCCGCCTGCGGCAACGGCGTGGTGGACGACGGGGAAGAGTGCGACGACGGAGACGACGTCGACGACAACGCGTGCGCTAACGACTGTACGAAAAACGACGCGGTAATTACGTCCGCAGGTTTCTACGTATTGCAAACCGATGCCGATGCATCCAGTTTAGAAAAGTCAGGGGTGACTGCGTATACGTGTGGGTTTGCAACTGCCGCAAGGGATTTTACAAGTGCAATCTTAGATGCACGAAACCAAGATGAGTGTGGGGATACTTGGAACCACGATTGTTACAACTGGCAGAATGCGATTCAAAACTATAACGCCAGTTTAAAAAAATACGTTTACCACGGATGCGAGGAGAGTGCAACGTGTTCGAGTTTGCAACAATACGTGGATGATGCTGTGTACAACATAAATGGCATTATCCCAACAGTCGCGGATGTGCGAAAACAGTATGCGATTAAACAAGGTGTGTATTGGTCTTCGTACAACATACTCGCAATCTTGTTAAATTCTGAGGCGATTGAAAACTGGGATGCTGCCGCTGCAGTATACACCGGGTGCGCCGGTCTAGAAAACAAGTTTCCTGGGGCTGGCGGTGTTACCAATGCACTCTATGATTTTGCTACGAAATTCGCATCAGAGACGGATGGATTTAATCAGAAAACAGAAGGCGTCGCGAACATCAACACAGAAATAATGAACACTTTCAATAATAGATATTCCGTTGAGAATGCGAATAAAATATTGAAACTGACCGAAATTATATTTGCACAGGCCACCGTGCGATACGCATACAGGATTAATAAAGCGTTGAATGAAATTAGGACCAAAGCAGATTCCAATACTTCTGACGCGTGTTGGTCTGATATCGTTTGGGATTATGCTCATATCGCTGCAGAAGGGGCTTCCGCTATACGTGTGTTAAGTGAAAAATACCCAAGTTTGACAAATTTGACAAGCGCGTTTGAAAGCGCGTCTGTCTCGACTGCGTTCGAATCATTGCTTCAAGAACTGAAACCGGTCACAGAACCGCATAGAAGAATGTTGAACGCTGAAGAAGGTTGTCCGGCAGGACAGTACATGGAAGAGTGGGGTTGTGAATCTTGTAAATCGGGTCGCGAAACCGTTGACTCGGAGGGCAACACTGTGAACTCCGGTGCGACAGGCTGTCGCAAATGTCAGAGTGGGTGGTATGACGACGACGGGGCCTCGTCCACCGCCTGCGTCGCTTGCGCTGCCGGATATGAAACCCGGGAACACAGAGCAGCCGAAAACCCCGACGACCCGGACTTCTGTTTTCCCAAGCGTTGGATACCGGCCCGATGTTCGCAAATACATGATGTAGGGGGCTGGGAGTACTGGCAAAAGGCACATTGGAATACAGCAGCAGGCGACTGTAACTCCGATGAACTGGGAGACCCTCAAGAGGGTTGGACGTGGACATGGAAGGAAGCGTATTGTCCTGGACGGAAGGTGTTTTCGTTTCAAGACGACGAGGATTTCCACGCGCAATACTTTCCGTGTCCTGAGGACGATGAGGTTTGTGGCTCGTGTATCGAAGATATATGTGGGGTCGTGACTGAAGGCGCGCAGTTTTGTGACGCTTGCGTATCTGGGTTTGTGGACGACGACGACGACTCGAGTACCGCATGCGTCGAATCAGACGCTGACCGACGATTGCTCTTCGGACACTTTGACGGGTTGGGCGTGCCTGACGTTTACGTTTATGCACGACAACTTATGAATTCCATAGTGGATGGTTTCGACGATACAGGTACTGAGACTATGGTGTTGGGCGAATATGTACCGAGTGAGTACAGCGTGATAAATTGTTTAAGCTGAATACTGTTAATACACGGATAAAACTTTTTTTCTTCATTTGGTTCCAGTGGTATGTATAAATTTGTGACTGTGTCTGCAAACGTGCATAACGCAACATACAAAATAGTTCCAGGCGTCTCTCTCGGGTGTGTGAACTTTGTGCGCATAGTTGAATGCGCCGCGGACTTTGTAAACCATGTCTTGGTACTTACAAACGTCGTCAGCGATGTATTCGTTGATTTCCAGTAAACGGTTACGTAAGGTCTTCCGTCCGAACTCGAGTATGTATTCTGCTGCTAACTCGTGATTGAAGTAGGTATCCTCTTCTCTGACGGTGGGCACACCACTCCGTATAGATGGTGCGACGCTGTCTCGCCACGTGAGTGTCCAAACGGGCCTGCAACGCGCCACATATGCACGGAAGGTCGTCAGCGTGTGGTGCGACATTATATTCGTGATGATGTGATGGTGTAGACGCGTGTCGTTTTATTCCGAACATACTCGTTTTAAAATCAAAAGTACGGACGTTCGTCCATACAAACGTAGGACTCACGCCATTGTTTCAAGTCGTTGATTGACGCAAAGCGTGCACCTTCGGGAGAGATGTATAGTGTATCATTGTGTCCTTCTTCGACATTGAACCATTCTGGGACTCCCTGTTTCATCTCTGAGTGCGAAGGGCGGCGTCTGATGATGTGTTTAAGTTGTCCCCGTTTTCTGCAACATATGTGGCATAAGAACATTGTTCGCGTTATACTGAATGACTTTATACGGTGGTTAATTTTTTGTGTACTTAATTTTTTTTAAATTAAAACCGAAACACAAACGTGTGAAGGCCTGGCTTGTTTCTAATGTGAACTTTGTATTCCCCGTTTGGAACCATGTCTTCGAACACGCATTGCAAACGCAGCCCAACGTCGCGTCCTACACCGTGGTAGAACAGTGTACCGCCCGGTAGTACGTCGTCGATGACCTTTTGTACAGTGTCAGTCGAGGCGTACTTGCGCTTGTACATGTACTTGTCGTTGGCATATATGTTGAGACTGACTGTAAATGCAAATGTGTCATCGTCGACACACGGCATGTCCGTGTGTGAAACAGCCGACACGGACGACGAAGAGTCTTCTTGTGCGCGTCGAACTGCCGCGATAGACCTGTATTTCTTTCCTGCTGGCGAGTAAAAGTACTTGTCAACGTGCGCGCCAGATTTCCGCGGAATTTCTTCGACCTTGAAATCCGCAGGTAGGCCTCTGTCGATTTCTGCTGCGTTCGGCCGCCGCCTCTTCTTACGTATCGCGACAGTGACCGGACGCCTGTCTCTGTGTTTCGTGGCGTGCTTCGCGCGTTTGTGTTGTCTCATGTTGTGTAGAATGCTGGCGGCACGCATGTTGGTAAGTGTGTCGACGACTTCTGTGGCATCGGACATCGTGTATAGTTTTAAACGCGTGACACTATATACGTATTTATCGTAGAACGATTTTTCAGACAAATTTTCTTGAGCGGTTTAATTTAAATTAAATTAAAAATGAGGAGGGCCGTGTAAAAAAAATCTGAGCCGAGTCTGGTTTTAATTTAATTTAAATTAAAAATGAGGAGGGCCGTGTAAAAAAAATCTGAGCCGAGTCTGGTTTTAATTTAATTTAAATTAAAAAGGGTGGTGCGAGCCAAAAAAAAAATCTGAGCCGCGTCTGGTTTTAATTTAAATTAAATTAAAAATGAGGAGGCATTTTCTGAAAACGAATTCATTTGATATAGAAAGATACATAATCAGGGAATAGTTGTTTTTCCATACGCGTTGTGTGAGTGTAGTATAATAATGCAGAAGCACGTGGTGGAGGCGCTGTTTCGCGACGTTTCGCTGACGGCACAGGCGATCAATTCTTACGACGATTTTGTGTCGCGTATTGTACCGGAAGTCGTGCGGAATCACAGACCCATCGAGGTCCGGTCTGAATTCTCGTACGACGGACCTACTCACGTGATCAAGTTGGACGGGATTCGCTATGGTATACCTTCGTGTATGGAGAAAAACAATGACATTCGCCGTTACACTCCTATGGAAGCACGCAATCGCGACCTCATGTATTCGGCCCCTATGTTTGTGAATATAAACCATACACATAGTAACTCGGCTGGCGTTCGTGTGACGGACACGTATAAGGATGTGTATTTTGCGCGTATGCCTGTGATGTTTCGGTCGTCGCTGTGTTCGTCGAGCCACGCCAAGGATTTTGAGAACGGCGAGTGTCCGCATGACCCCGGTGGGTACTTTATTGTGAACGGTCGCGAAAAAACTCTGGTGGTCCAGGAGCGCATATCTCCTAACATTATGTTTTGTTTTTCGAGTGTGGAATGTTTGTACCACGCCGAGTACGACCCTATTGCACACCGCGTGGCGACGTTGCGCATCAAAACACGAAAGTTCGGCGCATCACCGTACCGCGTAACACTACCAGGTGTGCAGGCCGAAATTCCGATTGTTCTTTTGTTGCGTGCGTTAGGGGATACCGAGAACCGATGGCAAATGTACATTGCCGAGGAGGATTACCGAGTGTCGTTGAGCGACTCCCAGTGTGCACTTACGCAAGAAGAGGCGTTGGCTTGGATGTCGGGTTACATGGACGACCCTGAGATGGTGCTTGAACGCCAAGTGTATCCCAATGTGGATTCATCTACGAAGCCTTTGCAGCTGGTGTTGCAGTGGAAAAAGTATCTGGATTGTTTACACGAGCGCGTACCGTACGACGACCGTGATCATGTGCGTGCCAAGCGTTTAGACACAGCGGGTGCGATGTTGGGTTCGATGTTTTCTCACCTGTTCTATCAGATGCTCGGAACGGTTCGTAAACAGGCCACTGCTTTACTGAATAAGAATAAAAAACTCCGACCGCATCGTTTGATACAGCCACAGCACATCACTGACGGTATCAAATATGCATTGGCAACCGGCAACTGGAAGATTAAGTCGTCGGCGTTTGCCGGGCGCGTTGGCGTGTCTCAATTACTGAACCGCAACACGTACATTTCTTGCATTTCTCAGCTGCGGCGCGTGGACACTGGTATTGATTCTCAGCAAAAGATAATTGCGCCGCGCATGCTGTACGGAAACCAGTGGGGCTATATGTGTCCTTCGGAGACGCCCGAGGGTGGTCCGTGTGGTTTGGTGAAACAGTTGTCTCTGTCAGCCTACGTCACAACGCAATGCGATACAAAAAAGGTGCTGGATATTGTGCGCGCCCATCTGGTAGAAGACGGCGCGAACATCGTGTTTCATAACGGGGCCCCTGTCGGGAGTACGAATTCGCTTGACGTCGTCGATGAGTTGCGTAATGCGCGTCGAGTGCGAACGATAGCCTCTGACGTGTGCGTGGCTGTCGAAAACACCAATGTGTATGTGTGGACAGATTCGGGGCGCGTGTCCAGGCCGGTGTTCGTGGTCAAAAACGGGGCTCTTGTCATTCACGACGACCAGGTGAGTGATTTGAAGGATGGACGTCTGCATTGGGAAGATTTGTTCACGCTGGGTGTGGTCGAAAACCTGTCTGTGTATGAGGAGGAAGCGGCGTATATTGCGTTGCATCCCGAAGATGTGACGGCGGAACACACGCACTGTGAGCTTGACCCGTCCCTGATTTTAGGGACGCTTGCTTCCACTATTCCGTACCCCGACCACAATCAATCGCCGAGAAACGTCTACCAGTCGGCGATGGGCAAGCAAGCGATGGGTATCTACGCCTCTAACTATGCGAGACGTTTCGACACCAACGGTCACATCATGCACTATCCTCAAAAACCACTCGTGACGACTCGCGCCGCGAAAGCGCTGTGTGGAGATGAGTTACCGGCCGGGACACAGGCCATCGTTGCGATTATGTGTTTCGGCGGGTATAACCAAGAAGACTCGTTGCTGTTCAACAAGTCTGCTATTGAACGCGGGCTGGGCAGGTCTACTACTTTTCGAACATACGCATCGTCAAACGCTTCCACCCGCCAGGCGCCCGCTTCTGAGTTCAAGAAAGCAGACGCGTTCGGCGATGTCATGTCCACTCTCGATGACGATGGGCTTGCACTTCCGCACACGGTCATTGATAAAGGAAAAGCTATCTTCTGCAACGTCACGCCGAATAAAAAGTACCCACATGTTACCAAGAATAAGAAGTCTCCTGGTGTCGTCGACTCGACCATTCTCTTTCAGAACGCAAACGGCGGCCAAACAGCAAAAACGCGCATCAGAGAGCAGAGAATACCGCAAATCGGCGACAAGTTCAGCTCGAGACATGGCCAAAAAGGCACGATAGGCATGATGTACTCTCAAGAAGATTTGCCGTGGACAGCGGACGGCATCGTGCCGGACATTATTGTCAACCCGCACGCGATTCCGTCTCGCATGACCATCGGCCACGTGTTCGAGTGCGTCGGGTCGAAACTGGCGGCGTTGCTGGGCACGCGCATCGACGCCACGGCCTTTTCGCACAAACCGGTGGAGGAAATCTGCCACATGCTGAAGAAGGCGGGATACTCGGAGGACGGCAAAGAGGTCATGTACCATCCGCACACCGGCAAACGAATGGCGGGGCGTGTCTTCATCGGCCCCACGTTTTACCAAAGACTCAAACACATGGTGGCCGACAAAATTCATGCGCGGGCGCGCGGTAAGGTGGTGGGTCTAACGCGTCAGCCTGTGGACGGACGCGCCAACGGTGGCGGTTTGCGCTGGGGGGAGATGGAGCGCGACTGCGGCGTGGCACACGGTGCGGCGGCCGTGTTGCACGAGCGGATGATGATATCCTCTGACAAATACGACGCGCCCGTGTGCGAAAAGTGCGGTCTCGTCGGCACCGTCATTCAGAACGAGACGTACGAACCCATGAGGTGTTGTATGTGCGGCGGCACGGACGTGCACATCATTCAGATGCCTTACGCCGGTAAGCTCATGATGCAAGAGTTGATGTCCATGGGCATATCACCCAAACTTGTGATTAAGGAGAGCATAAGATGAAACTCAAACAACATATATTATTCCTGTACAAAACATGTTGAAACGTGCTCGTAATCGTAAATTCAACTGGCAAATCAATGCCTCTGCTGTCGGCAAGCTGTTGGGTTACTTTGGGCCGGACAGGGCCGTCGAAGCACTCGCGCAGACGTGGCGCATGAATTTGAAGCGGATGCCTCGGTTTGGCGTGACGCCTTCCGTGCAACTGGGACGCCGTACCACCGAAGAAAGCGCAGAAGCAGTGGCACAGGCGCCGGCCTTCAAGGAAATGGTAAAACGGGCCATCGACAACCCCGAGTCGCAGGCCCAAGTCGCAGCCACGATCAAACGTGCAGCCGTGCGCCAAGCAACGGCTGCGGCAGTTGCCAAAGTCAAGGCCACCGAGAGGTTGCACAAGATGACGCCTATGCGCCACTACTCGACGAAAAGGGCAGGGGTCGGCAGAGCGGCCATCAACACGTATTTTACGGTCGCCGGCAAAGTATACCACAAAACGTCGTCGAGGCACGCGACGCTGTCCACTGCAGAAGAAGCCGGAACGCGGGGATACGTGTTCCCCGAGATGCGTTCCGAACAAGTGCACAAGGTGGCGAAAGCCAAGGAAACATCGCAGCGCACACAAAAGGTGGCCGCGGTCATGCAAAAGACAGCCACCAAGGTCATGAATACCACGCGCGGACAGCAGAAAGAACTCACGGATTTGGAACGGGTGCAGCAGCGGTACCCGCACGTCGTCGCCGGAAACGACAAGGCTTATTTCCTGAACGTGACGGGTGGCGGATTCGTCATCGGGCGCATCGACGGTCGAGACACGGAGACGGGAACGGTGTATGAGCTTAAACACCGCCAGTCGCGCCTATTCCGTGAATTTCGCAGATACGAACAGGCTCAGTGCATGGTCTATATGAAAATGCTACGCACTCGCAATCTGACCCTCGTGGAGACATTTCGCGGAGAGCAGTGCGACCATCAGATGCGCGAGCAGGATGGACAGTTTTACATTCGTACAGAGGACGGGAAGTGGAACTCTACGTTATCGTGGCACGACCTACGTTCTGGGTTGGAAGGTGTCGTGTGTCAACTGAAAAAAGCGGAAGAAGATGCAGACTTTCGCCAGACGCTTATAGACATTCTGTATTAAGCTGACGTTTCACGAATGCCACGACCGCACCTTGTACTGAACCGCCATATATAAAGCCAGACGATTGACACATACATGTCTTATCTACGTTTCTCACCCGCCGAGAATGCCAAGGTACAAAAGGCCGCGAAAGCCATTTCGGCGGTCAGAGCCTTTGAACAACACGGTCGCGCGCGATTCAAACGGCGCACAAGACTCGCAGACAAGAGAGCATCCGAAGATGGCTATACTACAGACGACGTGGGCGATTTCATACGCTCAGAAACGCAAGTTTCAGACGATATTAAAAGTATACCTGGAGTCACGACCAGCCTACAGACAGTACTACGACAGTTGAACATTGATACGATAGCACAGTTGTTAAGTAAGTTCTTGGCTTATATAGACGGCATCAACGATACGTCAGAGGTCTGTCAAGCGTTTTACACTTGGTTAAAAGACAGCACCAAAGGAACAACCGCCGCAAACACGAACCTACACACAGTCGTGGACGCCATGGCGCAACTCGCCACTACAAAGGGACTCTTCGAATATTACAATTATTAATGATTCATATATTTCACGGATTTGTATTGTATTCGGATGATACAGTATTTAACTCAGAGACGGTGGAATTGAACATGTCCTTGCGTGTTCTCAGTCACGGGTGGACGTCTGGCACGTACGACGAACAATTGCTCGGTGTCGTCTCTACGGCGTCGCTGGACGATTTGAACCACGACCTCTGCAGCGTGCAGTACAGTGTATTCAGCGCTGCAGCCAGTGTGGCGGGCACGTTGTCGCGCGCCACGATGACGGAGTACGCCATTCGTGTTTCGTCGCATCTGGACGGCATGTTGACTCAGAAAGTTGCCGACGAATGCAGGCAAGCGTACAACATCATGTTGCGGTATCATCCGGACATCGGGGAGCTGGACGCCATCTACGACCACCTTCGTGAATACTACAAGCACTCGAGACGTCCTATGCCGTTTAGAAAATCGAAAGAATGAATTCATTTAATTACTTACGCCTACGTTTTTTTAGAGGAGGCTTGCTCGTGGAAATCGCAGGCTTGCCCTTGGCCAAACGATGGTTGTCTGTTTCGATGGCCGCCTTTTGGTCCATCTTTTCCACGAAGGCCTTGATAGCCCTTCCCTGACGGTCCTCGGGTTCCCAGCTGTCAAAGTCGCGCACTGCCTGGTGCGTCTCCCGTACGAACTGTGCCGCTTCGTCATCGAGTTGGTCCGGGTCGGCAAACTCGAACTCTGACCCCTCGTCATCGGGCACGACAAAGCCGTCGTCGGCGTAGCCGTGCATCGCGGGGTTTTCCGACGGAGTTCCGTCTTCATCGTCGTCGGACTCGTCGGAAGAGTCGCCGTCCAGCAGCGGCAGCGTTGTCTCGTCCTCGTCTTCCACTCGGCAAAACGTGATACCATCCCCTCCCGGCACGAAACCGATGGTTTTCCACGCCTTGACCACATGAGACCGCCGGGCCGAATTCTTCACCGCGATGTGCTTCGTCACGTACTTGGGGTCAATAGCCGACCACTGGTCATCGTCCGCAAACTCCCAGATGCGGCCCTCTTGCTTCGGCGTCTTTTTCAGGCGCGACACTTCGATTTTACCGTCCGCGGCCACGCCAACGATTTCGCCATAGAATGCAGTGTCGTGAATGTCAAACTGAATCACATCACCAGCAGAGTACATATGTCTTCTGCCAGTATACAATCATGTATTTAAAAAGTTGAACATGAGTTAATTAGTTGGAATTAAACCTACATCATTGTAATTCAAGAGCCGCGCCTCTAATGTGGCCCACGAACGCGTTCTTTAAAGTTTCATTTGAAATTAATTATGTCCTGGAGACACAGTAAAAAGGCAGTATTTATGTGCGTCGTTCGTAGCAGGAATGGGTCAGGATGTCTCGTCTTTGAAACAGGTGCCTCCTGTCGAACTCGTCGACGAGTGGAATTTGACCTCGGACAATAGAATTTGGGCTCGATTACTGGAGTGGGACGAAGATGTACCTATTGTGAGCATTCGGTGCTTTTACATAGACGTGGGCATGCGGAAGCGCGGACTGCCGTGCGTGTCCATCACGACGCGTAGTATAGCCACCGGTACGAACGAAACAGCGTACATGCCCACGTGTTTTTTACGTGCGTATATCGAGAGTGTGTACTTTGGAGAGAGAATTGATTCTTCTTTGTTGTTCAAGGACGAGGCTGTGTCCAGTGACCATTTTCGCGACGTCTCGTACGACTTGTTGAAGAAAACGTACCGCAAATTAAATCGCCCGTGTTTACGAGGTTGCGCAACATCGATGCCAGAGGTGTTTATGAAAATGGTCAACGAAATGAAACTCGTAATCCAAAACGCGAAACAAAAAGGGTCTCGGCAACGGGTTCAGAAGTGGGTGCATCCGGGGCGTCCGACTCCGTTGGAATACATCAACATGTATTCGGTGATGTACAACCAGCCCGCGGGGTGGGAAATAGCGCCTGGACCAGAGCTGCGTCAACAGATGCAGCGTTTAAACTATGACAATCTGCGCCCGTCCAACTACTTTTTCGGCGCCACGACCACATTTCAGTTCAACAAGGCACAGAAGTGGACGGACGACAGTAAGGAATACAAACAGTGGTTGACGAACAACTGTCCAGATTGCGGACATTGTTCCACCAGCCACATCATCGATTTTATGCGTGTCCAAGGCCGGACGTGTCCTGCTTTTTCAGAACCATTGCGCGTACGGTTTCTGAAGGCGGGTGCAAACGACGAGCTTGTGGAGGTCGAAGGTACTTTGGTGCGTGAAATCGGTTCGTCAGGCGTCGCATCGGAAAGGAGCAACACGATAGTCGGAGAAGTGTCTCTGCGAGGTAACATAGAGGTCATGTATGACGGTGCGGTGGCACAAGTCGCCCGTCATCGGGTGGTCTCTATTCGCCAGCCGCGTGTTGTGCAGGAGTACGTTGGCTGTTTGTTCTCATCGTTCAGCGACACGTGGAAGAATCACGCCGCCGTCCGCGAGGGCTGGCTGGACTTGTCAAGTACGCAGAAGCAGACCCGTGCAGACCCGTGCTGGACGTTCGGAGACTACCAACAAAATGTGGTGGACCGTTTTTCACAACAGAAGAGTTTACTTGTGAATCACTACATGGGCACCGGGAAGACCCTGTCTGCGATTGCGGCCCTGGTGTATATGCGCAAATATAGCACGCCATCCATTCGAACTGCCATTATCGTCATGCCGAACTCTATTAAAAGCGACTGGAAGAAGGAACTGACCTTGTACGGCGTGTGGTCGGAACGCGACGGTCACGTGGAGGGCAACTTGTATATCCGCGATGTTCCTGGCGGCCTGCGTTTTTACTTGTGGACGTACGAACAGGCTATCGAGAACATGCACACTGTAAGCGATATCATGTCTTCGTGTGTTGTGGTGTTCGACGAGGCGCACCGTCTCAACGAGTACGAAACCTCTGCGTTGGACGTCTTGGATATGACTCGCGCGGCGCTGGAAACACGAACCACGAACGCGGGGCGTCTGTTCAAATTTACGCGCATGGTCGCGATTGCGGAACAGGCACAGTACATGATAATGCTGACAGGCACTCCGGTCTCAGAATCGATACTGGACGTCGTGCCCATGTTCAACATGTTGAGCCAAGTTGAACGACACAAGGATGTCTTCCCGCGTGCCCGCGTTGCGTTTATGAACGATTACATGTATTTGGACGAGAAAAAAGCTGCCGTCACCAAATACGTGCGTACGCATTACAAGAATTTTGGACAGGTCTGGAACGCCTGGTTCAGCCGTGGAAAACCAGCCGTGCTCATGGCGGCCGGGTTGACAGCCCTGGTGACCGCGACTGGATTTACGCTGCCAGCGGTTACCGTCACGCTGCCGGTGGTCGGCGCGATAACACCGACCACGCTACTGGTAATAAGCAACGTACTCGGATACATTAACGGGCAGGAAAAAATGTTGGCTATGACTCAACCTAGGGACGACCAGGTACTGTTCCGTGTCAATGCCATTCAATTTAAGCCGGTACTGGAACGATTCGTTGACTACTATGACAACGAAGACTTTGAATCGTCGGCGCGCGAGTACCCGTACAAGGTGTTCCGTTTCGAGAGAGTGCCCATGTCCGCGTATCAATTGGTGCTTTACGCAGCGGTACGCCTCAACATAGCAACGGTGACACAACAACGCCTGTCCGACCTACTGGACTACAGGACGTTGAGCGCCGACGACGCGGACGACCGTTTGGCCAACGACGACGACGACGAAAAACAAAACCAATACACGCTGGATGCGTATTTCAGTCGAGAGTTAGACGGGGAGCAGAAAAAGAGCATTCTGCAGACCATTGCGAAACGCTATTACGCGAAATACAGGTTTTTCATGGGTGTGAGTGAGCCCAAAGAAAACGGGTCTTGCCAAGTGTTCGCCATCACGGAATATATGAACAGCGCGATTCAATACCAAGTCGAAAATTACAGCCGTACGACTCTGAACGACGTTACGGACGCAGAGGGTGCACCGGGTTACTGGGAACAACCCGACGGCAAGATGATTCGCTGCACTGCCTTCAAAAGAGCAGACGTCAACGACAAGAAACGTGTCATCGTCTTGAAGGGCGGCCGCACGTTTCAAGTTTCTAAATTCTCCAAAAAGTGGCTTCCCGACGACTATGTGGAAGTCAGTTTCCGACCGGGGGCAAAACGTATGGTCGTGGGGCCATTCTGGACCACGGAAGGCGCCCTCTGCTACTCGTACAAAGCGTACCCGACCGCCAACGAGGCCAAGCTTGCACACCGGACTTTCATGCCTGTATACAACGTGTCCGACACGGAATACCTGAGGCGGCATGGTTTGTCAGAAGGAGAGTTGTTCACGGGTATGCCTACGTTTTCACGGAACGATATTGGCAAAGATATTGTTCCCATGGTCTGCTTTACCGCCGAGCTGTTGCGGCTGTACATGACAGCAAGCATTGAGCTCGCGCCGACGCCAAGACCACGGTCAGTGGTGCGCACATTTGTACGGGGGGGCAAGACACCATCGACCGTGCCAATGACTCCGTCCGTCGGCTCGGGGCTTCGAGCTCCGAGCCGCGCGCGCAAACCGACGAGCATTTACGAAAGGTACGCAGGCGTGGCGCTGCACAAGACTGACAAGTCCATACTGTGTCTGTCTCCAGGCGACGCTGCCAACGTGTTTGCAGACTATCCGTTGTACGAGCGTGATACCGTGAGGTGGCTGGGCACAAGCCCTGGCGTGGACGAACTTGAGATGAAGAGCCGTATGAACGCCTCGGTGGCGCTGAATTTGACGTCGCATTTGTCAGACGAAAAGCTGTTGCGCATTGCCAACTTGTCCGGTCGGGGTCCCAGCCCAAAGTGGGAACTGATGTGGAACAAATACTTGAACCAGCCGAACGGCGAGCGAAAAGCGGACATCGTTTATTACGACGACGGCGATGACACGCCCAAACTCGCGACTGTCGACTGCAAAACTCAGTACGATACCGCGGAAGGCGCCGCAAGTGAAACACCCCGGTGGAGCTTACCGCGAACCATCGTGTACTCGCAATTCAGTGAGGGACGAGGAGGCATACTCGACTTTTGCCACTTCCTGATGACGAAAGGCGCGGTGCAATGTTTAATGTACAAAACAAGTCGGGGTTTGATGCAAAAGCGCTGGCGTCGTATGGGCGCATCTGGGTTTGAGTTTTGTGACCCGCCGAACACTGCAGAAACCTTCACGTTTTGCCTCATCGACAAGGAGTTGCCCGACGAAGCTTTCGAATTTAAGGTCGGCGATAGTGTGCGATGGCGTAATAAAGTGTACCGGATTTTGCGCACAACAGGTGACGGGTCCATAATATTGCGACGAACCCAAAACGGACACAGCCAACAGATTGCGCAGCAAAGCCAACAGATTGTGCAGGATGTGTCCGAAATACGTCCGATTGTGTTTGGAAACCGTGGCGACGAGAATGCGCAGCTGTTGCGCCTGTATAACGGAACAGACGAACTGAACTGTGCCCTAATACACTTTTCCATCACAGAAGGTAAATCCTTCAAACGTGCCAACCAGATTCATATCATGGAACCGATGATGAATCCGGCGCAGTTAGACCAGGTTATAGCGCGGGCAGTGAGAAAAGGTTCACACCGTGCTGTTCGCGACCCTCGGAATCGATTTGTCGAGGTGGTACAATGGGGGGCTGTCGTGAAACACGATGCGATGGGACAAGTTGGAGAAGACACCATGGCGCAGATATTCAAAGACGCCGGAAACGAATTACTCGAGGGCAAAGTGCTGTCTGCGGGCCTGAACATATCGCGGAAAACGTGGATGCCAGGTGCGGCGTTATTCGCCTTGGACGCGTTCGATTTCATCAACGGGGCGGCGGCGCGCGTTCCGAATTTCGTGTACGACTGGAGTGGCATTCGGGTGCCGGGCCAAGGGCCGGATACCGAGCCCGAGAAACGTGGCATGCGCGAACGTTTGAAGAATTATGCCAACGCTCTCGAAGAAATATCCAACTCTGGCAGGCAGAAATTCCAAAGCGACCCGCAGTTGAGAGAGGCGCTCATTCAAATGCAATTGCTGTGGGAACAAGCGGTGCCGGATGTGCGATTCCTGTCCGCGGCGTTCGTCACGGACAAAAACGAAAACATGATTTCGCAGACGCCGGACGACCTCGTGTTCAAGGAGTGCCAGCGACGCCGGGAGTATATGACCCAATTCAAGCAAATTGCCGAGCAGACGTACACCCGGGACATGTTGAGGAAACAGGGCATTCAGGAGACGCCGCGACAAGTCAGTCAGCGTCGTGAAGACCAAAGCCGCATCGACGATAAAATCATATTCAATAAGTAATTCATTTCATAACCAATATGACGCTATATAACCGCCATGCACACAAGAGATGTTCAAGCAGCTTGTTCCAAAGATTTTTCGGCGCAACGGTCGCACGCCGCCAAACGCGGACGCTGACGACAGCCCTGAACCCACGCCGCCCTCGTTGTCGGAGAAAACCCCGTACGAAGCCTACTTTGACGTGTACCAGGCGCATTTCTGGTACGACTACAAGTCCAGAGACCCGTTCAAAGGTTCATCCCGAGACCCAGTCAACGGGAACTCTGTGGTCGACCTAACAGGGCAGTGCGACGACGCAGACATCGTCAACGACGGGTTAAAGACTTCGGGACGATTGCCCACTTGCGTGTTCCAAACCGAATTGCGATTAAAGCTGTGGACAACGTACAGACAAGAACACCCCTTTCCCATAAACCTGGGCGTTGACTGCAAACGCGCGGCGACGACGGCGCTCTCCGAAACGGCGCGCTCGCTCGCACGCGAGAAGCGAGAGAATGACGCGGAGATAACACGGTTAGACGCGCTTATCCAAGAGTGTCGCAATCAGTACACTATCACAAAGTGGATTCCCGGCTCGGGGGCCTGCAGTGACGCCACGGAGGAAGGCTACGTGGCTCAGAAAACCGAGCTGCAGAAACGTCAGACGGAGCTACAGACGACGCTTGACCGCCAACTGGCAGCCGATGCCGGCGACTTGTGCGAATTGCTGGCGGAGCAACGCGTGTACATGGCGACATATTTTCCCGAGGGTTGGTCGCCCGAGAAAGCCCTGCGCCATTTGTGTGACACGTACGGGGTTCAACCCAGTCCTGTGTTTAGCAAGTCGAAGAAAAAAGCCAGAGCGTTGGCCAAGGCCAAGTGGTGCGTCGAAAAGTTCGACACCTTTCGAGGACACTACGTTCCGTTCTGCAAGGGCCAACGGGAAGAAATGGAGGCGCACAGGAAAGGTTTAGCAGACGCGCACACTTTTCTGACGTGGTCGTCGACACATTAGGGTTACACGTCACCGAATAAAACTAACGCCTTGTAATATTATGTTCTGACAAAAATTGTAGTATAGCAGTGGGAGTCATGCACGACCATTCGAAATATCCCATCTGGTAGTCGAATTCCTTCTTGTACCTTTTGTAAGCGGTCACGTGCGAATATACGCGACGGCCGTTTCTTTTCCCCAAACCCATTTTGTACAGCTGCTTTGCCGCAGTCACTTCGCCGGCACCGTCTTTTCCAGCCATCTTGTGCAACAATATTTGTCCGCTTTCGCGTTCGTAACGTTGCATCAAGGGTAGCCAGATTTCGTTGATGAACGCCGGCGCATTTTTCAGCTGGTTGCCCAAACAACGCATGAAAATGCACAAGTCCACCGACCGGTTTTTGCCGTAGGTGGCACGTGTCGTATCGTAGAGGTACCGAGGCACGGACAGAATTCTGCCGCCCACTCGGATACACGACCAGTCGAAGTCGATGAATTTGATTTGGCGTGTCTTTTCGTTGTAGTACACGTTCGACGTGTGCGCGTCGCGGTGCGTAAACCGTGCCGTGCGCTGAATCACGGCAAACGCGTTGCACACGTTCTTCAACATAAAATACAATGCCCGACTATTATCAGGACGCCGCTGCAGTGTTTGCGTCCAGGACGCGACGGACGGCGTGCGAAGCTGTTCCGAGCACACGACCAAGCGATTGCCAGCGGCCATGCCAATGAAGTGCAGCGCGGGCACACAATGTGGGGCCTTGTGACTCAGATGGAGGTGAATGACGGCCTCCAGTACGTACTTGAGCATTGTCGACGGGTCTGTCGTCGTTTTCAACACGACAGTTTTGCCCATGTGTTTTGCGTTCAAGTAGACCATGTTTCTGACATTTTGTCTGCGATTGTAGGTAGCTTGACTGATGTCTACCACCTTGAAGTCGTCCGCGGCGACGTGTACCAGGCTGACCCGCGGCTGTATCTTTATCTGCCCCAGGATGCCGTGCGCTTCGTGGTACAAATGCACGGTATAATCCGTGTGCAACTTTGAAATCAGTATCGGTTCCGTGCGTCCAGTGACGGAGGCATATATGCCATTCACTTTCTCTATGTGGTACACCTGGTTCGGTTTGTGGAACACCGGAAGTCCGTCGCGGAATCCTTCAATATAATTCTGTATGTTATGCGCACTCGTGCCGAGGGCGCCGGGGGCGGTCAAATTGCTAATGACTGGGCCCAGAGGGAAGCCGAACGGGTCGGGCTTCGGTACAACGCGCCGATAGCGTCTCTGTGGCGGTGGGTCGCGCGGAGGATTGGGGCGGCGGCGCTTCGTGGGGCGCATCTGGGACATTGTTATTGTGCAAGAAACGTTTGCATTTATAAGTGATTTCGTCTGAATGGCCTACACCATTTTAATTTAAATTAAATTAAAATCGTATGCGCTGGTGGCGAGCCGTGCGCGAAGGTGACCCACGGGTCTTGTTGCATTTATAAGTGATTTCGTCTGAATGGCCTACACCATTTTAATTTAAATTAAATTAAAATCGTATGCGCTGGTGGCGAGCCGTGCGCGAAGGTGACCCACGGGTCTTGTTGTACTTGTACATGGGGGCGTTCAGAGATCTACGGAACCCCCACGGCCTTTCAAATTTACAGGTGGCGTGCGAAGCCGGCCAGCCTGTAATGGTTTCCGCCTTTTTGCGCGCTGGATACAACGCAAACGAAATGTTCCCCATGTCCCCGTTGATGTACGCGGCCGCCACGGGACGGTGCGATGTAGTGCGTATCCTTCTGTCCGCCAACGCACGCATACCCGCCGCCTGGAATCTGAACACCGTCCCGTATGCAGTACGGAGTATGCTACGGACATGCCGGGTCGTGCGCAAATGGCGACGATGGTCTCATCGGCGCCGACGGTCGCGTGAACGCCAGTGGGCCTTCATAGTGTTGCGCGAGAAACACCTATCCTGCGACAAACAGTGGTTCCTTAGTTTTGTATAGTACACTGTACTGACCATTTTATGTTCTTAACACAACTAATGTAATCCGACGACCCCTTCCTAGGGCTGTCGTAGTGTCTCCACTGTAACGAGGCTCACTTTGAACCGTTCGTTGGTGTTTTTGATGAGCGTGCTGCCTTCGAACCTGACGTTGTCTCTGAGGTCGAATTTGACAAGTTCGTTGGCGAGCGTGTTCCATGTTTCTTGGAGAACCACCTCGATGTCCTCTTTCGATTTGGCGTAATACTCTTCGTCTAGCGCGGGCGCGAATTCTTCAAAGAACGCGTGGAACGCTTTGAGGTTCTCCTCAATCGCGTCGCGGCGTTCTGGGTCGTCGGCGAGTTTATTCTGGGGGTGGTGTTTGTTTTTGCGACGTATCACGTGGGTCTTATCCAGCCACCACTCGAGCGGACTCGCCGGCGAATTCTTCGTGTCTTTGCCGGCGCGATGACAACGACAAGACGGAACCAAGTTCATGGCACAGTCCAAGTACTTGTTGATGTGGCCGTTGCGCACGCGCGACATGTAATGGTCGTCTTCGGTGGCCGGGCCGCCACAGTATAGACACGTGCTGGGCAAATCGTTCCCGCTGCACAAAGGCCCGCGCAACTCCCGCACCCTGGCCAGGATTTCGGGGCACAGGGGTTCGTCGAAGAACTGCGGCGACGACAAGAAATCGCGCGAGGCCTTGGCGCGCACGTCTCCCTTTCGCCCGAACGCATCCGTCCAGCGAAAGTTCATGGCTTTGTTCCACTTGACCTGGACGTCGGCTTTCGAGAACCCTTGTTCGACCAAACGTTGTACAAAGTCAGCCGCGTCGTCTTCGTTGACGGCGACCGCTTTATGTTTGCTATTGATGCCCCTGTTTACACATTTGCGCGCCGTGGCGTCGGCATGCGTCACTATGTGTTCGACTTCACACAGGCGTCCCGATACTGTCTCAATAAACACAAACTTGTAGAAGTGGTTTTTCTCCGACGTTCTGACCAGTTTCACGTATTGCGTCTTGGTGACGGGCTCGGTAAAGGCGTCCATGTTGGCTGGCGACAATTCGAGCCTGTGTATGTGGTCAAGAGTGACGTGTTCGACGTGTTCGGGCTCAAATTCGTTGTTCAAATGCGCGTCGGCATCCACGAACTTGCGCCGCCGTTCGCGCGCCTCTTCGCGCAACTCGTGTGCTTCTTCGTCCAAGTTGTATACCACCAACTCGAGCTCGTGCGCGTGGCATCGTGCGCGTTCTTCGGCAGCAAGTGCGTCTTTCAAATCCTGCTGCGTGACGGTGTTGGTCTCGAGAACACCCACCCTGTCCGACAGTTCCGCGTGCTGTGTCTTGAGCCGCTTGTACGCGCGATAACATTTGTGATAGTTTCCGCGGGCCGTAGCACGCTCAGCACGCAATCTGTCGTTTTCGGCGCGTAATCGATTCACTTCGCGTTGCATACACTCGCATTCTTTTCCCCGCCGACTTAAAACGTCAAAAAAGGTCGATGCGCCTGTTTTTTGGCGTTTGTGGGCAATGTTCATTGGTGCGAAAATATGTAGTGGCAATTATTGATCCGCGATACTCGAACCGGATTAATATAGTAAGAGCTCTCAACCTCATTTAATTTAATTTAAATTAAATTAAAATCCAACCTGACCCACGCGTTTATCTCTACACATACACCATGTCCCGACCCGATGACCAGTTCGCCGTCTGTGAGACTGTGGGCGCTTACCGTAAGCGCAAGGGCGTTCCGCGTCTCAACGACACCGGCAGAGTGACCCTGGACACTTTTAGCCGGTGTACCAAGAGGCAAAGCGGCCGTGGTTACCTTTTCAAGATATGTATTGTCTCCACGGGTGTGGAGAAGCGCGCCACCAAAACCACATCACTGGAGGCAACCATTGCTCTCCTGAAAACGTGTTCGGACGACGATGTGATATACGAGATATATCCCACGCGTTTCTGCACGAACCCACGCTGTGGTAAGGCGTCGTGGTCGTTCCTACACTTTCCGCATAAGGGGCACTCCACGTGCACGTATTGCGGGCACACGCAGAAGCTCGTGCAGTCGAACATGGATGACCGCCACCTTGGTGATGACGAAAAGGTGAACAAATCCATGTGGAACTGTACACCAGGCATGACTGTGAACGATTGTATGATAAAGAAAAAGGGTAAACGTATACAAATCGCTTCCCAGCGCATACGTTCACACATGCGGCACTTTTGGTACTGCCAACGAACAATTGACGACATCGCGGACGATTTTTACCAACGTATGGGGTCGTCGGTAGAAACTATCGCAAAGCGCGCCAAGTCCAAATGTAAACGTTTTTATTATGCTATTCACGACGGTGTTCGTAGCGACAATCACCGTAAAATGCCGCACGGGAAGGTACAATTTGCCGCGGCATGCTTCTACGCTGCAAGTCTGGAGTTCGCGCAAAAGCTTCGCGTGCGCACGGCGTGCAGCCTCGTGGCCATTCAGGAAAGCGCGTCCACGTTAGTGGACTACAGAGCCGACCGTAAGACCCGTGATGTGACTGTCGCCGTGATCATTCGGTACACTAAAATGCTTAAGGCGTGGGATCTGTGCGATGCTGTCATCCCGGAGATAACAGCAGATACATTACGTTTCAAATCTGCCAACACTGAGAAGGAACATACCAGGCTGGCTATTTTCAACAAGTGCCGTCAAACAATGATTCACCTCCCGTCGCACAAACCATGGGGGATTCAACTGGGAGACACAGAACGCGGTGTTCTCTACGTCGAGAGCGTCGCAGGTGACTCGGCGGCATTCAAAGCGGGCGTACAGAAAGGCGACTATCTGTTCCAAGTCGAGGGAGTCGTCATTGGTGTAGAGTATACACCCGAGACGGCGGGCAAACTGATAGTTAGGCTGAAACAGACAATGGCGACCACGCCTTACATTAAGGTCAACATCATGCGTGAGAAAAAATAACTATATACATGTTAATTTTTGTGCATATAATGTGGTATTTATTGTTGTTTGCCTGTGCGGCAGCATACCGTCAAGAGCATTTCGAAATAGAATTTTCCCCGTCCGTGACCAAAGTTACAGACGCTTGCACCTTGTACGCTTCGAAGAATCTCGACCAAACGATAATACGTTTTCATCGTGACGGTTCTAAATTCAACACGAGTATCTATTCAGATACGTTGGCATTGAACGCAGACTGTTCAACAATACTTTTTGGGTTTCCTGACGAGAATGTAGACGACCCCGTACTTGCCCGCGGCACGGGACACGTGAAGATATGGCACCCTGGGTCTGTCCCGAAGACCGTCCGTCCACTCAAAATGGAAATATCTTGGCTTGACGGGAACACGTATCAACACACCGACACAGACATACCCGTGTACCGATTCGGCTACTCGCTCGACATACAGGGAAACACATGGGTGGCGGGTGCTCCCGGCAAGTTGCGCGAGGACGGTCGGCCCGTCACACTGGGGTACGCGTTTGTGTACGACGGCGACGCGTTGCACTCGTGCAGGTCATTGTACGAAACAGGCTGTTATCCAGACGGCGACACTTGCAAACTTGGCTACAATGAATGGAAAAACTATTATGGGTTTTACCGTCATGCTGACGGTACGAAACTTCAAGACAAGACGGATGGTTCTGAAGTGAATGCCTTCCAGAAAAAATGTATACCGGAACAGTTGCCGTATTATTTCGGTGGGTATTACGGAGGCGGACCTTTGAACCCTGTTTTAGTGCCATATTTCGAGTGGCAACAGTTTGGATACGATGTGGCAATCACCGGGTCCTTCAACGAAACGGCCGCGAGTTTGTTCGTATCCGCACCGGGCGACACAAATCGGTTCATGGAGAACAACCCACACGACGAAGGACGCAATTACGGGCGTGTGTACGCATGGGACTTGTCGGCGGACACACCTCGCGAAAAGAATATATATTGGTGGCAACCCAACCTGTTATCTCCCTACGGACCGCCTAATTTGCGCACACCCCACTACCGGGCATACGGCAGAGCCATTGCCGCGTCCAAAAGTGTTCTTGCAGTGTCATCGTATCCGTTGTACTTTAATACGCGAGAACCTTTCGTGATCGTATACGACTGCAATCCGCAATTGTCAAACTGTGTTGAATCGTCGACGCGCGGAATCTCCATCGACAACATACCTGGAAATGCTTTGTTTTATTTGACGTCGACAGACTTGTCGTATTCGGATAGAGCCCGAAAAGGTCCTTTGGGTTATGTCTACGCCCCGGACTATCAGAACGAATACATCGGAGACGCTGTGGCCGTGGCCGGGTCAAACGTTATTGTCAGCAACAAGCACAACATTCAGAACAACGAACCACACCCCGAGGTCCACCGGTTCGGAAACGACGCACGACTGAGAGAGACGCACACCTATACCCACAGCGTGGGAGACGGCACCAACACGCAACACTGGGTGCTGTCTAAGGGACAACAGATGGAACATTATTGGCCCTGTGCACTTGGTTATACTGGAGGGAAGCCCGACACGTTCGAAGAGACCGACATTTCGCGCTCCGGAGAACACTGTGTCGCGTGCGAAATTGCCTACTTCTCGGACGACGGTTGGTTAGAAGATTGCGATTTGTGTCCTGTGAATAGAACCTCGTATGAAGAAGCACAATCGGAATGCAAACCTATTGTGAAACGCATATATCCAGGCGTGTCATGGGAAGACACGCGAACTATTATTGCGTATATTACGATATCCGTGGTCGCGACATGGTTGTTACTTATCGCTTGTCAATACACTTGCTACGAAGGACGCAAAACACGAGTATTCAAAGAAGTTAATTACGTTTAAAGCCTTCTCGTAAGTTTATTTTTAATTTGTGTAATACTTTTTTTAGTTTTACGATTTCCAATTCTAACTCTTGTTTTTGGGCGCGTAATTGCCTCAATTCGTATTTGATGGTCTCTTCCTGGTGTCCGAGTAGTAGAAGCGCGTCAACGCGCTGGTTGGCAATGACCAACTCCTCAAGAATGCTGGCACGGTCGTCTTCCATGGTTTCAATACGCTTCTTCAGACCGTATATACGTCGGTTGGCTTTTGACAACGCTTTTGCATAAAAAGAATTGTACAGCGCATGTTCTCGCAGCGACGGTTGTTTACGTCCAACTCGTGTTCGTGCTCCCGTTGGTCGTCGCGGAGAATGTGACATCCTACAGACAGTACATAGAGATTATATGTGCATATTTATATGGCATTTTTCTTGCTATCGCGGGGACGTTGCAACTGCAACAATGTACCATAGACAGACGGACAAAAGAAGCACGCCCAACGCGACAAGCCCTCTCCTCATCGTTCGTCGGAGGCGACACCTGCTGCGGCTGTGGTCTAATTCGAACCTACTCACACAAATGGTACAGTGGGTGTGTCCTGAGATGCTCAAGTATTTATTCAGACATGTGGGATGCACATGTGTTGCACAAACACAGGGAGATTTGTCTGAACACATCTCCATGCAGATATAACATTCGGTTTTGACCAGATTCTCTTCCATATTCGTTCCTCTGTATTGTCATTCCACAGTATATATCTGTTTTTTGTAGTATTTAGGCTCGCACCCGTGGCGAGCATGGCACAAGTACCGGCTACGGTAGTCGTCACCGCCACTCCGGCGAAGGACCACGTGAAAAGCGCTTTCAATTGGACCGTACTGTTGTCCACGCTACATCTGACGATATTCGCGTGCAACATCATGGTATTTGCACATGGTACACAGCACGAGATAACGGTCACGATTCTCCAACAATCTATGAGTTTTCTGATGTTTGGGATATGTCTTCCGCTGTCACTGTACAGAAGCGTGAAGCGAAATAACACCACAAGTTTACGAGTGTTTGTTCTACTGCTGACGATTGTATCTCTTCTGACATTCGTGTCGTGTTTGGCTGTGGTGTGCACGATATTCGAATTGGACCAGCTGTGTGAAGAATGTTCAGAATGGTTCGTACACTACAACGACACGTGTGAAGTTACCAGTCAACGTAACCAGTTCTCACTTATGACCATCACCGCTGACGACTGTGAAACGGCCACACTGGCCCGAAAAACGATAGTGTTGGAGTATTTGAATATGGGAACAGCGTTTGTAGGGCTGATTGCAGCGTGTCAGCTTGTCATGCCCGAAAACCTCGAAAAAAGAGTGACCGCCGAAGCACTCGTTCTCGATGAAATATCAGTTATTGCTGTTGATGGTGAGGTAGTCGCAGTTCGAACTGAAGATATACATACACTTTCAAATATATAAATGTAATCAGATGTCTTTTTTAAATTCGTCTAATGTCCAAAGCGCCGCTGGCGCGCATTGAATTCGACGACGCAGTCGTCCCACACTTCGTCATCACAGTCTGGAAACAGAGCGCTGACAAAAATCAATTCAGTGTAGCGTAGATGCCACATACAAAAATTAGATAACCGTTGTTCGCCCGACGTGCGGATCAGTACATCCGGGTCAGAAGCGTGACTCGGCACTGCCGACGAAACACGAAAATCTCCCATCTGTGCGCGCTCAACATCTTCGATGAAGCCGTAGGACACATAAATATAACATTTTAAATCCGAATGTTCACGAGTCATCATACGTAAATCGTTCATCTTTGTCCTTATGGCTGCATCAATCTTATGAGGCGACGTCGAAACGAAATGGAAGGATACTTTTGACTGCTCGCTCGTCAACCACTTGTCTAACATGTCTGAAAAATGTCGCATAGCGCTGGACACTTCACTCTGTGGACGTGACCAATTTTCGGATGACCATGCGAACACCGAGAGCTCTGCTATCTTGTTATTCAGACACCAGTTTACTAAATTATGCAATGTGTCAGTGGATTTTTGATGTCCTGACATTGTATTACGAAACATTCGTTGCGAGTACCGCCTGTTCCCGTCGGGAATCACTGCGACGTGCGCGGGGTACTTGAGTTTCTGTTTTTCAAAGCACGAAAACATGGGATTACGATTACTCAAGGGGGTTGTTAAGTAGGCTGTGCGGTCACATTTTGACCTATTTAGGTTATTCTATATTGTGAAATGCCGGTGTTGCCCAAGTACGGATGGTTTGGTACGTGCGATGAATGCGATGCAATCACTTCGCGAACAATGGTGGTTCGGCACAGCTCCAAGAAAAAGCAGTTGTACGTTTGCCGTGTGTGTCGGTTGAGCATGCTCGAATATTTTTTAGGCGAATTCAAATGCGTCGTCGTGGCGGCGGAAACGGCGGGGCAAATCGATATAGACGTCTCACGGTAGTATATAGGCGAAAGACCTGCAGCACGAATGCTGTACATCGTCGCTGCGATTTCAGATAACAATATTGTTGGTGTAAATGGCGAGCTGCCTTGGCGTCTCAAAAACGAACTTAGATGGTTCCGCATGAATACAGTCGGTGGCGCTGTGATTATGGGAAGAAAAACTTGGGATAGTTTGCCATTGAAACCGTTACCGGGACGTTTGAACATAATATTAACTCGCAACCCAACTCGAAAGAATTCGCCCAACGTCATTTGGAAACACTCTTTGAAGGAGTCGATTCGTTACGCGCGCGCCCACCATAGCCGAGTGTACATCATCGGTGGAAGTGCTATTTTCAAACAAGCGCTTGCATTTCATTGTTCACTGTTGATTACCCGTGTGCATTGTACGGTGTCGGACGATAATGAATGTTGTGAATTTGTGTTGCCCCGTGATAAGACGCTCGTTTGGCGCTCAAGGAAACGCAGCGAAAATGGAACGACCTATCATCACGAACTGTACATAACTTGATAACTATAAAAAAAACCTAAAACACAATTTCTTCATCTCGTTCTACACGTACAAGACGTCTATTTTCCTCATGTTCGCCGGTGTTGACGAATGGAATTTCGTCGTGAAGTTGTTCGTTATTCGGAATGCGCCAGCGCACAAGCAAAAACATCGACCAGAAAAACAGATATTCACTGATGTACCACCACGAACATTCGGAGCATACTACTGTCGTGCATCCATACTCGGAGTAGATGAGCCATAATGTACATACCACTCCTGTCACCAAGGTCATCCACCAATGCACGTACCACGTGTTCTCGGTGCCCACCGGATAGCATTCGTACATGATGCAGGCGGAAGACACGAGAATGAGTGCGTTGTGCGCATTTGTTTGAAACATGGACACGAGAAACGCACACAAAAACCCCAAGAAGCCGGTTACCATGACAATTGAATTAAAGTAAAAAGAACTACCGACAGCGAGTAAATTGAATACCAAAATCCAACCCCTCCACGGGTCAGTTGTCAGTGCCCGCGATAACAGAATCGGTACATGATTGTTGCATGTTTGAACGGACACGTCGACTAACGCAGCGATACACAGAATGAGCAATGCACACCAGGCGTACAACCACAGTTTGCGGAATAACATAATATGTACAATTTTAAAACTTAAATACGTTCTTTATGTGCAGTTACTTTTTGTAGACATAAGTGATTGTCTGTGTGTTTATCCAGGCATGTTTTGAAACGTATTTGGAAAAAAACTCAGTGATTAACAGAGGGTATCGTTTCGGTGCCAATTTCTCGTCAAGTGATATCCATTCGCGTATACATGTCGACCACACGTCCAACTGTTTCGTTTCGGGGTCCAACAACGCCTTGGCCACGCGGGTGTTTCCGTTATATAAATAGATTGACTTTGTGTCAACGTACTCTGTATGTTTGTTCAGCGCAAAGGAAAATATTTCGTGTTTGAACCGACTCAGTGCTTCGTCCGACTCTATGCCCGGCCAGGCCTGCAAGGGCGTGTTCACCCACTCGTCAGTGGACAGCACACGTCTATAAACAGCCCAGGAAGCATCACCTTGTATGTAGTTACCCATTTGTACAACTATAATCGCTTAAATACTACTCTTATGTGGAACTTGAATTAAACCCGAATGCTGAAAACTACTCGTCCGATGGAAAACACATTTGAAGGCACGAAAATTGCCTTTGTGCAGGCCCGTGACAAATACTGGTCCACGTATAAAGAGTTGGAGGACTGCAAACGAATCATGGAGAGGGCACAGGCTGACATGCAGCGAACCTGCGCCCACGAGTACGAAAAGGATTGGTCGAGCCGAGGCCGCTCGCGTTGGGAATGTAAACATTGCGACAAACTGAGATGACGCTGTCGCTCACTGCAGGGGCAACATCTCGAGCAGCGACTTGTCCGATATCATAAGCATTTCCGGAAGCAAGTCGCTCCCGAGAAGCAGACAGCCCTGGGCGATGCTGCCTGTTTCCGCGCAACGATACCGAATCTGCACGGCGTCGTTGAGCCACGTTTTCGGCAGCGTGTTGCCGTCGAACGCGCCGCGTGGAAACTGAACGGCAAGCATACTCTGTCGGAAATACACGAGCACTGTACCGTCCTCGAACAGTTGATTCACAGGATGATGCAGCTTCTCGAAAATGTGAAGAACGGGATGCCACCGGTACATATACACCATCCCGTGGTGAAGATTGCGTATTTTCACGTCCGTGGGCGGCTTGTGGCGGCCTGACAGGTGCGCCATGTGCGCGACGAAATCCATGCTGGTCAAGAAGGTAAGGGATTCAAGGTTGTTCCGTTTCAAAATAGAACAAATTTAATTTAAATTAAATTAAAGCGAAACGGCCACACGACGTGTGTGTGCTTAGACCACGGTACAGTACTTAAATATAGTGTTACGATTCTAAATTACTTTAAAAGAGTGAGTCTTTTGCAGTGTCAAACTGTTCTTGCGTCAGGTCACCTGCGTCGCGCATCAGCTTCAGATTCATCAGTTGCTCCACAATGTTCTGGGGCGGAAGCGTCGAACGCGCCGGCGCATGTCGGCGCGCACGCCGGTGTGCCACCGTAGTCCGGCGCTTGTCCGTGGCCTCCTTCTTGAGAGACTCGACGAATGCCGTCTTCTTTGCCTGACGCACGGAATCGAAATCGAACGTTTTTCCAGCACGTTCTGTCACCCGCAGTCGAATATGAAACTTGTCACCGTCGATGGTCTGGCCGCGAAAGAGCACCGTGGTGACTAGGCCCGGCGTGTACTCATACACCTTGCGACACGTCACCTCCTTGAACAGTCCTTCGCGCTCACAATGTCCCGTGAGCTGTTTGTGGAACTCGTCCGGAAGACGCTTAATCATGGTTGTGGTCTTCTTAAAGACCAGCTTGTCGCTATGAACCGCAACAATGTGATGTTCGCTGCCGGTCACCAGCCGCTGGCATCCGTGCATCAGTAGCAGAGGATACTTGTCCGTCATCGTGAACTGCTTGGGCGACCGGTCAAACTTGAGCGTGACCGTGCAGGTACCCTCCTTTAGCCCGCCCATCACGGAACTGATGGCGGCAAGCATGTGTTCCTTGGATACATCTGCGCGCGTCATCATGACTTTCGCGTAATCCGGCTCGCGAAGACCATTTATCAGTTTGTTTTCGGCAGTCTCAACGGCAATGCACCGCGAACCAGGGTACAGAAAGTCGGGGTTCTCCTCAAACCATTTGGCAAACTTGACCAGAAGCTGTGGCGAGACATCACGAATACGTCCGTACGACACTTGCTCGTTGAGTGCCTTCCAACGGTTGTAAGCTGCGCGGTCGCCACAAAACTTCTCGTCGATAAGCTTCTCCTCCTTGTCGTGGCGCTTCTTACTGGCGATGCGCCGCTGTTCGGAGGTGCTGACGTCAGTCCAGCGACCAAGCTTCCGAAACATCGCCACAAGCTCGTTGTCGGACTTGCGCTCGTCCGGGAACTCGGCGTAATGTCCCTCCAGCTGGTACTTCGCGCCGTCCAGTCCTATTTGGAGACGGTGCGCCTCGACGGCGGCTTTGTTGTCGCGCTGCTTTTGGCGCATGTGATGCCAGACATACTTGACAAAGGCCTCCTCTTGTGCACGGTCGACGGCGGAAACGCGCTTTTCGTCAATCCACTTGCGAATGCCCTCCATCAGGTATTCGGTGGTCTCGCGCTTGGCCGGAATGCCCCGCTGGAGCTTTTCGAGGGCACCGCGCACGGCTTTATTCTTGGGATGCTCGACAAGAAGAACAATGTCCTCGGGATTTGGCCCACGGTGATGGTCCCGCATCAGCCACTTGCCGTCGCGCCAAAAATAGTAGAAATGTTCGTCCTCGAATGTCTGCTTGGACTCTCCGCCGGCGCGGGCCGACTCGGAACGCACGGCACCATTATGACTCATGCGGCGAAGGGGTGGCGCGTGGATGGGTGAAGTCTGAGGGGCCGAGGGGCCCTCCTTGACTGCGGAAGCATATGCTGACATGGTTTGGTATTGGCTATACTGTGTCTATATAGTACAAGTATAGTATGTGTAACTTATTTTGATTTAAAATAACAATGAGCCGGAGTGGCTTCTGTGAAAATTCTCGCCTACATTTTAATTTAATTTAAATTAAATCTCGTCGGAGTGCTTGACGACGAAGATGCCGCGCACAGTTGGATGCAGTAGTCAGCAGGGACACACATTGTTGAACATACTAAAAATACATCATTCGTATTTTTGAATGAATATTAGACAGGAACGAACTCCGGCACTGAATTCGAACAATCGCTCGTCAGCAAAAGCAAAAACATTGGCCATTTCACCCGGGGACATTGGCCGCATTATCGGCCGCGATGGTAGAAACATCTTTTTCATTAATCAAATGATTGCCCCCGGTAAAATCACCGCCCATAAAGACAGCGTCGTATTGCACGGTGAGCTCGAAAACAAGGCATGGCTGTCGCGTACCATACAAATTCTACACTCGGCGCGCCGCGGCGGTATTATCAAATGGTTTGAGACAGGGTACGCGTCCACTTTTGAGCACAAAGAGAATTGGCTTCGTCAAATCCGAGCCCTCGAAACGAAGACCAACACGCGTGTCCAACAACAACTCGTTGAATTCGACGGAAAAACGTACGATGTATGGCTCATAGTGGGACGGCACAAGGCCGCAAACGTCGAGAAAGCCATTCGAAACATCGGCAAGCTGATTCACGAACGACACAGTCGGCGCGCGAACGCAGATGTTTGTCATGTGGACGGTAAACAGGCGCAACGTCTCCAAGAAAAAAAAGACAAAGAACGAACGAAAAAAGAACGCTCAAAGAATAAGACACTGCGCATGAAATCGCGCCGTTCGAAAAAGCAGCGCTTCAGGCACGAGCAAGACAAGACCATCGGATTACTGTAGCTCTCTTGTGGTGTTTTTTTTTAAATTAAAAAGAGTGCCGTCCAGATTATTTTTTCCAGGTGCCTGAGTTTAATTTAATTTAAATTAAAAAGAGTGTCGTCCAGATTTTTTCCAGGTGCCTGAGTTTAATTTAATTTAAATTAAAAAGAGTGCCGTCCAGATTATTTTTTCCAGGTGCCCGAGTTTAATTTAAATTAAATTAAAAAGAGTGCCGTCCAGATTTTTTTTCCAAGTGCCCGAGTTTAATTTAAATTAAATTAAAAAAAGTGTCGTCCAGATTATTTTTCAGGGTGCCCGAGTTTAATTTAAATTAAACGTATAAAGTTCGGCATCATCACAACGTTATGAGCACCGTCAGCTTCAACAGTAAATCTTCTTCGCCACCGGGTTTCCAGGCACTCTCGAACTTCCACGGCGGCGTAGAATTCGAGTACATGCAGAATCGATTCAGTCAGAAGCCCGTGCTCGACCTGCTGGACGAGTTGGAGCATTGTGACGCCGGAACCTTTCTCGAATGGCTGAAGCGTCTGCAACCCCACAAGAAAGAATGGACAGCCAAGATGGAAGCCTACTGGTTTCGTGACGGCGAGCCGATTCGCGGCATCCTCGCACAGATGATTGGCACGGTCGTCAAACCAGGCCAATCTTCTGCGCGCAAGAAGAGAATTCTGTTGCAATACTTTGCCGAGAGAAATACCCCGTTGGACAGCATAGAGACGGAGGCAGAGATTGACGACGCTCACAAGAGAGAACGTATGCTCTCTTGTTTGCGACACAAGTTTGAGCAGTCCCCGTATCGCGAACTACTCTTGTCAACTGGAAACGCGGTATTGCACGAAAAGCCGACGCGCGGCAGCGGGAACAACTGGACGTTCAAAGTGGACTCCAAAACCGGCCGGGGCATCGGAGGCGATTGGCTTGGACAGTTGCTCATGAAGGTTCGTGAAGAACTACAACATGATGTACAGGTGGCCACGGCGTTCCGCCAGTTCGTGCATGCTTCAAAATGAGATAAGGTAGCACATAACTGACTATTAAGTTACATCCTTTCGTTTGAGTAGAATGTTCTCGGCTCACCAGTTGGAGAGAATATGGTCGGCGGCGCGCAACGTGTCTCCCGTTTTCCCGGTCTCGTATGTCAGTCTATTCGGTTATGAACGTTTAGCGGTGTTGCACATTCTTGACGAGCCTACGCAGAGCACTCTGCATGCCGTGTTGCAACAAAATGTACCTGCCAACACGCCGTGTGCGTACAAAGACTGTGCGGGCACGCTGAACAAACAAGGGCAGTGTTCTGAAAAGTGCGAACAATCGGGGGTGAACGTGGTGCAGGATATCGTGGACTGTGAGAATTGCGATTATCATGGGTTTCCGTGCCCTACATGTCACTGTACCATTTTTCGAGGCAAATTAAAACAATATATAGAAGATTACTGAATATGAATATTGTATTTGCGTAGTTCTTTGCGCATCATGAATTTGGTCACTTCGCGGTTCGGGGCTTCTCCCCACTTCTTCCGTAGCTTCTTGTCTATTTTCTTGGCCAGACCGAAATCAATGATTTTGAGTTGGTCTTCGTCGTCGAGCATCAAATTGAGTGCGTTACCGTCGTTGTGTAGAATGTCAATGTCGTCCAGCGTCTGCATGATGTGTGCCAGGTCGTCTTCAAACTGTGGACACGTGCGCTTCAACACGTCCACCAACCGACACTGCATAGGCTCCATGAAGATGCGCTTGTTTTCCAAATCGACGTGCATCACTTCGGGGGCAATCCCCGCATCAAATGCCTTCTCTTGAAACTCAGCTTCTACTTTGATTCGGGCAGACGATTTCGTTTTCTTGAACTGTTTCATGGCCGCGCGCAAGCCGTTGTTGAATGCGACGAGATATACAACCCCTTGTGCCCCGTCTTTGCCCAATTGTTTTATCACTTCAAATTCGTCGTCGCTCATGTTGCACTACATCCGAACGGTTTATATACACCGTGTCACGCGTGGCATTAAAAAACGTATCGAAAATAAAAGTTTATAAAAAATTAGGTTTATGTCTGCTAATATCACAAAGAGTTTCGTCGAAAGGGTGCCAGTCCTTGTTCAGTCGCACATTCACGAAATTTCGCGTAATCCACACCCATATTCGACAGTCAGACTCTGTTTGGACATTTTCCAATGGAAAAGGGTGCGTTCGCACGAGTTCGTTAAAATGTTCGCGACAATCCAAACAGGGAAAATTTTCCCTGTAATCTTGTACGGTGGCTTTCAGCTCGGCCGGGGTAGTACAACCGTGTAGACGTTGCCAGTCATAGTTGTACGATAACGCGGGGACAACGAGCAGTGCGAGCCACAAGTTCATTGCGCATTGGACAATTGCTACTATATACACCAAAATGAAAAAGAAAATGAATGCGTTTTGGGAATTTTGCAGTGGCGTTCGACAAGCGTTAGCGCCCGACTCGAAGTCGCGTCGGCGCCCTGAGTCTCCACCACCGGTATACGACTACGACTGTGCGAACTTTTGTTGTATCCGAACGACCAAAGACTTGTCCGCGTGGATAGAAGTGAAGGCGGGCAAAAAAGTATTCTTCTTTTGTTCAAATGAGTGTTGGGACGAGTGGCTCCAGTTGCCCACCGCCATTGCATGGTCTCCTGTCAGTTATCCTCACCACGTAAAAAAAGACCCACCGGCGCTACAGTTAGAAAAATAAATATCATGTACATAATGTTATATTACTTTCGTCCAGTCTACTAACGTGTACTTATCTTTCACGGATTTGAGCACGTGGTATTCACGCAGACGTCCGGGGTCTGCATCGAACGCGTCACAGGACGCTGGTTTCGGCGTCAGAAACCCAGGATGTACCATCAACTCGACGGAACCGTAACAGTGCTGGAAACACTGGTCAATGCGGTCAACGGTCATGTCGCTACCGGAAATGCCGAGTCCTGTGAAACACAGGGGAGATTTAAACCCGTGCCGAGAGTACACGAGCCGCGCGGCGACGGCGGGGACGTATCTTCGCTCGTAGCGACGCCGCGTGGTGGCGTCCAACCAAGGCAAATTGTCCGGGTCTTGGTCAGGAATTCGCACGTAGGTGACGCCCTTCTCGCGGAGTATAGGCGCAATCGTCTCTGGTATGTGAGGGGCGACATGCACGTGCTGATGCCCGTCCACGCGGTCTGGATAGTGTCCGAACCACTGTTTGAATTTTTCCAGTTGCGCAGTGGTTTCGGCAGCGACGTCGCACAATACA
>Ga0181554_1000676_pt1 | contig 33567 bp, 24 predicted proteins | sample 011ome_16_FD_145602 | JGI IMG/M metagenome (GOLD analysis project Ga0181554, IMG submission 145602) | Coastal salt marsh microbial communities from the Groves Creek Marsh, Skidaway Island, Georgia - 011503CT metaG (spades assembly) | ecosystem: Environmental > Aquatic > Marine > Intertidal zone... | reverse complement strand
TCGCGAGGGCGTACGCCGCGTTTGAAGGCGGAAGAGGCGCGCGGGGGTCCGTCGGGGGCGCGGAGGAGTCCCCGGGGAAGAGGGTGTCGCACGCGTAGTGTCGCAGTCGTTCGTTTTCTTTTTGACATTTTGTCATCGACGACGCGACCGTGTCGTCTCTTACCGTGCTGTATGTAGTATCTTTCCGTTTGTAACTCGCCGCGAATATCTTTCTTCTCGCTCGTCTCGTCTTCATTCGTCGTTTCATTTTTTTGGAACTCGTCCGTCCGTCCGGTCGCCGCCGCTCACGCGTTCAACGGGGTGAGACCGGACGTCCCGAGCGTCTCGAGCTTGTTGAACGCCTTGGAGAAGTCGTCGAAGAACTTCTTCTGGTCCTTCGCGTACACGTCCACGTACTTCTTAAACTTCGGGTCCTCGATGAGCGCGATGTCCGACGGCAGCATCATCAAATTCCCGGACGGATCGGTGTACTGAGGGTCATTGCCCATACGAGGCGACGTCGGGGTGGAGTTGAGGGGTGCGTCAGTTGGATTTGAAAAGCGTCGCGGTGTGTAGGGATTGAAACCGGGGGGTGGGCGGAGAGAGACGCCGGGAAGAAAAGTCCTAAAGAAACGGCGTTCACCACGCCGACGCGGTCGTATGGGGACCAGTGTGCAATAGAACGCGCCTGAAACTTCGCCGCCTTGTCGTTCGGCGTCCACTTTAACCCCTTCAACAGCACGAAGTACGAGTTGTTGAAGAGCGTCGGCGTCCCGGACCACGGGCCGACGTACCCGGACGCGTCCGCGTGGCACCTCCCGAGCGCGTGCGCGCCGCTCAGCGCGACGATCTCTTGGTCGTCGAAGCCCATGCGGTTGAACACCTCGCGGATACCCGCGCGCGTCTTCGGACCGGGCCCGTCGCCCTTATCCGCGTCCGGAAGGCGTCCGTCCGGGGTGACCTTCCCGGGGTCCATCTCGTCCACGCGTCCGTACGCGAACGGGATGGCGGGGCCGCCCATGGTCTCGATGGAGACGACGCCGACGTACGCGATGAGGTCCGCCCAGCTGAGGGCCGTTCCGTACGAAGCGATGATGTCGGGGTGGAGTTGAAAGGCGTCGGTTGAAGTTGAAAGGCGTCGAGGGCGGGGATTGAAAGCGAGGGACCCTGGGCGGAGAGATGCGCCGGGCAGAGTCCTTAAGGATCGGCGTTCACCACGCGAACGCGGTCGTATGGGGACCAGTGTAAATAGGAACGCGCCTGACGTCCGGGTGGCGCTTTTTGATCGGCTCCAGCCGCTTGACGGCTTTATCCAAACCCGCGTTGCCGCCGTGCGCGAGCTCTTCCTTAAACCGGATCGTCCCGCCGCCGTTCCCGCCCGTCTTGGTCATCTTATCATACGTCCCGCTGCTGTGCCACGCGAGTCGCACCATCGTCGGGCCGAAGTCGGCGTCTTTCTTCATCAGGCCGACGACGTCCGATCGCAGAGACGCGAACGACGATTCGGGATCAGACGACGACGACGACGCCTTGGACGCCGCGGGGGACTTCGCGGGCGCGTCCGGGGCGAACCACGCGTACAGCGCGCGTTCGCGGCGATCGCGCCCGCGGCGACCATCGCGTCGCGTCGGTTGATCCCCGCGAAGACCATCGCGTCGGCGTCGTCGACCTCGCACCAGTCGCCGACGCACTCCCCCGACGCGCTCGGGGGAACCCACGCGTCGGATTCGTACTGGTACGCGCGCGTCGTCGATGACGGCGTCGCGCGACGCGCGCGCGATGCGATCGGGCGCGGCGCGCGCGGTCTCGCGACCGTCGCGCGGGTCTTCGCGGATGCGAGGGCGAACATCGGGTGTGAGGGGATGTCGTGTAGGGCTGAGGCGCGCGGCGTCAATGCCGCCACGTCAGATCGGATTTAACAATCCCACGAGGCCAACAACCCTGGCTGCCTGGCTGGCGAACCGACGTCTTCCAAGAACACTTCCCGATCCCGCCGCGCCTCGCGCCCGCGGTCCTCAGACCGCGATCGCGCGCGATGGGACGAGGCGAGGAGAGCAACGTCGTCTACGTCGGCGGTCTGAAGTTCTCCACGGACTCGGACGCGCTCCGGGAGTACTTCTCGTCGTACGGCAAGGTCCTCGGCGCGAGGGTGCGTCGCGCGTCGCGTCGCGTCCGCCTCGCGCGCGCGGCGATCGGATGGATCGGACCGCTCCTCCATCGCGTTTCCTCCGTCGCCACCGCCCCGCCGCGCCTCCACCCTCCGATCGATCGATCGATCGATCGGAGGAGAAAAAGTTCATAGACCCACTGTCCATCGACGATCTCCTCGATCGATCGTCGCGCGATCGCCCCGACGTCGCGCGCTGACGTCCCCGTCCCTCCCGCGTCCCCCGCGTCATCACCCACCCAGGTCGCGTGGGATCACGACAGGCGCCAGTCCAAGGGCTACGGGTTCGTATCGTTCGCCAAGACCGAGGACGCGGTCGACGCGGTCGACGACATTCGTCCCGCGGTGATCGACGGCTGGCGATGTAAGGTCAACTTCGCGGAGGCCTCCGCCGCGGACGTGGAGAGAGAGAGGAGCGAGAAGAAGCGACGCGACCGGAGTCTTGGTCCGGGTCCGGACGGCGGCGACCGCGGTCGAGAGAGGAGCCGGCGGCGAGGCGCGTCCCCCGGAGGGACCGGGACCGCGCGAGGAGGGGACGAGTCGTCGCGGCGGCGAAGGAAGCGCGACGCGTCGCGCTCGCCGTCGCCGTCGCGGTCCAAGTCCAAGTCCAAGTCCAAGTCCGATCGATCCGCGTCCAAGTCAAGGTCCAAGTCCCAGTCCAAGTCCAGGTCCAAGTCCGAGTCGCCGCCGCCGAGGAGGGACGCGCGGTCCGTCGCGAAGGAGCTGAAGCGCGCGAAGCGATCCAACGCGGAGCTGGAGGACCGAATCGAAGCCCTAGAGCGGATGCTCGACGCGCGGTCGCGAGGCGGCGGCAGTTTAGGCGGCGGCAAGGACAAGGACAAGGACGACGACGACGACGACGCGAGGATAGAGGCGCTGGAGCGGGCGCTCGAGGCGGCGACGGACGTCAGGAAGAGAGCCGCGAATTGGGTGAGCGAGATGACGGAGCGGCACGAGGAGTGTGCGACGCGGAGGGAGGCGGCGGAGGCGGCGTATGGGCACATCAGAGCGTTGGTTCGCGCGGAGGAGGCGGAGCGGGATAAATCCGGGGGGGCGTGGGTGAGCGTCGACTGATGAGGTTGTCTAAATGTAATTGTTGCTAACGAACCTAAGAAACTATGAGAGCATTTCATCTCCAGGGGACGCGACGCGCCGGTTGTTCACCGACGGTCAATCGCCCCGGAGGCGCCCTGTGATGTGCGTCGCTACTATCTCAATCGTGTGGCTTCCCTCCCTCGTCCCGCGTCGGGGGCTCGTAAAAATATGAGCCGCCGCGCGGTCGTCTCATCATGAACCTCTTCCTTCTCTCGTCTCGCACGTCGTCGTCGTCGTCGTTCACGCCTTCATGATGGACATCAGGATATCCGCCGCGGACTTGTCTTTCGGACCGTCCTTCTTCTTTTCTACCCCGCCCCGCGCCTCGCCCGCGCCCGCGCCGGTGCCGCTCCTCGGCTTCTTCGTGGGCGGCGCCGCGAGCGCGGCGGCGGCGTCTCGCTCGCCCGCGGCGCCTCCGCCGCCAACCTCGGCTTCGCCCGCGGCGTCGCTGTGCCACGTCATCGCCCCGGTCATCATCGAGTCCGACCCGGCGTCGTCCGCCTCCGCGGCCTCCTTCTTCTCCCCGCGATCCGACGCCTTGCGCTTCTTCTTTTTAGAAGAGCTCTTCTTCGAGCTCTTCTTGCCGCCGTCCGCGCCCCCCGCGGCGGCCTTCTTCCCGCCCACCGCGCCTCCGGACCCGCGCTTCTTCTTCGCGTCGCCGCCCGCGGACTTCGACGCGTCCGCGAGAGTGGACTTCTTCGCCGCGGCGTTACCGCCGCCGCCCTTCTTCCCCGTCGCGCCCATCCCCGCGTCGAGCTTCTCCCCGCCGCCGATTGGAACGCTCGGCATCGGATTCGCGCCGCCGAGCCCGGACGGCGGCGGCGCGCTCGCGGCGCTCGCCCACGCGCCGAGAGTCGAACCCCCGACAGGGTGCAACCCGTTCCTCGCGCCGCCGTTCCCGACGTTCCCGCTGTGCGACCCGGGGTACGACTTGTACTGAAACGCGGGACCGGGCTGCTGCGGGACGAACGGGTGAAAGTGCGACCCGCGCGGCGGGTGGTTCCCCGCCGCTGCCGTCGCCGCGTGCCCGGCGCCGATGATCTGCGTCACCTCCTCCTGCGCCTTTCGCTGATGCGAAAAGTACGGGTTTAGGGGCCCCGCGAACGGGTAGGTACCGGGCATCTGCATCTGCATCGATGCGGGGAGCGGCGCGCCCGCCCCGGCGGGGCGGCCGTGTTGAGACGCGAAAAAAGCAGCCGCGGCGTACGGATCCATTCCCCCCGGGTGCGTTCCCGACGCGTTGTGCGCCGCGCCCGCGGCGCCGCCAAACGCGGCGGCGTACTGCGCGGCGTAGTACGCCATCCACTGCTCTTGCATCACCCGCGCCGCGTGCGGCGGCGGCGCGGCGCCGTGCTGCGGAAACGATGAAACGTTTTGCGCGGCGACGCCGACGCCGACGCCGGGCGCACCCGGCGCCGTCGCGCCCGCTCCAGTCGGCGCCTTCCCGCCGACGCTTAACGCCGGGAGATGGTCGCCGCCGCCTTCCTCTCGCCACGGCCGCGTCGCGCGCTCGTACGCGCGCTCGGACTTGTGCTGCTGCGTCTCAAACGCCTTCATCGCGGCTTGCTTCGCGGTGAGCGACGACGGCGACCCCGCCGCGATCGTCGGCGGCGCCGCGCCCCGCGCCGGGTTCGCGCCCGAGAGGTCGTCGCTCCCGGACCCGCTCCGCGTGTTGTTATCATCCAGGCCGCCGCTGTCCCCTCTGCCGCCGCCGTCGCCCTTGCCGCTCCCCGCGCCGCTCCCGCCGCCGCTCCCGCTCCCGCCGCCGCGACCGCTCCCGCCGCGCTCGGCGGAGCCCCCCCCGGATCCGCCCCCGCTGCCGCCCCCGCTGCCGCGACCGCTCTCGCCGCCGGACGCGAGCCCGGACCCTTGCCCTTCCTCCGCGCTCAGCCCGCTGCCCGATCCGCTTTGGGGGTCGCCGCTCCCGCTTCCTTGCCGCCCCTCGCCGGCGTCGCGGCGCTTCACGAGCTCCGCCTGCGCGGCGACGATGCGATGCAGCTCGGCGAGCTGCGCGGCGAACGCCGCCTGTTGATGCGTCATCACCATCCTCGCCGCGTTTACGAGCGCGGGCGAGAGCGCCTGATGCATCGACCGCGACGTCTTATCCACGATCGGCGCGGGGAAGTGCGGGTTCATCGGCTGCGTGGACACTGTAGTAGCGGTCCTCGCGTGATGACGCAAATGCGATCGCGGCGATTTGCCCCCGGCGGCGACCGCCGCCGGCCCCGCGCGCGTCGTCGTCGTCGTCGCCGCGGGGACCCCCGGGAACGGCCACGCGCCGTGCGCGGACACGTCCGTGTTGTGTGTGTAATCTGAATCTCGCGAGTTGATCCGCGTCAGGCTTTCCATCTCGCGGTCGCTCTCGCTGTCGCTCGCGGGGGCGCTCTTTCCGAAATTCATCGCGTCCGTCCACGCTTGCGCGTTTGCCCCCAGGTTTCGCGCGAGCGAAGAATTCGGCGCGGGCGCCGGCGGGTGAAGTGGGATATTTTGCGCCAACGGCATCGCGCCCCACGGCCGCGCGTGCGACGCGTCGAACGGCCCCGCGTGCGGAACCCCTGGGATTCCGACGCCTCTGGGTGAAATTCCCGGCGCGCCGCCGTGCGCGTGCGCGTTCACGCCGCCCGCGACGTGAGGGAGCGGCTCCGCGAAGCCGACGACCCGTTTGTTGTTTCCCTGCGGCATCTGGGACAGAAAGCGAAAGAAAGTTGTTCACGCGGGGAAAAAGAAGGTCCCGTCAGCGAATTGGTTCGCGGAACGCGGGCGTCGCGGGACCGCGCGAGCGATGAAAACGCCGCGAATCGCGCGCACCGTATTCAGGAAAGGGCTCACGACCGGTTCCGCCGCCGCGGACGTGCTCAGGGCTCGCTCGAGCCGGGCCATCTGATGCGAAGGGACGGGGAGGAAAAAACGGGGAGGAGAAAGAGTCAGCATCGTTGCGCCGCGCATCTCCGCATCTCGGGACGCCGCGGTCGGCGCGACGCGCGATTATGAGAACCGAGACGCACCTTATCTCGCGCGGGCCCCTTTCGCGTCTTCGCGCCGCCCGCCTGCGCGGGTTTTCGCTCTTTCGCCGCCGCCGCGGCTGCCTTCGTCGCCGTCATCTCGCGGTCGCGAAAAAGCGCGTTCGTTTTCGACGGAATCGCTTCGCGTTTTAGGCGTGCCCGCCGGGCGTCGGAATGCGAAAGCGCCCGCCCGTCCGTGCGCGTTTTTCTTCCCGCCTTCCACTGAATGAGAGGTGAACCCCTTAAGGAAACCTCGTGCGCGTGCGGGAATCGCGCGCGAGGTGGGTCACCGCGCGAGTGGGCGGTCGAGTTGTGACGGGCGGCGGCGAGACAGCTTTTTAATACGATAAAAATCTAAAAAGCTCACGCCGAGGGAGATCCGTACTAGTTTGTACGCTCTCTTGTAACTGAATGCGCATACTCGAGTACTCGGATGACAAAAAGTGCATCCGAGCCCACCGTTCGCGACTCGGGAAACGCACTTCTGCGCTTGCAGGTGCTTGCGCGCGCGATGAGAGCTGGCGCGAGTTTCGCACATCGAATCGTTAGAGCGGGGAGGCGCCGCGCGAGGCGAGCGCGCGCGTCTCTCGTCGTCCGGAGCGGAGCTCGGACGTCGCGGCGATCATGGGAACGACGGCGTCGAAGTCGAGCAAGTCCGCGGCCGCGCCGGGCGTCGGCGGAGGACCTCCCGCGGGGAAGCGCGCGAAGGCGGGCGCTTCGAGGCGAGGCGCGAGGCGCGGCCGCGCGACTCGGCGCGGCGCGTTCGTCGTCGGAGGGGACGAGACCCCGAGGGCGCGCGACTTCGACTTCGACTTCGGCGGCGGCGACGACGACGACGCGCCGTCGACATCGCGGGACGCGTCCGGCCGCGGCGATGTCGGCGCCGGGCGCCGCGGCGGCGTCGCGAAGCGTCGCGAGGACCGCGGCGGATCCGCGCCCGCGCGACGTCGTCGCGAGCCGTTTGACGACGTCGCGAACCTCCCCGGGGACGACGACGACGACGACGACGACGACGCGCGCCGCGCGTCGTGGAGCGCCGCGGACGCGCCCGAGCTCGCGCGCGCGTCTTCGTCCTCGCGATGGGACCGCCCGACGCCGATGGAGCGGAGGAGGGACGCCGGCGGCGTCGGACGCCCGCCCGCGGCGCCGAGGGAAGGCACCGCGTCGAATGCCGCTTCCGCGTCGTCGTCGTCGCGCGGAGTGATCGTCGTCCCGCCTCCCGCGCACGCGCGGAGCGTGAGCCCGCGCGTGAGCCCGCGCGACGTCCACCCGCCGGTCTCCGCGCCGGGAAGTCGACGGCAGAGTCCGCGGCCGTCGCCGGAGGCGACGCCGCGCGGCGCCGCCGCGGCGGCGACGCGGCGGGCGAGCGAGGGACCGGGCGCGGGCGGGGGCTCGGGCGCGTCGTCGTCGTCGTTCGAGACGCCGCTGCAGCGGTTCCAGATAAGGAAGCTCGAGGAGGAACAGAGAGAACGAGAGCGCGCGCGCGCGCGGGCGAGGGAGGAGGACAGGGCGCGAACGATCGCGGTCGCGCTCAAGGCGACGACGAACGCGAACGAGAACGAGAACGCGAACGAGAACGCCGCCGCCGACGCGCCGCCGACGGAGATTCCGACGCCGCGCGTCGTCGAGGCGACCCCCGCGCGCGACGAACACCCCCAGCCGCCCGCTGAGCGGCGACCGAAACGAGCGGTGCCGATCGAATCGCCTCGCGTCGTCGCCGCCGCCGACGCCGACGCCGACGCCGACGCGTCGACGGAACGACGACGGCTCGCGCGAGAGGCCGACCGCCTGCGCGACGAGCTCGAGTTCGCGCGCGACGAGCTCGCGCACGCGACGCGCGCGGCGGTAGACGGGATGGAGCTCGCCGCGCGACTCAGATGGATCACCGTGGAGGCTGAGCGCTTTAGAGCGGTCGCGGCGCACCACGCGACGGCGGCGTCGGAAGCCGCGGAGAAGATGGTCAAAAAGGACGCGAAGCAACGCGCGGCGCTTCGAAAGCTCGGTCTGTGGCGCCTCGCGGGCAGGCTCGGGCTCGAGGCGAGCGTGTCGGAGCGCTCTAAGTGCGCGCTGTTGTACTGGCTCCGCGCGTGCAGGGAGAAGCGCGCGGCGGGCGGAGGCGGCGGCGGGATGTTCGCGTCGGCGGCGGCGCCCGTCGCGGAGAAGCGAAAGAATAAGATTCCGACCGCGACGACGACGAAGAGATCGAAATCGAAACCGAAATCGAAACCGAAACCCAGCGGCGCGGACGACGGCGAGGAGGACGACCCGGACACGGACTCGGACGACGGCGAGCCCGGCGTCCGGCGGTGGATCGACCCGGGCCCCGAGGGGATGCGTCGTCGCGTCGCCGCGCGCGAGCGCGGCGGCGGCGGCGGCGCCGCGTCCGTGGTCTCGCAGAGCGACTACGACGACGAGGAGGACGAGGACGAGGACGAGGACGACGACGGGGCGTCGAGCGTGTTATCCTACAGCACCCTCGCGTCCACGGCGAGGCCGGGCGGGAGCGTCGCGGGCGACGACGACGACTCCGTGTGCTCGGACGACGTCGGCGCGCACGGCGGCGCGTTCAGGTGCGTTCACTGTCAAAGCTTTTCACCCATCCCTCGGTTTCAACATTCGATCGCGTCCCCTACAACGTCGTACTGTATCAACTGACCGATGAACGAACTTTTTTTGCACACGTACGGCGGACGCGTCCTCAGAGCGTACGCCGAGGACAAAAAAAAAGCGAGACGGTCTTACAGCACCGCGCCGACGGCCGGTCTCGGGCTGCGCGCGAGCGACCTCGCGAGGCTCGCGCGGCAGCACGCGCGAGACGCCGTCCCGAAACATCTCGCCGCGCGGGGCGACGCCGCGGCGGTGCTCGAGTGGCGCGCGAAGGCCGCGGCCGCGGCGGAGGAGCTACGAGGGCTTCAGCGCGCGCTGAAGAGGGATCGCGCGTCCCGGGACGAGCTCGAGTCCGAGCTCCGCGGGCTGCAAGTGTCCCAGCGCGCGGAGCGAAGCACGCGGCGCGACGCGGAGGAGAAGCTTCAGGACGAGATAGACGCGCTCAGGGCGAAGGTGATCGAGAAGGAGCGCGAATGGAGCGCGCGCGAGCGCGCGTCAAACGCGGAAAAGGATGCGATGGAACGCGAACTCCGCGGGTACCAGACGAGCGCGCGGGAGGACGAGAACGCGTCCGAGCGCGCCGTCGTGGAGCTCAGACGAGAGCTCGCCGCGAGCGCGAGAGAGAAAGAAGCGAAGCTCAGAGAAGAGGTGGACGCGCTGCGGAAAGACGCGGCGACCGCGGCGGCGGCGGCGGCGGCGGCGCGGGAAAAGGAGAGCCGACGCGCGGCGGAGGCGGCGGCGGCGTTCGCCGCGCGCGACGCCGCGGAGGGCGAGCTCCGTCTCCTGCGAGAGTCCACCAGGATCGAGGAGGCAGATCCTACGGAATCAGAGAAGTCGTTACGCGGTGAGGTTGAAGCGCTGCGCGCGCGCGCGAAGGAACGCGAGGCGGCGGCGGCGTCGAAGCTCGCCGCGGAGGCGGCGGCGCGCGAAGCGCTCGAGCGCTCGTTCCGCGAGCTCCAAGCGAGCGCGAGAGAGGCGGCGCGCGTGACCGAGCACGAGCGCGCGCTCGAGCGGGACGCGATCGAGAGGGCGCGAGGTAACGAGATCAAGGCGTTGGAGGACGCGCTCTGCGCGGCTCGGAGCGAGCGAGAGGCGGCGGAGCGCGAGCTTCTCGAGTTGCGAGGGACGGTGCGCGCGGAGCGACGGAACCAGCGCGCGGAGCGCGGGGAGATCGCCGCCGCGGCCGCGGAGAAGGAGCGCGAGCTCGAGCGCGCGATAGGGAAGCTCAAGGTGGAGGCGAGCCAGGCGACGCGGGCGTGGGAGGAGCGGTTGCGTCGCGAGACGGCGGCGGCGGCGGCGGCGGCGGCGGCGGAACGCGCTCGGGAAACTGAGACGGAAATCGACGCGCTGCGACGCGCGAAAGAGGACGCGGAGCGAGAGCTCCGGACGCTTCAGGGGACCGTCAGGGACGAGCGCGGGCGCCGCGAGGAGACGCTCGAGCTCGAGCGGAAGCGCCGGCGCGAGGAGCTCTCGACCGAGCTCGCGGCGTTGAAGACTGAGGGCGAGGAGAAGGAGAAGAAGTTGCGGGAACTTCTCCGAGAGGCGTCCGACGCGCGCGCGGCCGCGGAAGCGACTGCGCGCGAGCTCCAAGCGACCGTCCGCGACGAGCGCGAGGCTGCGAAGGCGGCCGCGCGAGAAGCGCTCGCGGCCGCGGCCGCGAAGGCGACCGCGGAGAGAGAGGCGATGGCGACGGCGTTGCGCGAAGAAGCCGCGGAGCTCCGCGCCGCCGCCGCCGCCGCGGAGGAAGAGCTGCGCGCTTCCCTCGCGTCCGAGGCGTCCAAGCGCGACGCCGCGGAGGCGGAGATTCGCGCGCTGCAAGCGAGCGTCCGCGACGAGCGCGCGGCCGCGGAGGCGTCGATCGCCGCGACGAGGGACGGGCTGAAGAAGGACCTCGCGACGGAGGCGGCGCGAAGGGCGCGGGAAGAACGCGAGGCGAGAGAGGCGCGCGAGCGGACGCTCGCGTCGGAGATGGAGGCGCTGAAACGCGACGCCGCCGCGAAGGAAGCGATCTGGGCGGCGAAGACCGCCGCCGCGGAGACCGCCGCCGCGGACGCGGAGACGGCGCTTCGAGCGGCGCAGGCGACCGCGCGCGCAGAGGCGGCGGAGTCCGCGGCGAACGCCGCCGCGGAGGTGAGACTGCTTCCCATACGACCCCGTTCGCGTGGTGCACGCCGTCCCTTAAGGACTTTTGCCCGTCATTCTTCACCCGCGTTTCCCTTTCAACGTTTGACCGGTAAGACGTTCGACTGACCGATCGATTCACCCAGGTGAGCGCGGCTGAGAAAAAAGCCGCCGCCGCGAAAGCCGCGGTCCGCGTCGGCGCCGCCGCGATCGCGAAGAAGCAGCAGGAGCTCGACGACGCGAAGAAAGTCGCGGAGGAGGCGCGCGAGGCGGCGGCGAGCGCGGAGTCGATGGCGCGAGAGCTTCAGGCGACCGCACGCGACGCGCGGGCGGAGGCGGACGACGGCGGGGAAAAACGAAAACGCCTCGAAGCGGAGGCGTCGTCTCTCCGCGAGCGCGCGCTCGCGAGAGAGCGCGAGCTGAGCGCGCTGCTCGAGGAAGAAGCGAAAGCGCGCGCGGAGCTCGAGTCGCGACTCCGCGAGACGCAGTCCACGACGCGCGACGAGCGCGGCGCGCTCGAGGCGAAGCTTCGCGAGGCGCAGGCGTCGAGCCGTCGAGAGGCTGACGCGGCGGCGGCGGCGACGCGCGAGCTCGCGGCGAAGGTGCGTTCTATACACTGGTCCCCATACGACCGCGTTGGCGATGTGGACGGCGATCCTTAAGGACTTTGCCCGTCGCATCTCTCCGCCCACCCCTCGCTTTCAATACCCGTCCTCGGCGCCTTTCAACTCCAACTGACGCCTTTCAACTCCACCCCGACGTTCGCGGCGAAGGAGCACGAGCTGTCGTCCTCGCGCGCGCTCAGGGACGCGATGGAGGAGGAGAAGCGCGCGCTCGAGACGACGCACCGGGAGACGGCGGACGGCGCGACGAAGGAGCGCGCCGAGCTTGAGCGCGCGTTGGACGCGTTGAGGAGGAAGGAAGCTGAGCTCGCGGCGGCGCGCGACGCCGCCGACGCGGAGGCGCTTCAAGAGAAGAAGGCGCGCGAGGCGCTCGAGGGCGCGCTGCGCGAGGTCACCAACACGTCGCGGGCGCGCGACGTCGAGCTCGAGCGCGAGCGCGCGGCGCGGGAGAAGCTCGAGGTGGACCTCCGAGAGATGACCGCGAGCGCGAGGCACGACGCGAGCGAGCTGAGCGCGTTTCAGGCGCGTTTCGTTCTCCTCACGCCGGTCCCCGTACGATCCCGTTCGCGCGGTGCACGCCGTTCCTCGAGGACATCGCCCGCGTGCGCGTGTTTCTCTCCGCCCACCATCCCACGGTTTCAATCCCGACACACCTACGCGACGCCTTTCGACCCCGCTTCTGACGCCTTTGAACTCCGCCCCGACGTCGCTTCGCGCGGACCCTCGACCACCCTCAGCGGGAATTGCGGGAGAAGGAGCGCGCGCTCGCGGAGCTCAAGCGCATGCGCGAAGAAGCGAACGAGGCGACGGAGACGTGGCGCGCGCGCCTCGAGCGAGAGAGCGGCGCGCGCGAGAAGGTCGAGGGCGAGCTTCGCGAGCTGCAGCTGTCTTCGCGCGCGGAGAGGGACGCGGCGGAGAGAGCCGCGGCGGGCGAAGCCGAGCGTCGGGGCCGCGCCGTCGAAGAGGAGAAGATCAGGGTCGAGGCGCTCGAGAAGAAGCTCCAGGCGCTGCAGGAGAGCAGCCGCGGCGCGAGCGCGTCGCGCGGGGCGTTGGAGTCGAGGCTGAAAGAGAGCGAGGTCGCGCTCGCGCGCGCGGAGGCGAAGATGGCGCGGATGCGACGCGACCTCGAGGAGGCAGAGGAGGAGCTGGAGCTGCGGGACGAGGAGGAGGATAAGAAAACGGCCGCCGGTGCGGCGTTACTTCCTCCACGGCCTCCCCCGACGGCCGTCATTCCGCAGCAGCAGCAGCAGCAGCAGCAGCAGCCCTCGTCCTCGCTTCGAGATTCGACCGCGTCGATCGGCCGTGGCTCCGGCGGGCTCGGCCGCGGCTCCGGCGCGAAGAGCCATCCGATTTTCAGCCGCGTGCGCAACAACCGCCACGCCGAGGTCGAGGCCGCGCTCGTCGACGGCACCGTGGACGTGAACATCGTGGACCAGCACGGGAACTCCCTCCTCGCGGTCGCGACGCAGAACAACAGGAAACGGATCGTCAAGGCGTGCGTCCGCGCGGGCGTTCCTCTGGACGCGCAAAACGCGCAGGGGCAAACCGCGATGCACTACGCGTACGCGTACGGGTACGTCGAGCTGGCGGAGTATTTAGTCAGGAAGGGCGCGAATCCGATGCTCGTGAACCAGCACGGGTTGCGGCCGGACGAGGGGTTGTCGCGGGATCGCATGGTCGCGGGGAGCGAGGCGGGCGGGGACTCGGACGACGACGACGACGACGGCGCGTTTAGGTGAGCCAGGAGAGAGAAAGTCAACACACACGCGTAAACTCTCAATCACACTCGACCGCGACGGAAAAAATCCACCGATGACTTTTGACCGGTCGTTGATCGGAATCGCTCGCCTCCACGCGGCCATTTTCAAAGGCAAACTCGTCCAGCTCGTCAACCGAGACAGGATTTCAGCCATGGATCCAGCCAATCATCGCCGAGGATTCCGTCTCTCGCACCCTCCCATCCCACCGCCGAGAGCCCACCCCGCTCTCCTCCGCGGGGCATTATCGCACTCGCAACTCATCCGTCGTCAGGTACGCACGCAGTACGCGCGCGCGACTCGCCCTGATCGCGCGGCGTCGCCGTCGTCGCGCCCGCGCGCTCTCGAACCCCGCGCGCGCTCGCGCGTCGGAGCTGCCAGACCCGGAGAAATAAAATGAATGCCACGATCGATCGGTCGATCGAACGAACGAACGACCGTCGCGCTGACGCCGATCCCTCTCTCCCGTCGTCTCCTCCGCAGACAAAACCTCCCACGCAAAAATGTTCGCCCTCACCCAGTCCGCCGCCGTCGCCCCCGCGCGCGTCCAGGTGCGCCTCCGCCCCCTCCGGAACCCGCACGCGAGCGCGAACTCGCGAGACGCCGCGCCTCTCGATCCGATCGATCGCGAAAAAATAAAACCGCGTCGAGACTGACGAAACGAAATCGCTCGCTCACCGTTAAACCGTCCGTCCATCAGGTCAAGACCGCGACGAAGAAGGCCAACAAGTCCGTCGTCGTCTGCCGCGCGTCCGCCTCCGAGGAGTCCTCCCGCCGCGCCGCGCTCGTGACGTTCACCGCCGCCGCCGCCGCGACTTTCGCCAAGGCGGCGTCGGCCATCTCCATCCCGTCGCAGGCGTCCAGCGGCGGCCTCGGACGCGAGTACGGCAACGGCCAGCTGTCGTCGAACACGACGATGTCCGGGTACACCATGGAAGGGACCGCGAAGGGCGGCCACTCCCCGAAGGTGAAGTTCGGCACGCTCGCGGCTGCGCGCGCGGAAGCGGAGGCGATCGCCGCCTCCGCGCCGGCGCCGAAGAAGTGAGTTGATCGATCGAAGGGTTGGTCGGTCGACCGCTCGTCGACGCGAGCGAGCGAACGATGATGACTTTCTCGATAGCGGTAGGGTGAGATGAGCGACGAGGAGGACGCGGCGCGACGCTCGCGGTGGGATAGGATGCGCTTTTATAATCGAAAGAAGAGAGGCGAGCGTCGCGTTTGCTATAATAAATATGTTCTACGTGACCCGCGCCGCCGCTCACGTCTCTCGCTTCACCCGCTTCCGACGGTCGTCGTCGTCGTCCTTCTTATCGAGGATGTTCTTCACTATGACGCCGTCCTTGACGACGAGCTTTATGTTGTTCTCGTCCATCAGCACCGTCGGGTCGTTCGCGACGTCGCCGTCGACCAAGATGACATCCGCTTTGAACCCAGGAGATAACCGACCGATCCTCAGCTGCTGCAGATGCGACTTCTCTTTACTCACGTGCGGTTTAGCATTTATATTTTTCATCGCGCGCATCCACGACCACGGCTTGCCCAGCAATCTGCCGGGAGTCCCCGTCAGCGAATTCAACACGCGCGCGGCGCTCACGCCCGCGTCCAAGTGCAACTTGATCGAGTGCGCCTGATACTTGTGCATGTCGCCGAGCAAATCGCTTCCGTAGCACACCATCACGCCCTCCTCCGTCGCCGCCTTGAGCGTCTTCTGCCCAGCCTCGACGAGGTCCGCGACCTTGTCCACCATCGCTTGAGACATCCCGTTCGCGACGCCGTCGATCTTCAAGCGCTCGTACGTCACGAGCGTCGGGACTAAATAGGTCCCATTTGCCCGCATCTCCTTCAACGTGTTGCGGCTCGCGTAATTCCCGTGCTCGATGCACGCGACGCCGCAGCGAATCGCGCGCTCGATCGCCTCGTCCGTGTACGCGTGCGCGCACGCGTATATTCCCGCGTTCCTCGCCTCCTCGACGATGCATTTGAGCTCTTCCTCGGAGAATTGCAAATTCTCCAGTCGATCCGTCGGACTCGACACCCCGCCGCTGGCCATTATCTTAATGTGCTTCGCGCCCTTCCTCACCTCATCCCGCACCGCCGCGCGGCACGCGTCCGCGCCGTCGCAAACGCGCCCGATCGTGAAGTTGCAGCACGAGCACGCGCCGGACGCGAGCGCGACATCTCCGGCGCCGCGGAAGTCGCCGTGCCCGCCAGTCTGCGAGAGCGCTTTCCCGCAGTGAACGATCCGCGGACCTCGTATCGACCCCTCCTCGACCGCGGTCGCGAGGCCGTGGTCCGCGCCGCCGCAGTCCCTGACGGTCGTGAAGCCGCGGTCGAGCATGCCGGATAGGATCGGGACCGAGCGCGCGTACAGCAGCGACGGAGGCATCGTCGATGGCATCCTGAGGTTCGCGCTCGAGGCCGTGACGTGCACGTGCGAATCGATGAGCCCGGGCATGAGTGTCATCCCGCGGCAGTCGACGCGTTCGAACCCTGTGCATTCTGGTGGCACCTTCATCGCGTTCGATTGGATCTCTCTCTCTCTGTGGATCCCTTGGATCTCGTCCCCGAACGTGTACAGCGAGAGCCCGTTCGACAAGTATCCGGCTCTCGGGAAGCCGTCCTCGTCGTACTGGGCACGTGACCCAGGCAACCCGGCCTCCTTGAGAATCCGTGCGTTATCGAAGCAAATCCCCGCCACCATCCTTCCGGGAGATGGACTGGAAGCGTCGCGTCGCCCTCGACTCACTCCACGCGCGATGAATCTCGAGCGACGACCTACGCGTCCGCTCCCATCGCGCCGCGCCACGACGGAGTGAACGGACTCACTTCGTGCCGAGAATTAAATAAAACTCCTGCAAGTGCCCGATCAATTATCTCATCAGCATTGGTGCCATTGCCGACGGCGCGCCTCGCGGGCGCGGTCGATCGCTCGCGATGGACCTGACCGCGGCGTGCGCGCAGGTGGAGCAGGCCTCGCGAGGCCTCGCCCACCCGGAGCACAGAGCCGCCGCGGAGGCGACGCTCTTGGAGTTTCGACGCTCCCCGCACGCGCTCGCCGCGTGCCGCCACATCCTCGACACCTCCGCCGCGATCGAGGCGCAGTTCCAGGCGGCGGCGACGCTGCGCGACGCGGCGCTTCGAGATTGGAACGCGCTGCCGCCGACCGAGCGCGCGAACCTGCGGCAGCACTGCCTGCACCTGATCCTCCAGAAGCAGCCGCCGCCGCCGCCGGTCGTCGCGTCGCAGATCATCAGCACGCTCGCCGTCCTCCTCAAGCGCGCGTGGCTGGACGACGACGCGGACCGAGGCGCGATGCTCGCGGAGGCGGAGCACGCCGTGAGCGCGGCGTCCACGTCGTCGGCGCGACGCGTCGGGCTGCTTCTCTTTGCCGCCGTCGTCGCGGAGTTCTCGCCGTCGACGTCGTCCCCGATGCAGCTGCCGTGGGACTTCCACGAGCGATGCCGCGCGAACCTCGAGCGCGATTTCCTGAAGCACTTTTTCCTCCACGGCGCCGGCGTCGCGCGCGCCGCGTTCGAGAACGGCGCCGCGCTCAGCGGCGCCGACGACGGCGTCTGCGTCGGCGCTCTGCGCTTGATGTCCGCGGCGTTGGCGTGGGACTTCGCGCGCGGCGGCGGCGTCGGCGCCGCGGGAGGCTTCGGCTACGTTCCGCCGCCGTCCGACGGAGGCGGAAGCCGGACACTCGCGGAGACGTCCAACGCGGAGGGATCCGCGAAGGTGACCCCCGGCCCCGAGTGGCGCGACGCGCTCCTCGCCCCCGGGGCCGTGGACTGGGTCTTCGCGCTCCACGCCAGCGCGCACGCGCGAGTGTCAGCAGGCGGGGACCTCTCGAGCGCGGCGCTGAACCTCCGCGCGGCGGCCCGCGCCGTCGTCGCCGCGCTGTGCCAGCTGGCGGGCGATCTCTTTCCGAACCTCGCGGAGGATCCGGCCGGCGACGCGCGGCGCGCGCACTTCGCGCGGTGCGTCGCGTCGCTCAACGGGACGACGACGCCGGCGCAGACGACCGCGGCGAACGCGGCGCGAGGGTTGGGGGAGGACGTCCTCGTGGACGTCGCGGTGTCGCTGAGCGCGTTGGCGTCGAATCATCCGACGGCGTACTTTCTCGCGCCGACGCCGCCGCCGCCGGGTTTAGCGGGGGGCGGCGACGCGGGCGGCGGCGGCGGCGGCGGCGGCGAGGCGGCGGCGGCGGGCGGCGCAAGCGGCCTGAGCGTCCTCGGCGAGCTCACGCTCGCGGTGCTCCACGCCGGCGCGCTCACGTCCGACGCGGAGGGCACGGCGTCGGAGGACGCGTTGCGTCTGCTGATGGACGCGTGGGGCTCGCTCCTCAGCGGGCGGATGACGGACCCGCGGCTCGGAGGCGACCCGAACGCCGGGGTGCCCTCCGAGGTCATACAGGGCGCCGCGCAGGTGTTTCAGGCGTACGTCCAGGCCGGCCTCGCGGGCGCGGCGGCGGCGGCGTTCGAGGAGGACGACGGGCAGGAGGAGGAGGGCAAAGCGGGCGCGGCGGCTTTGGACGAGCGGCTGTCGCTGGCCGCCGTCGTCGGGTGCGTTCTATACACTGGTTCCCATACGACCGCGTTGGCGTGGTGAACGCCGATCCTTAAGGACTTTTCCCGGCGCGTCTCTCCGCCCACCCCTCGCGTTCAATCCCCGCCCTCGACGCCTTTCAACTCCAACTGACGCCTTTGAACTCCACCCCGACAATCGCTTGTATGGAACGACCCTCAGTCGCGCCGCGCCGGAGGCGTCGCTGCCGTTCCTCGCCGCAGCCGCGGACGCGAAGAAGACGGAGCTCTCGGACGCGATCGCGCGCGGGGCGGACCCGACGGTCGCGTCCGAGCAGCTGTGGTGGCTCGCGCGGTTGATCCCGCACGTGCTCGCGGATCCGTTTGACGGCGAGATTCCGCTGCCGCCCGACGCGCTCGCCGAGCGCTCGAGAACGGCGACGCTCGCCGGGCAGCCGTGCCCGGTCGACGCGCTCTCCACCGCGTACGTGAACCTCGCGTGCCTGTGCTTAGACGACACCGCGCGATCCGCGATATCCCCGCGGCTCATGGAGACGTTCCTGTGGGGCGCCGCGCGGTGGGCGGACACGTACCTGATGCCGGAGGACGTGGGCGGGTCGCTCCACGCGGCGGTGTTCGCCGGCGGCGGCGGCGGCGGCGGTCGCGTCCACGGCGGCGTCGGCGCCGGCGCCGGGCTCGGCGCGCACGTTACAAACCAACCTCCCGGCCCGTTCTCCGAGCACGGCGGCGGCGTGCAGGTCCTCGACGCGTTGCTCCGCGTCGCGCGCGTCGCGTTGACGGCGTGGCCGGGCGAGACGGGCGTGCAGGGCGTCGCCGCGCAAAAGTTGCTTCCCGCGTTGACGCGGCGTCGAGCGCTGTGCCGCGCGTGCGTCGCGTCCGCGTCGTGGGGCGCGATCGCGGACGCGGAGGCGATGGCGCTCGCGCAGGCGACGGACCCCGGCGGCGCGGCGGCGGCGGCGGCGGCGGCGGCGCGCGGGGGCGTCGCGGTCGCGGTCGCGAGCGGCGGCGTCGCGTTCCCTCCGGAGATTCACCGCGGCGTGATGGAGGCGTTGGGCCGCGCGGCGGAGGGGCTGAACGACGAGGGGCAGTGCCGCGAGTACATCGCGCGGGTGTTGACGCCGCTCGGGGGGGTGTTACACGCCGTCGCGAGCGACCCGGGCGCGATGACGCACCCCGGCGGGGAGAGCCGGGCGGTCGCGGCGTTGGAGGCGGCGAGGGGCGCGGCGCGGGCGACCGTCGCGCGGTCGCAGGCGCCCGTCTTTGCGTTTTTCGCGTCCAACTTTGACGTCCTGATCGCGACGCAGCGCGGCGGCGGCGGCAGCGCGCAGATCTCCAAGCTCGTGTTGCGGCTCACGGAGGAACTCGTCGCGAATCAAGCGTGTTTCTTGGGCCCGACGCACGCGACGGCGCTGTGCCGGCACGTCCTGCGCGTCGTCGAGACGTACGCCGGCGGCGGCCGCGGCCGCGTCGGCGCGGGCGAGGGCGGTCGCGCCGAGCGCGTCAAGGAGGCGTACAAGGAAGTCAAGGCGCTCTTGCGCATGCTCACGCACGTGGTGAACTCGGACAACGGGTTAGACCACGACGAGGTGGGGGAAGGGAGGGTCGCGAACGGGATGACGCCCGGCGGCGGCGACGCGCAAAAGGTGGACGTCGCGCAGGTTGTTTTTCTCGGGTTGAACGTCGTGATCCCTTTGATAACGGACGAGCTCCTGACGTTTCCGAAGCTGTGCCACCAGTACTTCAGTCTGCTCGCGCACATGCTCGAGGCGTACCCGGGGAAGGTCGCGGCGCTGCCGCCGGACCTGTTCAACACCCTGATGGGGACGCTGGACTTTGGGTTGAAGCACGCGGACGCGGAGACGTCGAGGGAATCGCTCTCCGCGCTCGCCGCGATGGCGTCGTTTCATCATTCCTCGACAATCGCCGGTCAGCCCGGCCTCGGCGCGCACAACGCGCCGACCCCGGAGCGCGGCAACGTCGGCGTCCTCGCGCACCTCATGCGCGTCGTCTTGAACCGGTTAATCTTCGAGGACGCGAGCATGGACCTCGCGGAGTCCGCCGCCGACGCGTTGTTGCCTCTGATGCACTGCGAGCGCGTCGCGTTCGAGGACGTCGCGAGGGAGCTGCTGGGGCGGTTGTCCGGGAACCAGGGCGCGATGGAGCACGTGTCGAGGGCGCTGACGGAGCTCACGACCGGCGGGGGGTTGACGGACAGAGTGGACAGGGCGAACAAGAGGCGGTTCCGCAGGAACGTCGCGAAGTTTCTCACGGAGACGCGCGGGTTCGTTCGACACAATTGAATGTATTGGCGGGACCCCGAGCGCGGCGCGTCGACCCGAGTGAGGGCGGCGGCGGAGAGGAACGCGCGCGTTCGCGAAGACGCAGTGCTCTCGCTTATTCTTTATTATCTAGCGGCGGGCGGCGAGGTCGGTTCGGTCGCGGCGGGAGAGCGACGAGACGAGACGTCGAAATGATCAACGAAAGTCGTTTACAAAAACCGTTGACGCCGGCCACTGCTAAGCGGCGGCTCCGCGCGTGCTTCGTCAAAGAATCGCTCTAATGGTGTCTCCGTTCACCCGCCCCCACCCTCATGCTAATGTACGCCCGCGCGAGACGCCGACGCGCGAAGCTTCCGCGGCGCGCGCGCGAACCCCCCGCCGGAACCCAGAAAACCTCCCGAGCGCACAGCTGTGCGGGAGGTTTTAGGGTTCCGGCGGAAAATCGCGTCGCCGCGTCCGGTCGCGTCGCCGGCGTCCGCGCGAACCCGCGCCGTGCATGCCAACACGGCGCCGCGCCGCGCGTCATCGCGCCTTAAATCACCCTCCCCTCAAGCACCGCGCTCCCCTCGCCCGAGGAAAACGCGGTCGCGTCCCCGGGAGCGCGCCTTACTCCGCGGCGCATCCCGCGTCGGAGCAGATTTTCTTCAGCGTGAACTTTTTGCTCTTGCTCATCGGCCGGCACGCCTCGATCTGAACGACCATCCCCACCTGACACGAGTTGTCCTCGTCGTGGAACGTGAATTTCTTCGTCTTGTTGATGAGCTTGAGGTACCTCGGGTGCGGAACCTTCCTCGCGACCTGCATCACCGCGCTCTTCTCCAAGCCGACGCTCACGACCTTGCCCTCGAGCGTCTGCTTCGCGGTGATTTGGACCGGCGCGGCGACGCGCGCGGGGGAGCGCGCGAGCGTCGTCTTCGGCGCGACGCGCGCGCCCGTGACCGCGCTGCTCGCGGAGAACGTGAGAGAAGCCATTCTCGTGTGAAGCGTGAGGCGGTGCGTGAGAGCCGCGCTCGCGTGTGTGTCGCGGGGCACACGGGAAATTGCGTTTGGATAAAGCGGGAGAGCGGCGATGGCGAGGGAGGCGACGACGCGCGACGTCAGCCCTTTCCGTGACCGGCGCGTTCATCGCTGGGGCGAATTTCGCCTTTGAATTGACCGCGCGTGCGATGAAAAATTTCCGAGCCTATTTTTTGGGCCCTCAGGAGGTGCGAAAAATCTCGCGGTGAGTAAAATAATAGCGAGCCTACGGCTGCGCGCGTTTCGCGCCGCGTGTACAACAACAGCGACGTCTTCGCGAAGAAGAAACAAAAGAGACCCGTCCGTTATCTTATCCGTCCGTCCTCGCCGGTCCGTCGTCACCGGTCCCGCCGGGCGAGTCCGAGCGCCAGCGCCGCGCCGCAGACCACCCCAGCGGCGAACACCCCGACGCTCCGCGCCCGTCCCTCCCCCAACCCGAGCACGACGCCGTCTAACCTCGCGCTCAGCGCGCTCTGCTCGCGCGCGAGCTCCGCGGCGTGCCTCAGCGCGGCGTCCGCTTTCGGCGAGTCCGCGCGACTCGCGCCGTGGAGGTCGTCCAACCGCTGCGCGATGAGGTTGAGGCGGCCCTCCAGCGCGGGGCTGACGAACTCGCCGCCGCCGCCGCCGCCGCCGCCGAACCCGTGCGCGAACGGCGACCCCGCGCGCGCGGGGGACGCGACGTAGTACCCCCCGCGCCCATCGATGAGGTTCTCCTCGCTCTCGCCGCTCTCGTTGAGGTGGGACCCGGACCCGCCGGCGTCGCCGTACTCCCCGTGCGAACCCAACCCCATCCCAAACCCCGCCAACCCCGCGCCGCCGACTCCCGCCCCCGGGGGCGTCGGCGGCGGCCGCGCGTTCCCGTTCCTGCTCTGCGGCCGCGACGGCGGCCGCGGCGACAGCGGATCGCCGTCCCCCCACTCGTTGAACTCCCTGCTTCCGCTCTGCGTCCGACGCTTCCGCACCGTGTCCTGCAGCCGCGTCAGGCTCTCGCTCCTCGCCGCGCGCGCGCCTCGCTCGTCCGCCCTGCCGGCTCGATAGGATCCGTTGGGATGGTGGTGCCCGTGCCCACCGGAGAGCGCGCCCCCGTGCCCGAGCGCGCCGCCGTGTCCTCCGTGTCCGTGTCCGAATCCGTTCTTGTTGAACGATTTGGACATCTCGTGCATCCCTCTGCGCGCGGCGGTGACGAACTTATCCTTCATCTCCGCCGTCATCTCCCTCAGCTCGTCCGTCATCCGCTCGAGCTGCACCTGCTCGATGAACGAGTGCGGGACGTACGTCCCGTCGAGCCCGAGCTTCGTGCCCGCCTCCTCGACCGCGGCGCGCACCTTCCCTTGAATCTGCGTGTACGACCGGTCGAGCCCCTCGATCCAGTCCACCTTGATCGTGAGCAGCTCGTCCGACCACGACTTGGACCGGCGCTTCATGATCGCGCCCACCTCGTACCCGAGCGCCATCAGACCGCCCAAGATGCGCACGCCCACCTCGAAGTTAATCCGCGGGGAGATCATCACGTCGCCGTCGCACACGGTCTCTTCAAACATCAGCGTGTAGTGCCCGTCGCGGTTGCGCATGCGCAGCCAGGAGGTGCACGTCTCCGGGTCGTCTCCGGGAGGGAGGAGGTAGATGTCCGTCACCTCCGTCTCCTCCTCGTGCTTGAACCCGTCCGACGAGAGCACCTCGCGCGCCATCGCCTCGTCCACGACCTCGTCCGACTTTAGGATGTACGTCGGGTCTTGGAACCCCGCGAACGGGTTGAAGCTGTTGTACACCTTCAGGTGCGCGCTGCGCAGATCGGGCTCTATGAACGCCTTGTACATCGGATACACCGTCTCGGAGATCTGATGGTCATTCCATACAAGCGATTGTCGGGGTGGAGTTGAAAGGCGTCAGTTGGAGTTGAAAGGCGCCGAGGGCGGGTATTGAAAGCGAGGCGTGGGCGGAGAGACACGCCGGGAAAAGTCCTTAAGGATCGGCGTTCACAACGCGGACGGGGTCGTATGGAAACCAGTGTATAGAACGCGCCTGATGGATGATGTCCTCGGGCTGCTGCCCGCTGCGATCGATGTCGCGCATGACGCGCTTCACGAGGTCGAAGTGCACGCCGCCGCTGATGGACACGCGCAGGTCCTGCAGGGGGCGCAGGCGGTCCGACAGCGCGTATATGCCCTCGACGATGATCACCTTGGACGCGGGGCACTCCACCGTTCGAGAGCCGACGCGCGTGGACGTCTTGAAGTCGTATATCGGCGCCTCGATCGTCTTCCCCGCTTTCAGGTCGCTCAGGTTCTTGTTCAGGAGGTCGTAATCCGTGAGCCTCGGGTCGTCGAAGTTGCCGTCGAGAAGCATCGACGCGTCGTTGTACATGTCCATGGATAGGACCGCGATGCCGGGCATGAAGTCTTGAATCTTTTGGCAAAACACCGTCTTCCCCGCGCCGCTCGGACCGGCGATCCCGACGAGTATGGGGCGGTCGTGCGCGTTCTGCTTCAAGAGCTGGATCGCGCGGATCGTCAGGAAGAAGCCCTTGTCGAAGGAGAGCTGCTCGTCGATGGACGTCATCTGAAGAGAGAGAGGGAGGGAGAGAGGGAGGGAGGGAGGGCGCGCGAGTCAGAGGAGGCGCGTTCGATTCGGTTCGACGCGACGCGATGTTCAGAGGAGGACGCGTCGCGTCGATCGATCGCGGTTCCGCGGGAGGAGGAGGAGGGAACTCGAGCGAACGACGTGATCATTCATCAGATCAGATCACATCAGATCGCGCACCTCGAGCTTGACCTCCCCGTCCGGCGCCCGCGTCTCGACGACGGAGAGCTGATCTTTGATGAGCCGCTTCCCTCCGCTGCCTTCGCCCGCGAGGTCGCTCCCGATCGAGAGCCGCCGGTCCGCCGGCGTCGACGCGAGCGGCGGCTTCCCGCTCGGGCTCGCCGTCGGGCTGATCCTTCCGTTCGCGTCCATGACTCGCGTTGGGGTGGGTGCGAATGCGCCGCGGCGCGCGGAGGAGGTCGACTCCCCGCGCTCGCGGAAGTGTCCCCGCCGGAGAGGGTTTGAACGCGGAACAAACAACTCTTCTGACAAGGTCCATTCCATACAAAAATAGTTCACCGGTCAGTTGAAAGGGGAAGCGATCAAATCTTGAAACCGGGCGATGGGTGAAAAACTTTTGTATAGAACGCACTTGAGAGAGCAGATGACCGGAACGACCCGCGCGACCTTTCGAGCGCGCCTGGCACATTCGCGAGGCGGTGTTGGGAGGCGGACGCAGCGCGTCGTCGCGCCACACCGTCGCGCGCGGCGCCTCGGCGAGATGGGCGGCGGCGAGAAGACCCGCGATGAGCAGTGGATATCGTTCAAAGGAAAGACGCGACGGTCGATCAAGAAGGAGCTGTCGTACGTGGCGCCGGCGAGCCCGACGATGCGCGCGGCATCTGACGTCGACGGGACGTCATCGCGTTTCGACGACAATGATGTCGACGTCGACGACCTTCTCGAACGCGGCGCGCGGCGTCGCGCGGCGGCGGACTCGCGCGACGACGACGACGACGACGACGACACGTCGTCGTCGGCGTCGTCCCACCTGACGCGCGGGGGCGAGGAGGACGACGACGACGCGGACGCGCGGTCGCCGCCGTCGTCGCCGCGCGCGTCGAGACCGCCGGGGCCGCTTCCGCGGTTCGTCCGCGACGCGGAGACGGGCGATATCGTCCGCGTTAACCTCCGTCTGAACGTCAAAGGCGACGTGTGCCACGAGTGCGTCGGATGCTTCACGACGGTCGGGTTAGACCCGATCGACGACGAGACGCGCGCGGTGATGACGCGCGCGGGATTCACCGCGAGCGAGATCGAGGAGCACCTCGAGCGGCCGCTGCGGAAGGTGTTCGACACGGGGTGCCTTGCCGCGCGGTACGGCGCGTGTTGCTCGTCGAAGCAGGTGCGCGACGACTCGCGACCGCGTCCCGTGCGACGTCGAACGTCGTCGTCTCTTGAGGGCTTTCTTCTCCCGTCGTTCACTCTCATTCGCTCTCTCGCTCTCGTCGCGCGCGTGCGTCGGCGACCGACGCGCCTTCCGGTGACCGCTCACTCTTCCTTCCTTCCTCCCTCCCTCCCTCCCTCAAATTTCTCCCTCCGCCAGCGCGCCGGGTGCGGTCCGTGTTACGCCTTCTTTCCGCTCTACCTCACGATGGTCATGGTCCCGCCCTTACAAGCGCTCGCGCGGTGCGCGATGCGCGAGATCGACGCCGACTTGCGCGCGTGGCAGACGCGCGCGAACGCCGCGCTGTTGCATCGCGGCTTCGCCGTGAAAACTCTCGGCGTCCGCGCGGCGGATGCGGACGGTCCGTTCGGCCTCGAGGAGGAGTCCTACGTCGCCGTGGCGCTGACGAGGGAGGAGGGGAAGAGGCTGGGGAGGACGCCGCACGTCGCGCTGACGAGGGAGGACGACGGGCCGTGTTATGGGCCGAAGTGGAGCGAGTATTGCTTGCTGTTGTGACGCCGCCGCGATCGATCGAATCGGTGACGCGAGTTTGGCTCCGGTCGCCCGGTGTCGGGGACGGTTCGTGTCGGGGTCGAAACCCCGGGAAAATTGACCCCGAGGTGCAATTGATCGAAGCGTACTACGACGCGCGCGTACTCTGACTGATTGCGCGTAGAGCGTCATCGCTGACGCGGACGACCGAATTCCACGTCAGCGATTTTCGTGTTCAGTTGTTCAGATTTCACAAAAATTGTGTGAAGATACTCTATGGGCAATTAGTCTGCATATTTTTGCACACGAGATTACGGTTGCGCTTCTCGACACTTCGCTCGCTTTCTATCTACTCCTCAACCATTCCAACACGCGCATCGCACGAGCTTACCACCCGTAAGCCGTCACCCTTCGCATCCGTCGACCACGTAGTCGCACACACAACCGCCTCCACACCCCCCACACCTACATCCTTCAAAATGAGCACGCCTACGACCGAGACCCCCGTCGACGTTTCCTTCCACCTCGACGCCGGCCTCGCGAACGAAGATCCGGAGAACTACCTCGTCGTGCACGAGCTCATGGGGCGCGGGCAGCTCCTCAACGCGTACGAGGTGCGTCTTCCTCCTTCCCCGCGCGCATCTTTTCTTCGGTCGATCGAGCGTCGTTCCCTCGTCCCCGCGCGGTGGATTCGCCTCGCGCGCGCGCGCGAGCGCGTCTCCCCGCCCGATCCGTCTCGGCTTTTTTACCCCCGCGAGATCTCGCGCCCCGCTGACGTCAGCTTCCTCGCGCGTTCTTTTTCCTCCCTCGGCGCAGGCTAAGCTGCAGCACCAGGTGCGTCGGATTCCCCCCCACCTCCCGTTATCGATCGCGTCGACACCTTCACGCATCGATACGCGCGTTTCGTCGACGTTCTTCGCGTCGCGACCGACGATTCGGTCGCCGATCCGATCGCTCCCGATGGCCCCGCATCTGACGGGATAATTTCCCGCGACCACCCCTTCCTCCCTCTCAGCACGGCGTCGAGTTCGGCGTGGGCATCCTGAACAAGGGGAAGGCGCAGAAGCGCGAGAAGCGGCCTCCGACGCAGATCGAGATCATGGCCGCGGTCGAGCGCGAGAAGCAGGAGAAGAAGGCCGCGAGGAAGGCTGCCAAGGTGCGTATCCGAAGCGGCCCTCTCGTCCGTCGAAACGTCCACTGCTGACTCGGACCCCGACTCTTTTTTCGGGCCGAAAGATTTTTTTCTCACGACACCCCTTCTCTCTCCTCTCTTCCCCATCCAATCCACAGGAGGCGAAGGTCGAGGCGAGGAAGGCCGCGGAGGAGTTCGCCGCCAACGGCGGGAACAAGAAACTGAGCAAGAAGGAACGCAGGAAGCTCGAGAATGACGAGTAATAGACGCGCCCGGGCGCGGCTATGGACGGTCGCGCGACAGCTGTCGCCGCGGCGTCTGGAGAAAAAAAAAACTCCCGGCGCCGCGGCGGCCGCCTTCGCGCGCCGCTCTCAAGACCGAAATACCTCCTGCTGCTTCGCTTCTCGTCGGTTTCGACACTGTAGAACAACAACAAGAACACGGTACCAATAGTGTAGTGTAGAACCAGCGATTCATCAACGACAATGTACGAGTAGAGAGTGTAGCAACGAAGTGTAACACACGACGCAAGCGTCGAATAATTTCAACCAACGCGCTGAACCGCGCGGCGCGCGTTCTTCGCTACGTGCTATCGCTATCGTCGTCGTCGGCGGCGGACGCGGGCTCGCGCTTCACCGCGCCGCGCCGCGCGCGCGCGCCGCCTCGTTTCTCCTCCCCCGTGGACGTCCTCAGCGCGACGTCGTCCCTGACGCGCCTTCCCGCGACGACGCGTTTCGATCCCTCCGTCCTCTTCGGCGCCGCGGGTCGCTTCCACAGCCGCTTCCTCCGCACGCCGTCCCTCTTCGCCTCTTCCCTGAGCGCCGCGTGCGTTTCCCTCTCCATCGCGAGCTCTCTCGCGCGCGTCGTCGCATCGATCGCGCGCACGGCCTCGTGCAGCGGCCGTGACGCGCACCACGCGTGCGACGCGCACGCGTCGAGGACGGCGCGATAGTCATCCGCCGCGTCCTCCAGCTTGCGCGGCGGGCGATACAGCTTGCGCGGCGGGCGATGCGCGGGCGGCGGCTTCCCTCTCCCTCGCGACGACGTCGTCGTCGACTGTCCTCCTCCTCCTCCTCCTCCTCCTCCTCCGCCTCGTTCTCCCTCCTCCGCGGCGACGGGCGCTCGCGAGAACGCGCTCGCGGGGGAGGTCGCGAGCGTCGACGCGAACGCCGCGGCTGACGCCGGCATCGCGACGATTTTTTCCTCCCGGTCTCGTTCCTCTTCTCCTTCTCCTTCTCCTTCGCCGTCTTCCCCGTCGTCCCCGTCGCCGCCGAGCGCCTTCTCCAGCCGCTCCTGCTCGAGTCTCTCTCTCGCGCGCTCCTCCCTCGCGCGCGCCGCGTCCGCCGTCGCCGCGTCGTACACGCGCCACAGCGCGTCCGCGTATCGATCCGCCGGCTGCGTCGGCGCCTCGCCGCGCCCGACGGCGTGGTCCCTGCAGTACGCGATGAAGGCGTCCGCGGCGGCGGCGCGCGTCGCCGCGTCACCGCCGGACGTCGCCGCGCGCGCGGACGCGACCGGGTGCCTCGGCTTGTTGTTCGCGGACGCGACGACGGCGTCGGCCCACCCCGCGCGCCAGCCGAGCGGCGGCGGCGGCGGCGGCGGCGGCGCGCCGGCGCCGCGCCACTCGAGCGCGCCGTCGACGGCGACGACGACGGGCTCAGACTCGCGTCGCCGCTTCGCGTCCTCGCGCGCTTTCGCCGCCGCGGCGGCGGCGCGGCGACGCCGTTTCTCGTTCGACGCGTCCTCCTCCTCCTCCTCCTCCTCCTCCTCCTCTCTCTCTCGCTTCGCCGCCGAAACCGCCGCGGGGCTGACGAATCGAACGTCCTCGAACGCCCTCCCGTCCAGGCCGTACATCTCCGGGCCATTCCATACAAAGCGATATCGGGGTTGAGTTCAAAGGCGTCAGAAGCGGAGTTGAAAGGCATCTAGGGCGGGGATCGAAAGCGAGGGGTGGGCGGAGAGATGCGCCGGGCAAAGTCCTTAAGGAACGGCGTTCACCACGCGAACGGGGTCGTATGGGGACCAGTGTGAGATAGAACGCACCTCCTTCAACGCGACGACGACGATCGCCATCGCCCACGCGTGCGGCGGCGCGATCTGGACGTCGCTCCGCGCGTCGTCCAAGGTGAACCGCGCGCGATCCGTCGCCGCCGCCGCGCGCTCCGCGGCTTGGAAAAAAGCCGCCGACGCGACGCCCACCGCGCTCGCGAACCTGGGAGGGAAGGAGGGAGGCGCGCGCGTCGGTCAGTCGAAAGGAGACGCGAACGGGGTCGCACGGGGACCAGTCAGAAAAGAAAACGCACCTCGCGACGAACCCCGCGACGTTCGCAGGCGGGAGCGCGATCCCCGCGACCGACGACACGTGCATCGCGCACGTCGCGATCAAGTGCGGCTGCGGGACGCATCGAGCGACGAGCGCGCCCTTGAACGGAAGCTCATCGTCGCCCCCGAGCGACGCGTGGACGCGCGCCGACGCCGCGAGATACGGCATGTCGCCGTCCAGCGCCCACCGCACGAGATCCCCGACGTGCACGGGCTGCTTCAGCCACGCGCACGCGAGGTAGGCGATCGCGAGCGTGACGCGCGGGTGAAGGTGCGACGTGATGAGCTGGCGGAGGGTGAGCTTGCGGCGTCGTTTTCGTTCCGCGCCCGCCGGCGACGCGTCGTCGGCGTCGGAGGAGGAGGAGGAGGAGGAGGAGGAGGAGGAGGATTCGTTCGCCGAGTCTCCGTCGTCATCGTCGTCGTCGTCGTCGACGCGCTCCTTCTTAACCTTCGCTCGCTCCGTCTTCGTCTTCGTCTTCGTCTTCGGCCTCAACTTCACGTGCGAGGACTCCCGGAACGTCTTCGGGTCGTCGAAGTCGAGCTCCATGACGCCGCACGCGCGGACGTACGGGAACCAAAACGCCGCGGCGACGACGGACGTCTCCGCCGGGCAACCGAACGTCGAATGCAGCGCGACGCACTGCTCGTGCAGGAGCTGGCGCATGCCGTCGCAGTACGTCTCGAGCTTCTCTCGCGTCGCCGGCGTCGTCGTCGCCGGCGTCGTCGCGGCGGCGGGCTGCCGCGACGAAGGGAGGAGGGGCGCGCGCGGATCGATCGCGCGCTCTTGCGGGCGAACCTTCCGGCTGCGGACGCCGCGCCCCGCGCCGCGGATCGCCTCGATCGCCGCGTCGTCGTCCTGCGTCTCGCGCACGACGTCCTGCGACTGCGTGCCGCATCGCAGGCACACGTAGAAGCCCTCGTTCGTCTCGTCGAACGCCTCGCCGCGGCAGACGACGCAGACGAGAACCATGTTGGAGGAGGACGGGGGACGGCGTCGTTCGAACGGTTCAGATCCCCGCGCCGCGCCGCGCCGCCGCTCTTTCGCCTTCAGCGGTCGCGCGCCCGCGCCTCCGCCGCCGCGACGACGCCCGCCGCGCGGCCCTCCTCGCGCGGCGCCGACGACCTCCGCGTCGACACCGCGAGAGACGAAGACGCCGCGCGGGTCGCGAGTGAGCGACGTCGACGAGAGGACGAACGACGAAGCGCATGACGAGCGAGTTCGAACCGAAACGTAAACGCATGGAGATATTACTGGTATTACGAGCGTCTCTCTCCCTCTCCCTCTCTACGCCTCGTCGTCGTCCCCCTTCTTCGCGAGACTCAACGCGACCCCCGCCCCTAACATCCCGACGACGACCGCCAGCGACGCGGTCGTGCTCACGTGCACCCCTCCGAAATCCGCAACCATCTTCAGCCCGACGAACCCGAGCACCGCGGCGACGGCGGTTTGGAGGTACTGAGGGTCGTTCGATCGGTGGGTGACGTGGCATTTTGAAGTGATGTGATTGGTTAGTTATTTGATGACCCGCGTGGATGTTTCATTGGACGACAGAGAGCGACGGAGAGAGACGCGCGCGGGCGAAGTCCTCGAGGAACGGCGCGCGCCGCGCGAACGCGGTCGCGCGGGGGGCGACAGGCGCGCGAAAAACAAAAACAGGTTCATCAGAACGCACCTCCAGCTCCGCCACCATCGTCGCGACGAATGCGTAGAGGCTCCGTAACCCCAAAATCGCGAATATGTTGCTCGAATACACGATCAGCGGGTCCTGCGTCACGCCAAACACCGCGGGTATGGAGTCCACGGCGAACACGACGTCCGACAGCTCGATCACGACGAGGCACAGCAGCAGCGGCGTCGCCGTCTTGACGCCGTCGACGAGCGTAAAAAAATTGTCGCCGTCGTACTCGTCGCTCACGGGAACCAGCGAAGACGCGAACTTCACGATGGCGTTCTGAGACATGTCCTCCTCCTCCTCCTCCTCCTCCGCGATGAGCTTGTACGACGAGAAGATGAGGATGCCCGCGAACACGAGCAGGATGGGCTTGAAGTTCGTGATGGCTTCGTACCCCGCGACAATCATCGCCGCGCGCATCGCCATCGCGCCGCCGATGCCGTACCCGAGCACCTTCTGCTGCTGCGACATGGGAACCTTGAAGTAGTCGAACACGAGCACGAACACGAAGAGATTGTCCACGGACAGCGACTGCTCGAGGAGGTATCCCGCGAAGTATTCCTCCGCCGCTTCTCTTCCCGCGAACGCGCCCAATCCGAGCCCGAAGAGCGTCGCCGCGCCGATCCACGCGGCCACCTCTCTCATGTCCCCCTCCCCCGCCTGCGCGCCCTGCGCGCCCTGAGCCAACGCCGCGGACTCGGGGTCGAGGACGACGTCCTCGTCCATGGAGCCGTTCGAGAGCGCCGCGAGCGGTCGCGTCCGCGCGACGCCGCGCGCATCGCGGCGCCGCGACGACGCGGACGACGACGCGCGCTTCAACTCGTTTTCGTTATCCAACGCGCTCGCGGCGCGGCCCGGGGCCCCGCGCGCGAAGACGACGCGAGGACGTCGATCCGCGGCGGCGTCCGCGCGCGGCCCCGCGCGCGCGAAGGCGCGTGCGGTGGCGCGGCACCGCGATGGCGGCGAGGACGCGGCGCGGCGCGGCGCGGTCGTCGCGGCGCCGCCGCGCGCGGCGAGGCCGCGCGCGGCGCTCGCGCACGACGCCGCCATCGCGAGCGCCGATCCTTCCGCGCTCCGCCTCCGAACGCGGACGGACGACGCGCGCCTCCGATCGTGCGCGGCGGCGCGGTCGCCGAGACTCGCGCGCGCGCGCGCCTCGGACGCGCGAAACGCTTCCGCTCGTGCGGCGACGCCGCGGGACGTCGACGCGGGTCGAGACGCGTGCGGCGAGCGCGCGGGCGCGTGCGTCGGCGGTGTGACGGGGGGGGGGATGCCGTCCACGAGGCGACACGTCGACGACCACGCGTCGGAATTGCAGAATCGCGGTGTCGTTCGAGTGCTCTCGATGAAATCGATCGTTCATCGGTCAGTTGAACGCCAAGAATCCAACAGCCTACACGCGGTCAGTCAGGACTTTTCCTTTAAACCATTCGGTGCAATGCGCGAAGGGATTTTTTCGGCGAAAATCCCTTCATAGGAAATCCCTTCGACTAAGATGTTCCTTCATACAGTTGAAAGGCGCGACGGGCACGTTTTGAAAGGAACGGGTGGGTGAAAAAAAAGCCGAGTTTCTCCGTAGCTCGGAACGCTGCTGGTTCCGTGGCCGGCTGCGGAAATGTATCCGTCATCGTCGGCCGCGCGGGATCGCGACCCCGCACGCGACACCGCGTCCACATCGCGCCCGGGCGCGGTCGTTCATGACCCCCGCGCTCGCGCTCGGCGTCGGCGCGACGCGCATCGCGAACGTCGTCCCTCGCGGCGCGACGCGCGACGCCGAAACCGCCGCGGGAGGCGGCGCCGCGCGTCGACGTCGTCGTCGTCCATCGGTCGCGATGCGCGCGTCCGGCGCGTCCGCCTCCTCCTCCTCCTCCTCCTTCGCCGAGCCGTCGCCGTCGCCGTCCTCCCCAAGCGATCCCTACCCGCGGCTCGCGGTCTTCGACCTCGACGCGTGCTTCTGGAACGAAGAGATGTACACGCTGCGACATCTCGTGGACGCGTCCGCGGAACAAGTCGTCGGCGAGCTCGGCGACAGCGGCCTCGAGGGCGTCGTCGGCGCGCGAAGCGGCGCCGACGTCGTCATCTGCATCCACCCGGGCGCGATGCGCGCGCTGCAGCGCTTCCACGCGGGGGAGTACCCGGGCATGCGCATCGCCGCGGCGTCGAGCGCGGACACGCCGCTCGCGGTGCGCATCGGACGCAGCGCGCTGGACGTGTTGGAGATTTTCCCTGGGGTCACCGCGAGGGAGGCGTTTTCAATCGGGTGGCCGGCGGGGTTCGAGGGGAACCTCCAGATCGGTCGCACGCCGCCGCTGTCCAGCGATAAGGCGGCGACGCACTTCCCGATCCTGCGACGCGAGACCGGGATCGCGTACGACGAGATGCTGTTCTTCGACGACTGCAACTGGGGCGACCACTGCGGCGCGGTGGCGCGCGGGTGCGTGGAGGCGCGCAGCGGCGAGGGACCGGTCGTCGTGCGGACGCCGCGAGGGTTAGGGATAGACGAGTGGGAGCTCGGGTTGGAGCGGTTCCGGCAGCGCGTCGAGGCGCGCGCGGAGGGCGCGACGAGGAGGTGAGCGTTGAGTAAGCGAGATAATAATGTTGATAATCAGATTATGACTCATCATCATTAAACGTGTCGACGCGTCCCGCTCACTCCTCCGCGACAGCTGGCGCCCGCCGCGCGGACGTCAGCATCGCGTGCAGTATGACTCCGGTCGCGACGGACACGTTCAGACTGTCCACACCGTCGTCGTCGTCCCCCTCCCCCCCCCCCCCCCGATTCTCAGCCTG
>Ga0181554_1000674_pt1 | contig 33613 bp, 30 predicted proteins | sample 011ome_16_FD_145602 | JGI IMG/M metagenome (GOLD analysis project Ga0181554, IMG submission 145602) | Coastal salt marsh microbial communities from the Groves Creek Marsh, Skidaway Island, Georgia - 011503CT metaG (spades assembly) | ecosystem: Environmental > Aquatic > Marine > Intertidal zone... | reverse complement strand
GACACTCCGCGCGAGTCGGACGAGAGCCTCGCCGACCCCGAGGTCACGGAGGATGAGATCTCCTACCTCCTGGGACAGGCCAACCGCTGGCTTGCCCGACCCCTGCGCCGCGAGGATGTCATCGGCACGTACGCCGGATACCGCCCGCTCGTCGCCGAGGAGTCCGCCGAGGCCACCACCCAGGTGTCGCGTGAGCACATGATCTTCCACCCCGTGCCGGGTCTTGTTGCGATCGCGGGGGGCAAGTACACGACGTACCGCGTCATGGCCGCCGACGCCGTGGATGCTGCGGTCGCGGACCTCGAGGATGACTCGGTGGCCGCTTCCTCCACGGCGGATATCCCGCTTGTCGGTGCGATCGGCTTCCATGACCTCTGGGCCGATCGTGCGAGCCTTGCGGAGCGCTGGGACATGTCTGTCGAGATGGTCGAGCGACTGCTGCGCCGTCACGGGTCGCGCGTCAGCGAGGTCTTCGACGTCATCGCCGACGACCCGGCGCTGCGCGCGCCGCTCCCACCGGAGGGCAGGCACCTCGCGGCGGAGGCCGTGGTCGCGGTGACCCATCAGGGAGCCCTGGACCTCGAGGACGTCCTCGTCCGCCGCCTGCGCATCACCCCGGAGTCCCCTGACCATGGGCGCGCTGCCGCGGCTGCCGTGGCGCCGCTCATGGCTCCCCTCCTGGGATGGGATGAGGGCAGGGTGTCTGCGGAGATCTCGGCCTACGCCGACCGGCACCCGCTGGTGCGCGCGTAGTCTGGCCGCATGGCCATCGTCTCGGCGCCGCCCGCGTCTGCCTCGCTCGTCTCCCGACTCGCTGTCGCCCCCGACGCGGAGCTGCGGGACGTGCACGCCCCCTTCACCGGGGAGCTGCTCTACCGCCTGCCGCTGGCCACGGAGTACGACGTGGCCAGTGCCGCCGCGCGGGCGCGCTCCGTGCAGAGCGAGTGGGCCGAGCGACCGATCCGCGATCGTGTGCGCGTCATGCGCCGCTTCCACGACCTCGTCATCGCCAAGCGCGATGAGGCACTCGACCTGTTGCAGTGGGAGGTCGGCAAGGCACGTGCCGATGCGCTGGAGGAGGTCCTCGACGTCGCCGTCGTGACCCAGTACTACACGCGCACCGCGGCCAAGCTCCTGCGCTCGCGCCGCGTGCGCGGTGCGCTGCCGCTGCTCGTGGGTGTCGAAGAGCTGCGCAAGCCGGTCGGGCTGGTCGGGATCATCGCCCCCTGGAACTACCCGCTCACCCTCGCCGCGAGCGATGCCGTGCCCGCCCTGCTCGCGGGCAACGGCGTCCTGCTCAAGCCGGATCCCCAGACGACCCTGGTGGCGGCGTGGGTGCTCGAGCAGATGCTTCTCGCCGGCCTGCCCGATGGGCTCATGGCGATCGTGCCCGGTGAGGGTCCCGTCGCCGGCCCGCTCGTCATCGACACGGTCGACCATGTGATGTTCACCGGCTCCACGGCGACGGGGCGTGTCGTAGCCGAGCGCTGCGCGAAGCGGCTCATCGAGTGCACCCTGGAGCTCGGCGGCAAGAACGCCATGATCGTGCGCGCCGATGTCGACCCGGCCAAGGCAGCCGAGACCGCGGTGCGGGCATGCTTCGCCAACGCCGGGCAGCTGTGCATCTCGATGGAGCGCATCTACGTCCACGTCGACATCTACGACGCCTTCCTCGCGCACTTCATCCCACGCGTCCTGTCGATGCAGATCGCGTCCGGTCCCGGGTGGCAGGGGGATATCGGCTGCCTCGTCTCCCCGGTCCACCTGGAGCGGGTGAAGGCGCACGTGGACGATGCCGTCGCTCAGGGCGCCACGGTCCTTGCCGGCGGCAGGGCCCGTCCTGACGTCGGCCCCCTCGCCTTCGAGCCCACGGTCCTCGCGGACGTCACCGAGTCGATGACGCTGTGCCGCGAGGAGACCTTCGGGCCCGTCGCTGCCGTCTACCCGGTCCACGACGACGAGGAGGCCGTGCGCCGGGCCAACGACACGACCTACGGTCTCAACGCCTCGATCCTCACCCGTGACCTGCGCACGGGCCGGCGGATGGCCCGGCGCCTGCGCACCGGCTCGGTCAACGTCAATGAGGGGTACGCCGCGTCCTGGGGCTCGACCGCCGCGGCCATGGGCGGGGTCGGGGATTCCGGCCTCGGCCACCGGCACGGCGAGGGCGGGATCCTCTGCTACACCGAGCCCCAGGCGATCGCGACACAGCGACTTCTCGGCTTCGGCCCCCAGTTGGGCCTCGACGCGCAACGATGGGGGCAGTTCCTCGCCACCGCGGTAGGAACGATGGGACGGCTGCGGCTCTAGGAGGCAAGCACATGGCGGGCTTCGACTACGACGTCCTCGTCGTGGGCTCCGGCTTCGGCGGCTCGGTCGCCGCGCTGCGACTCACGGAGAAGGGCTACCGCGTCGGGGTGCTCGAGGCGGGTCGTCGCTTCACGGACGCGGACTTCCCCAAGACCTCGTGGCGACTACGACGCTTCCTCTGGGCGCCGGCCCTGGGATGCACCGGCATCCAGCGCATTCACGTGCTCAAGGACGTGGTCGTGCTCGCGGGCGCCGGTGTCGGCGGTGGCTCCCTCGTCTACGCCAACACCCTCTACGTCCCCCCGAAGCGCTTCTTCGAGGACAAGCAGTGGGCGCACATCACGGACTGGGCCAGTGAGCTCGCGCCGTACTACGACCAGGCGTCACGCATGCTCGGTGTCGTCACCAATCCCACGATGACCCCCAGCGACGAGGTCATGAAGGCTGTCGCGGACGAGATGGGCGTGGGTCACACCTTCCGCATGACGCCGGTGGGCGTCTACTTCGGCGATGGTGCCGGCGTCACCAAGCCGGATCCCTTCTTCGGCGGGGTCGGTCCTGAGCGCACCGGCTGCACCGAGTGCGGCGAGTGCATGACCGGTTGCCGTCACAACGCCAAGAACACCCTGCCCAAGAACTACCTGGGACTGGCCGAGGCGGCGGGTGCCGTGGTCCATCCCCTCACCACGGTGACCTCGATCGAGCCGCGCGCCGGCGGGGGCTACACCGTCACCACCAAGCGCACGGGCAGTCTCTCCCGACGCACGCGGACCTTCACGGCCGAGCAGGTCATCATGGCCGCGGGCACCTTCAACACCCAGAAGCTCCTGCATCGCATGCGCGACGAGGGCAAGCTGCCCCGCCTGTCGCGCATGCTCGGCAGGCTCTCGCGCACCAACTCCGAGTCGATCCTCGGTGCCGTGGCGAGGTCGCCCCAGGCCGACTACACGCGCGGCGTCGCCATCACGTCGAGCTTCTTCCCCGACGACGTCGGCACCCATGTGGAGCCGTGCCGATACGGCAAGGGCTCCAACTCGATGGGCCTGCTCCAGTCCGTGATCACCGTCCCGCGGCCCGGTGAGGCCCGGTGGCGGACCTGGACCAAGGAGCTGTGGCGGCAGCGCGCCAATGCCACCTACCTCGTCAACGTGCGCAAGTGGAGCGAGCGCGCGGTCATCTCCCTCGTCATGCAGCCGGTGGACAACTCGCTCACGCTCACGGGCAAGCGCGGCCGGTTCGGCTGGCGCCTGGCCACCAACAAGGATGAGTCCAATCCGGCTCCGTCGTACATCCCCATCTCGGATGAGGTCGTGCATCGGATCGCCGATCAGATCGACGGTGTCGCGGGCTCCAACGCCTTCGACAACTTCGACGCCGTGATGACGGCGCACTTCGTGGGCGGCTGCGTCATCGGGTCCGATGACGAGACCGGCGTGATCGATGCCTACCACCGTGTCTTCCATTACCCGGGGCTCCATGTCGTCGACGGCTCGGCGATCACCGCCAATCTCGGGGTCAACCCGTCTCTGACCATTACGGCGCAGGCCGAGCGGGCCATGGCGATGTGGCCCAACCGCGGCGAGGAGGATGCGCGGCCTGAGCTCGGCAGCGCCTACGTTGCGGTTGAGGCGGTGTCGCCCAAGAATCCCGTCGTCCCCGAGCATGCACCCGGCGCGCTGAGACTGCCCATCGTCGAGGTGCGCTAGTCCATGCTCGCCGCTGCGCTGCAGCGGTCTGCCTTCGGTGAGGTACGGCGGTCCCCGCGCTTCCTGGCGCTCATGCTGGTCATGCTCGTGGCCGCGGTGGGCTACGGCGGACGAGACACCGCGCGCCTGGCCTACATGACCGAGCTCACTGGCGATGCCAGCGGGATCGGTATCTCAGCCGCGCTCTTTGCCATCGGGCTAGCGATTGGCGGCCTCATGAGCGGTCCTATCGCGGACAGGTTCGATCCCCGGAGGCTCCTCGTCGTCGGCATGGCGCTCCAAGGACTGGGAAGCCTCGTCATCGGCGGTCTGCTCCTCCTTGGAGTGACAACTCCCGAGGTCTACGCCGTGGTGGCCCTCCTCGAAGGTGCCTTCGCGGGCGCCTGTGTCCCCGCCCTCGTCACAACCCAGGCGGCGATGGTGCCCACGGACGCTCGAGGCTCCGCGGAGATCATCAGCATCCTCCGCCTGGGCCTGGGCGCGGCCATCGGCATCGTGCTGGCGGGTCTCAGCCCCAGTCCCGTCGCCACCGTCCTGGGGGTCGGCGTCCTGCTCGTCGCGGTCTCGGTGCCCATCGCGTTCATCACGGCGCCGATCGACTTCCCGCGCCGAGTGCGCCATCTGGCGGGGCGGGTGGTCGACACTCTGCGCACCTATCCGGTACTGCGACGCGTGGTCGTGGCTGACCTCGTGCTCTGCATCGTCCTTCCCACCCAGTTCACCAATCTCATCCTTGCCGACCGCAAGGACCCGTCCCTAGTGAGCGCTGCACTCGTCGGCGGTGTCCTCGGTGTGCTCGTGGGACGCCTCGTCCTCACCGCCACGGGTTCGCACGGCGCGGTGCGATGGCAGCTCCTGGTCAGCGACGGCGGCTACATCGCACTGTGCTTCGTTGGCATCTTCTTGGTGGCGACGGACGCGGCGTTCGCCTCACCCTGGATCCCCGCCATCCTGCTCTTCACGGGAGGGGGACTTGCCGCATACACCCAGGGCCTCCTCGCCGCCCTGGTGCAGCAGCAGGTGCCCGATGACGTGCGCGGACGCCTCTCGGGTGCGATGGCCGCGGCGCGCTCACTGCTCATCGCGGCGTCGGCAATCCTGCTCACCGCCATCGTCGTCCCCTTGTCGGCCATCGGTGGGGTCGTGTTCGTCACTGTCGCGGGGCTCGTGGCGCTCCTGGCCTTGCGCGGATTCCGCGGGATCACGGCCCAGGCGACCTGACTTCGGTGAGTGGCGACTGATCGCACGTGACACTCCGAGCAAGGGCGCGACAACCGGCCACTCAGAAGCACTGTGGGCCGGCCCCGAAGGGCCGGCCCACAGTGCTTGTGGTCAGTGCTAGACGCCGGCGGCGGTGGCCACGGCGCGCTTGGTGAGCACCTTCGCGAGGTGCTCACGGAACTCGGCTGATGCGTGGAGATCACTCGTCGGGCGAGTGCCATCCGCGGCATTCGCTGCGGCTGCGGCGATGGCATCCGCCGTGGCCGCAGCCCCGGCGAGTGCCGCCTCGACGCTGCTGGCGCGCACGGGGGAGGGCCCCATGTTCGTCAGGGCGACGCGAGCCTCCGCGATCGTGCCGTTCTGCCGCTTCACGGCGGCTGCCACGCCGACCGTGGCCCAGGCCTGGGCCGTGCGGTTGAACTTTTCGTAGTGGGTGCTCCACCCGTCGCCGAGTTTGGGCACCTTCACCGCGACGAGGATCTCCTCGGGCTCCAGTGCGCTCGTGAAGTAGTCGACGAAGAAGTCCTTCGCCGCGATCTCACGGGTGCCGTTCGGTCCCTTGGCGACCATGGTGGCATCCAGGGCCAGCGCGACCGTGGGCAGATCGCCCGCCGGGTCGGCGTGAGCCAGGGATCCTCCGAAGGTGCCCCGGTGGCGGATTGCAGGATCGGCCACCGTGCTCGCCGCCTGCGCCAGCAGCGGGACGTGCTGCTTGACCATGGCGTCGTTCATCACCTCGTAGTGGGTGGTGTTGGCGCCGATGACCAAGTGGTCACCGCCATCGCTCACCCCCTTCATCTCCGCGATGGAGCCGATGTCGACAAGCGTGGTCGGCGCGGCCATGCGCAGGCGCAGCACCGGCATGAGCGATTGGCCACCCGACATCACCTTGCCGTCTTCGCCTGCCGCGGCGAGAGCCGCGATGGCCTCGTCCACGGTGCTCGGCCGGACGTAATCGAATGCCATGGGAATCACTGGGCACCTCCCTGTGCGGCCTGGATCGCTCGCCAGACGTTCTCCGGCGTCGCCGGCATCTTGACGTCGTTGACGCCCATGGGGCGCAGTGCGTCGACGATGGCGTTGATGACCGCCGGCGGGGACGCGATGGCACCCGCCTCGCCGACACCCTTGGTCCCGAGCGGGTTGGTCGACGATGGGGTCACCGTGCGATCCGTGGTGAAGCTCGGCAGGTCCGCCGCGCTGGGGATGAGGTAGTCGGCGAAGCTGGCGGTGAGCAGGTTGCCGTCGGAGTCGTACTCCACACCCTCGTAGAGCGCCTGTCCGATGCCGCAGGCGAGGCCGCCGTGCACCTGGCCCTCGACGATGAGCGGGTTGACCTGGACGCCGACGTCGTCGACCGCGACGTAGCTGCGGATCTTGGACTTGCCGGTCTCCGTGTCGACCTCGATCGCGCACAGGTGGGTGCCGTGCGGGTAGGAGAAGTCGTCGGGATCGACGGTGGCCTCCGCCTGCAGGGTCGGCTCGACGCCGTCCGGCAGGTTGTGCGCGGAGAAGGCCTCGAACGCGACCGCGGCGAGCGGCTGCGACTTGGCCGGGTCGCCCTTGACGCGGAAGGCGCCCTGGATGAACTCCAGGTCGTCTACCGAGCACTCGAGCTGGTGGGCGGCGATGACCTTGGCCTTCTCGACGAGGCGCTCGGCGGCCTTCTTGATGGCCTGGCCGCCGACGGCCAGCGAACGCGAGCCGTAGGTGTCCATGCCGTACGGCGCGCGACCGGTGTCGCTGTGGACCACCTCGATGTCGTCGACGGGGACGCCGAGGATGCTCGACGCGATCTGGCTCCAGGCCGTCTCGTGTCCCTGTCCGTGCGGCGACGTACCGGTGATCAGCTCGATCTTGCCCGTGGGCAGGGCGCGGATCGTGCAGTGCTCCCAGCCACCCGCGACGTACTTCAGCGCGCCCAGCGTGCGCGAGGGTGCCAGGCCGCACATCTCCGTGAACGTCGAGATGCCGATGCCCAGTTGCACGGGATCGCCCGAGGCGCGGCGCTGCTCCTGCTCGGCGCGGAGCGCGTCGTAGCCGAAGAGGTCCAGGGCCTTGGCGGTCGCCGCCTCGTAGTTGCCGGTGTCGTAGGTGAGCCCGGCGACCGTCGCGTAGGGGAACTCCTCGTGCTTGATCCAGTTGAGCTCACGGAGCTTCATCGGGTCCATGCCCAGCTCGTCGGCCAACTCGTCGACGATGCGCTCGATGGCGAACGTCGCCTCGGGCCGTCCGGCGCCGCGGATGGCGTCGGTCGGCGTCGTGTTGGTGAAGACGCCCACGCAGTTGAACTCGTACACGGGCATCTTGTAGATCCCCGGGTACATGAACATGCCCAGGAGCGGGATGCCCGGAGTGATGATCTGCAGGTAGGCGCCCATGTTGGCGATGAGGTCAACCTTGACGCCGATGATCTGACCGTCCTTGGTGGCGGCGATCTCGATGTCCTGGATCTGGTCGCGACCGTGATGCGAGGCCACCATGTCCTCGCTGCGGGTCTCGGTCCACTTGACCGGACGGCCGAGGTGGCGGGCGATCTGCACCGCGAGGATCTCCTCGCGGTAGCACTGCAGCTTGCCGCCGAACCCGCCGCCCACATCGGGGGCGATGACCCGGAGGGAGTTTTCCGGCATACCCGTGACGAGTGCGAGGAGCACCCGCAGGATGTGCGGGATCTGCGTGGCCGACCAGATGGTCATCTCGTTGCTCATGCCCATGGGTGACGCCACGACGGCGCGGGGCTCCATGTAGCCGGCGATGATCCGCTGGTTGATGAAGCGGCGCTTCACCACGACGGCATCGTCACCGGCGGCCTTGACTGCCGCGTCGAATGCGCCGTCGCCCTGCGGCTTGAGCGGGAACTCGTAGCAGACGTTGGTGCCGTGGCTGCCGTCCGCAGCCTCGTGCACGGCCGTGGACCCTCGCTGGATCGCGGCCTCCATGTCGATGACTGCGGGCAGCGGCTCGTAGTCGACCTCGATCGCGTCGAGGGCATCGGCGGCGGCGTACTTGTCGGTCGCGAGTACGACGGCAACGCAGTCACCCACATGGCGGACCTTGTCGACCGCGAGCGCCGGGAAGGCGGGCATCTGGATGTCATCGGTGACCGGCCACACGCAGGGGACTGAGCCGTTGAGGTCGCCCAGGTCCTTGGCGGTGAACGCCGCGACGACATGAGGCCGCTTGAGAGCGGGGGAGACGTCGAGGTTGGTGATCTTCGCGTGTGCCATCGGGCTGCGCAGGATGGCCATATGGAGCATGCCGGGCAGCTGGATGTTGTCGGTCCAGTTGGTCTGTCCGTGCAGCAGGCGCGCGTCCTCCTTGCGGCGGAGCGGGCGCCCCATCGCAGAGGCGTTGGTATCGGGAAGGGTGTCGGTCACTTGGTGCCCCCCATGAGTTCGGCGGCGTACTCCACCGACTTGACGATGTTGTGGTAGCCGGTGCAGCGGCACAGGTTGCCCTCGAGACCCTCGCGGATCTCCTCTTCGTTGGGATTCGGGTTCTCCTGCAGCAGGTCGACAGTGGCCATGACCATGCCGGGCGTGCAGTAGCCGCACTGCAGGCCGTGGCACTCCTTGAAGGCCTCCTGCACGGGATGCCACTTGTGCTCGCCCTCGGCGAGGCCCTGCACGGTGAGGACCTCGTGGCCGTCGGCCTGCACGGCGAGGACGCTGCAGGACTTGACGCTCTTGCCGTCGAGCAGGACGGTGCATGCGCCGCAGTTGGATGTGTCGCAGCCGACGACGGTGCCGACGCGGCCGATGTCCTCGCGCAGGAAGTGGACGAGGAGTCGTCGAGGCTCTACCTCGACGTCGTAGACCGTGCCATCCACGGTCACGCTGATGGGGATATGGGTCATGGTTCTCCCGTGTGAGCTCATGGGGCGATCCGAGGGCACGCCACCCGCCCCGACGGACGGGCAAGTCCGACGCTAGGCCGTGGGCGGTCTCCCCGGGGCCGTTTCGCCACTAATCCCTCCCCCTCGGGGCCGGAACGGGCTACGGTCGGGCCGAGACCACCGAGAGTCGGTGGTCCAGTCATCGGAGGCCCGCATGTCAACCACACCTCCCCCTCCCCCGCCCATGCCCGCCGGTGGCGGAAGCGGACAGCAGGACAACGGCAGCGGCACGATCGCCCTCGTCACGGGCATCCTGAGCTTCTTCGTGTGTCCGATCATCCTGTCGATCGTGGCCATCGTCTTCGGCAAGAAGGGCATGGCGGCCGCGGCTGCCGGCACCGCCGACAACGGCGGCCAGGCCAAGGCCGGCTACATCATGGGCCTGATCAGCCTGATCCTGGCGATCATCGTGATCGTCATCTACATCATCCTCGGCATCTTCCTCGTCTCCAGCGGCACGACGAGCTGAGGTTCTCCTCCGAGACAGGGGGTCGGTGGGTATCCGCCGGCCCCCTTCCTCTGTTGTGTCCACTGTCGTGCGCCGCCGCGTCCGGGACGTGCTGCGCGACATGGAGCCTGCCGACGGGCCTAAGGTGGACGACGTGACAGAAGAGGCCCGCGACACGACTGCGATCGACGGGGCGGCGAGTGCTGCGGAGTCGACCGTGGAGGGTGCGCCCGCAGGGGAGTCTGCGCCGACACCCGAGGCCGCTCCGACACCGGAGACAGCGCCAGCAGCGCCGACGACTCCGGCCGCCACCGGCGGAGGAGCCCATGCCGCCGAGCGTCCGGGCACGCTGGGCATCTGGGCCTTCGTCCTGGCCATCCTCGGTGTCATCGTCCTGCCCATCGTGGGCAGCGTCCTGGGCTTCGTCCTGGGGCGCGTTGCCATCCGCCAGGCGCAGTTCCGCAGGCTTCGCGGAGGGCGTGGCCTGGCCCTCGCCGCGGTGATCATCTCCGTCGTGACCCTCGTCATCTACGCCGTGAGCATCGCGGCGTACGCCCTCGTCGTGGCCTTCCTCGAGATCTGACTACGCTCCCGCCATGGCTGCCGAGCCCCGTCCCGTCCTCGTCGTCGACTTCGGGGCGCAGTACGCCCAACTCATCGCCCGCCGCGTCCGCGAGGCACATGTCTACTCCGAGATCGTGCCGCACACGATGTCCGTCGCGGACATGCTCGCCAAGCAGCCGGCCGCGATCGTGCTCTCCGGCGGTCCGAGCAGCGTCTACGCAGACGGCGCACCTTCGGTCGACGCAGAGCTCTTCGACGCCGGCGTCCCGGTCTTCGGCATCTGCTACGGCTTCCAGGCGATGGCCCAGGCCCTCGGCGGCACGGTCGAGCGCACGGGGCGCAGCGAGTACGGCGGGACCCCGCTCGAGGTCATCGACGGCGGCTCGGCTCTCTTCGCAGGCCTCCCGGCGCAGCAGTCGGTGTGGATGTCGCACGGGGATAGCGTCACCGCGGCGCCTCGTGACTTCAGCGTGACCGCGACGAGCGCCGGTGCCCCTGTCGCGGCCATGGAGTCCGTGGAGCGCCGCCTGGCGGGCGTGCAGTTCCACCCCGAGGTGATGCACAGCGAGCACGGCCAGCGTGTGCTCGAGCATTTCCTCCACGACGTGGCCGGTCTGGCGCCGAGCTGGACGACCGAGGGAGTCATCGACGATCAGGTGGCCCGCATCCGCGAGCAGGTGGGCGATGGGCTCGTGGTCTGCGGACTGTCCGGAGGAGTCGATTCCGCGGTGGCTGCGGCCCTGGTGCAGCGCGCGGTGGGGGATCAGCTCACCTGCGTCTTCGTCGATCACGGCCTTTTGCGTGCGGGCGAAGCTGAGCAGGTCGAGCGCGACTTCGTCGCCGCGACCGGCGTACGACTCGTCGTCGTCGACGCGCAGCAGCGCTTCCTCGACGCGCTCGCGGGGGTCACCGATCCCGAGCAGAAGCGCAAGATCATCGGACGCGAGTTCATCCGCGTCTTCGAGGACGCGGCACGCGACGTGGTCGCAGCAGCGGGGGAGTCGGGTCGCACGGTCGACTTCCTCGTCCAGGGGACGCTCTACCCCGACGTAGTCGAATCCGGTGGAGGCGCGGGCACCGCCAACATCAAGAGCCACCACAACGTGGGCGGCCTGCCCGATGACCTGGCCTTCACGCTGGTCGAGCCCCTGCGCACCCTCTTCAAGGACGAGGTGCGCCAGGTCGGGCTCGAGCTGGGGCTGCCGCCCGAGATCGTGTGGCGCCATCCCTTCCCGGGACCGGGCTTGGCCATCCGCATCGTGGGCGCGATCGACCGCGAGCGGTTGGAGATCCTGCGTGCGGCCGATGCCATCGCGCGCGAGGAGCTCACGGCCTCGGGTCTGGATCGTGATGTGTGGCAGTTCCCGGTCGTGCTCCTCGCCGACGTACGCTCCGTGGGCGTGCAGGGAGATGGACGCACCTACGGTCATCCGATCGTGCTGCGTCCGGTCTCGAGCGAGGACGCCATGACGGCGGACTGGTCGCGGCTGCCGCACGACCTCATCGCACGGATCTCGACCCGGATCACCAACGAGGTGCGCGAGGTCAACCGCGTGGTGCTGGATGTGACGAGCAAGCCCCCCGGCACCATCGAGTGGGAGTAGCGGCGACTGGGAGTGAGTCCGATGAGCGAGAAGAATCCGCAGCCCCGTGATGATCAGGGGGTCAAGGACGCTGGGGAGCATGTGCTCCACGGCATCGAGGACGTGGCCGATGTCCTCGGCCATGGACTTGGCGGGGCCGTGAAGGGCCTTGCCGATGGCGTTGAATCCGCGTCGGCCCAGACCCAGGTGCGCAAAGACGATGAGGGGTAACGGCCCTGCCTGATGGCGCACCCGCTCGGCTAGGGTGTTGACGTGGAATTCGTCTACAACCTCCTCGTCGTCCTGCACTTCATCGGTCTCGCCAGCCTGCTCGGCGGCTTCCTCGTGCAGATGAAGTCCGCGGACAAGGGTGTCAACCCCGCGATGCTTCACGGTGCTCTCACCCAGCTGGTCACGGGCGTGCTGCTCGTGGGCATCGCCTCCGCCGGCCTCGTGCCCGGTGAAGAGGTCGACCACGCCAAGATCGCCGTCAAGCTGGTGATCGTCCTCATCATCACGGCACTGGCCATCGTGGGACGCAAGCGCACTCCGCCGCAGGTGGGGCTGTGGGGCGCGATCGGCGCGCTGACTCTCGTCAACGTCGTCATCGCCGTCTTCTGGAACTAGATTCCCAGCTTCGATAACGGGCGCAGGACGAACGGCGCGCGCTGCTAGGGGATCGTCGTGCGCAGGAAGGCCTCGGCCAGTCGACCCTGGGCTAGCCCTGCGAGCTCCGCGGCCATCGTCATCCAGCCGCGGATGCGCTCATCGAGATCGTCCATGTGCGCGGTCTGACTCTCGTGGGCGCGCAGTGCGGCCAGTTTGAGCTCGACCTGATCCGTCACGTCCACGAAGTGGTTGGGCTGGGGGGCGCCCATGACCCACACATCGTGCACCGTCCAGGCATCGAGCCCCTCGTCCTGCAGGAGCGACGGGTGGGCGAAGGGATTGCGGGCATCGGGATAGATCGCGAAGATCGCACCCTCCCCGGCGGCCATGTGGTCCGGGTGCGACGCGGGGATGCGCGCCCAGTTGCGCTCGGGTGACTGGATCAGCATCCGCTCGGGCCGGATTTCGCGGATGACCCGGCTGATGTCCCGACGCAGGCCCTGGGTGACCTCCAGCTCCCCGTCGCGGTAGCCCAGGAAGCGGACGTCCTCGACACCCAGGATCCGGCCCGCAGCGACCTGCTCGGCGCGACGGATGCGAGGGATCTCCGATCTCGGGACGGCGGGGTCGAAGCCGCCGGCGTCGCCGTCGGTGACGATGCAGTAGGTGACCCGGGTCCCCTGCGCGATCCAGGAGGCCACGGTCCCCGCGGCTCCAAAATCGACGTCATCGGGGTGGGCGGTGACGACGAGCGCGCGCTCGGGCACCTGGTCGTGGGGGGCGGTGGACATGGGCTCCTCGGCTCGATGAGGCCTCTGACGTGGGCGGATGCATCCGAAGTCGCGTCGGGACGGGTGCTGGACGGAATTGGTGACGATCTGGGGACTTTCCGGGGAAACGCCCGTGACGATCGGGGCTCACGGGTCTGGAGGGGCTACCTTGGACGGCGTGCGTGCCCGTGGTGGCCCTTCCGGGCCTGATCCTAAGGGGCCGGTGACCCGAGTGCGGGCCACGGTCCTGGGTGCCTGCGTGGCGCTTGTCGCGGGCTTCCTCCTCATCGCCCAGCCGGCGGCCTCCTCTCCGATCGGGGAGGCCGACCACGTGCCGGACCCCTCGGTCGTCGAGGGCGCGTCGGGCACCCCCACCCGGGGCGATGCCGGCAAGGCGGCGCAGAAGAAGGCCCAGGACAAGAAGGACGGCAAGAAGGCGGCCGACGTGCCCCTCCCTGCACCTCCCACGGTGCCCGCGGGCCTGCCCGCCGAGGTTGATCCGCTGCCGACGTATCAGGGGCAATACATCTGCGATCCCGCCACCAAGCCGGGCACGCAGCGCGTCGCCGACCTCATCCGTGCGACGTATCCCGACTCGCGCAGCATCTGGGTGCCGCGCGAGTGCAGTTCAGGTGGCCGCAGCGAGCACAAGGAAGGCCGCGCGCTCGACTGGATGATCAACTCCAAGATCCCGGAGCAGAACGCGCAGGCCGAGTCGTTCCTGCAGTGGCTGCTCGCCACCGACGAGAACGGCAACCAGTTCGCCATGGCGCGTCGACTCGGCGTGATGTACATCGGTTGGGGCGACGAGATCTGGGAGTCCTACACGCAGCGGTGGACTGAGCTGAAGGGCTGCTACAGCACGCAGCAGAGCAGCTACGACACCTACTGTCACCGCGACCACATCCACATTTCCTTCTCGTGGGACGGCGCTGCCGGCCAGACGAGCTTCTGGGGCGGCGACCCCACGCCCGCGCCCTTCTGCACGGCATCGCGCACCCCCGCGACCACGGCCGCAGATCCCGGTGACGGACTCGACTTCGTGCCGGTCGCCCCGCAGCGCCTGCTCGATACGCGCAGCGGTCAGGGCAACAACGGCAAGCCCTGTCGCCTGGCCGCGCGCTCCAGCGGAGGCGCCGGCGCACCCCTGGTCCTGGACATCTCCGGGCGCAAGGACTCGCCCGGCACGCGTGTGAAGGCTGTCGCGGTGCGCGTCACCACGCTGGCGTCGAACTCGCCTGCGACGCTCCGCTCCGCCGCCAACGGCACGCTCTCGAGTGTGGTGGTCAACGGCAAGCGCGAACTCGTGTCGATCCTGCCGGTCGCGACCGACGGCACCATCGCGCTCACGACCGACTCCGGAGCCACGCACGTCACCGTCGACCTGCTGGGATACTTCGTTACTCCGGGGGGCAGTGACCCGACCGAGGGCCGGCTCCTCGCCCATGCCAACCAGGTCGTCTACGACACGCGCGTCCTCAACCAGCCGCTGCAGCCCGGTGAGAAGCGTGTTGTCGACGTCGCCGTCGGCGCCACCTCCGACGGACCGCCCGCAGGTGCCCTGCTCACCGTGGGCGTCTCGGGTGCGGAGAAGGGCGGCCGACTGCTGCTGCGCCGCACCGGCGACAAGCACTCGCCGGCGGCGCCCACCATCGCCTATCGACGCAGCGCCACCGCCTCGGTCCCCGTGATCGCCGCCCTGGATCCCGAGGGGCGCATCACCGTGGTCAACACCGGCAAGGGCAAGGTGGACATCACGATCGCCGTGCAGGCGTCGGCCGTCCGCACCCCCGAGCTCGGCGCCCTGCTGGTGCCTGTGCAGCCGGTCGAGGTGCGCCGTGCCCGCGCGATCCTCACCCGTCTCCTGCCTGCCCCCGAGGTCGGGGACACCTCGGGCGCCACGGCCGACACCCTCGCGGCGCGCTCCGCCGTGAGCGCCTCGGGAGCCACCGCAGCCGTGCTCCGCGTCTCCGCGTCGGGCACCAAGGGCGGTGAGGTGACCTTCTACTCGCTCGATAAGCCGGAGACGCCTTCGCTCATCGTGCCGCGGCAGACCAAGGTCAACGGGCTCATCATCGTGCCGCTCGACAGTGTCGGCACGCTGCGACGCGATGTCGTTGGCGGCGTCGAGGTGACCGCACACGTGGTCGCCTACCTGCGCTAGACGGGCACTGTCTCAGGAGCGCCGTACGATCGGCAGGTGCCTGACCTCAATCCCGCCCAGCAGGAGGCCGTGACCCATCGCGGCAGCCCGCTCCTCATCGTCGCGGGTGCGGGATCGGGCAAGACCCGCGTGCTCACCCAGCGCATCGGCCATCTCATCCAGAGCGACGGGGTGCGCCCCTCGGAGATCCTGGCGATCACCTTCACCAACAAGGCGGCGCGCGAGATGCAGGAGCGGGTGGCCGCCCTCGTCGGCCCCGCGTCGCGGGCCATGTGGGTCATGACCTTCCACTCCGCCTGCGTGCGCATCCTGCGGCGCGAGGCGGGTCGGCTGGGGATCTCCACCAACTTCTCGATCTACGACGCGGCCGACGCCCAGCGCCTCATGGCGATGGTGGTCAAGGACCTCGATCTCGATCCCAAGCGCAACCCTCCCCGCGGCCTGTCCTCGCGCGTCTCGCACCTCAAGAACGAGCTCGTCGACGAGGAGACGTTCGCGCGTCGGGCCGAGACTCCCCAGGACCGGATCCTGGCTGAGGCCTACGCCGAATACCAGCGACGCCTGCGCCGAGCCAATGCCTTCGATTTCGACGATCTCATCGGCTCGACCGTCGCCCTGCTCCAGCTCTACCCCGATGTGGCCGAGCACTATCGGCGTCGCTTCCGGCACATCCTCGTCGACGAGTATCAGGACACCAATCACGCGCAGTATGTCCTCGTCCGCGAGCTCGTGGGCGATGGTCGTGACGGAGTCCCCCCAGCGGAGCTGTGCGTCGTGGGTGATGCAGATCAGTCCATCTACGCCTTCCGTGGGGCGACCATCCGCAACATCGAAGAGTTCGAGCGGGATTACCCCGAAGCCAAGACCGTGCTCCTGGAGCAGAACTACCGGTCGACCCAGACGATCCTCGACGCGGCCAATCGGGTCATCGCGCGCAACGGCGGTCGCCGTCCCAAGCGACTGTGGACCGATGCGGGTGCGGGGGCGCCGATCGTGACCTACGTGGCGGATGACGAGCATGACGAAGCCCGCTTCGTCGCGGATGAGATCGACGCCCTCGTCGATGACGCGGGGATTCGTCCGGCGGATGTCGCCGTCTTCTATCGGACCAATGCGCAGTCGCGGTCGCTTGAGGAGATCTTCGTCCGGGTGGGCCTGCCCTACACCGTCGTCGGCAGCGTCCGCTTCTACGAGCGGCGCGAGATCCGCGATGCCATCGCCTACCTCCGCGCGATCGCCAATCCGGATGACGATGTCTCGGTGCGGCGCATCCTCAATGTCCCCAAGCGAGGCATCGGAGACCGGGCCGAGGAGGCCATCGAGTCCTTCGCCCAGCGCGAGCGGATCTCCTTCGGGGCGGCCCTCGATCGGGCTGACGACATCCCCGGCCTCGCCACGCGTTCCCAGACGCAGGTGGTCGCCTTCGCGAGACTGCTCACGGACTTGAGGACGCTCGTGGAGTCCGGCGCCGGTCCGGCCACCGTGCTCCAGGCGATCCTCGAGCAGACCGGCTACATCGCCGAGCTCCAGGCCTCGCACGACCCCCAGGACGAGACGCGCCTGGAGAATCTCGCCGAGCTCGAATCCGTGGCGGCCGAGTACGAGCGCGACGCGGAGGATCCCAGCCTCACCGGCTTCCTGGAGCGTGTCTCGCTCGTGGCCGACGCCGACGAGATCCCCGACGATGACGACGGGGTCGTCACGATGATGACCCTCCACACCGCCAAGGGACTCGAGTTCCCCGTGGTCTTCCTCACCGGCATGGAAGACGGGATCTTCCCGCACATCCGGTCGCTCGGCTCGGAGACCGAGCTCGAGGAGGAACGCCGGCTCGCCTACGTCGGCATCACGCGGGCGCGCGAACGCCTCTACCTCAGCCGCGCGATGTCGCGATCGGCATGGGGTTCGCCGATGCACAACCCTGCGTCGCGATTCCTCGATGAGATCCCGGCCGAGCTCGTCGAGAGTCGTCGCGATGAGCCCGTCCTCACCTGGTCCGGCTCGACCTCGGCTCCCGCGCCGCGGCCGTCGGCGCCGACGGGTGCGCTGAAGCGGCCGGAGCCTACGGCGGGCACGCGCCCCGTGGTCGCACTCGCCGTGGGCGACCGGGTCCTGCACAAGACCTTCGGCATGGGCACGGTGACGGGGACGTCAGGCGTGGGGGACAAGGCCGAGGCGACCATCGACTTCGGCGCCGTGGGGACCAAGCGCCTGTTGCTGCGCTATGCCCCCGTCGACAAGATCTAGGGGCGGTCAGCAGTCGTATCGGTCAGCAGCCGAAGTTGCGGCAGGCCCAGGCGGGCGGCTTCGCGGGCACGCCGGGGCGCGATCCGCTCCACAGTCCCGCGGGATTGGTGGGCGTGAGCGCATCGCCCACGCGCACCTCGAAGTGCAGGTGCGACCCGGAGGAGTTGCCCGTGTTGCCCATCGTCCCGATCAGGTCCCCGGCGCGGACGCGATCTCCCTGCCGGACCTTGATCTTGTGGAGGTGGGCGTAGCGCGTCTGGGTGCCGTCGGCGCGCATGATCATGACGAGGTTGCCGTAGCCGCCATAGTTGAACTCGGCGTACTCCACTCGGCCGTCCGTGGCGGCGTAGATGGGATCCCCGGTCTCGCCGTTGAAGTCCAGCCCCGCGTGGCCGCGCGGCCAGGAGGGGCTCACGTCACCGAAGGTGCCGCTGATCGGCGTGCCCCAGGTGACCGGGTAGCTGTACGCCGGACCCTCGCGCTCGGCCTTGCGCTCCGAGGTCGCGGGCTCCGCCTGGGCGTCCGCCGTGAGTGAGCGCGCGGCGGTCACCGAGGCCAGGTGGGCGATCCCCGCCGACCCGTCGAGGCGCCCGTCGGTCTCGAGATCGACGGTCGCACCGGAGCCGAGGACGGCGCCGGCGCCACCAGCACCGGCCACGGGCCCGCTCGGCCGGGAGTCGGCGAGCGAGGGAGCACCTGCCGCGAGCACGATCGCGCCCTGCGCGAGCACGAGAGCGGCCGCGGCCAGGAGCGGTCCGACGAGACGGCGCATGGGAGCGGTTTATCAGCCGGGGCGGACCCCGCACCACCTCGCTGTGACTGGTGTGACAGGTGTGGCACTTGATGTGACCCGGGTCACATCCCCGGGCGTCTTCCTCCTCGGGCGCCGTCCACCTCAGGCGCTGGCCGACTCCGGAGTGCCCGGCTCATCGAGGAGTGCCAGCGTCGTGGCGATCTCCCGGATCACCCGGCCGTCGACCGGGAGCGAGAGGTGCCCCACGCCGCGGGCGAGCACGTTGCGCGCGCGCAGGTCGGGATGCTCGACGCGGGCATGGGACTGCGGGATGACCAGTTGGTCGATGTCGGACCAGAAGGCGAGGAAGCGGGTGCGGCAGCCGGGCGCCGGCTCGGCGAGTTCGTCGATGACGTCACCGCCGATCCGCATCTGGCGCGCGACCTCGAGTGGCACGAAGTTCGCGGGGAAGGTGCCGCTGTGCGGGCTCCCCAGCGTGACCAGTGTGTGCACGCGAGCGTCGCCGCCGAGGCGCTGCACCAGGTAGCGGCCGATCAATCCTCCGAGCGAGTGCCCGATGACATGGACGCGTTCGTGCCCGGTCTCCTCGCACACCTGGTCGATGAGCGTTCCCAATCGTGCCGCCACCGCGCGGATGTCCTCGGTGAGAGCGGAGTAGTTGAGCGCATAGGTCGATCCGAATCCGCGTCGGTGGAGTCCCCGTCTCAGCAGGGTGAAGATGGACCGATTGTCGAAGATGCCATGCACGAGCACGATCGGCGTCCCTGCCGCCTCCACATCGCCGACGAGAAGTCCCCGTTGAGTGGGCGGCAGACCCTCGAGGGAGTGGCGCTCCTGCTGCAGCCGCAGCTGCTCCTCCACGACGCCGAGGGGATACATCGCGAGGTGCGCGGTAACCCAGGCCGCCTCCACCGCGACGCCGCGGGCAGTCGAGGGCGAGAGCAGTGTCCGCGCAGCATCCGGTCCCCATGCCGGGATCGGCATGGCGGGGAGGGCGATTCGAGGCACCCGCCGACGCTAGTCCGGGAGTGAGCGCGGTGTCTTGATGACGCTCCGAGTCGTCGTCGGCGTCCCGGTATCGTGTCGGGCGGCGCTGGGGCATGTCCGCCCGGCGCGACCGTCGGGTCCTGGGAGGTGCCATGCCGGCGAGGATCGTCGTCGCCAAGCCCGGACTCGACGGGCACGACCGCGGGGCCAAGGTCGTCGCGCGCGCCCTGCGCGATGCCGGGTTCGAGGTCGTCTACACGGGCCTCCATCAGACGCCGGCCCAGATCGCTGAGGCGGCCATTCAGGAGGATGCCGACGCCATCGGGATCTCCGTGCTCTCCGGTGCGCACCAGGTCCTCTTCGAGGAGCTCATGCAGGAGTTGAGGGTGCGCGATGCCGAGGACATCCTCGTCTTCGGCGGCGGCATCATCCCCGACGCCGACATCGCGGGGCTCAAGGCGCTCGGAGTCACCGAGGTCTTCGGGCCGGGCACCCCGCTGCCGACCATCGTGGAGTGGGTCGGTGCCCACGTGCCCGATCACGACGCCTGATCAGTAGGCTCGCTGCGTCGCAGCCCGGCAGGGCTAAGCCGGAGGAATCAGTGGACCTTTACGAGTACCAGGCCAAGCACCTCTTCGACTCGCATGGAGTCCCGGTCACCCCCGGGGAGGTGTGCGCCACCCCTGACGCGGCCCATGAGGCTGCGCGCAAGATCGGCTCCGCCGTGGTCGTCAAGGCCCAGGTCAAGACGGGCGGCCGCGGCAAGGCCGGCGGTGTCAAGCTCGCAGCGACGCCCGAGGAGGCCCAGGCGCGCGCCGAGGACATCCTCGGTCTCGACATCAAGGGCCATGTCGTACGCCGAGTGCTCGTGACCCAGGCGACGGATATCGCCGAGGAGTACTACGTCTCCTTCCTCCTCGATCGGGCCAATCGCGCCTTCCTCGCCATGGCGAGCGTCGAGGGCGGTGTCGACATCGAAGAGGTGGCGGCCACGCGCCCCGAGGCACTTGCCCTCGTGCGGATCGATGCCATCGAGGGCGTGGATGCGGCCGTCGCGGCGCGCATCGTCGACCAGGCCGGCTTCCCCGCGCATATCCGCGACCAGGTCGTCAACGTGCTCGTGCACCTGTGGGAGGTGCTCGTCCAGGAGGACGCGACCCTGGTCGAGGTCAATCCGCTCGTCCTCACCGCCGACGGCCGCGTGCTCGCGCTCGACGGCAAGGTGACGCTCGACGACAACGCCCATTACCGCCACGCTTCGCACGCCGATCTCGTGGACCGGGATGGCACGGATCCCATCGAGCTGCGCGCCAAGGAGTTCGACCTCAACTACGTCAAGCTCGACGGCGAGGTCGGGATCATCGGCAACGGCGCGGGCCTCGTGATGAGCACCCTGGACGTCGTGGCATATGCCGGCGAGGAGTTCGGCGGCGTGCGCCCGGCCAACTTCCTCGACATCGGCGGCGGCGCGAGCGCCGAGGTTATGTCCAACGGCCTCGACATCGTGCTCAACGACCCTGATGTCCGCGCTGTCTTCGTCAATGTCTTCGGCGGCATCACGTCCTGCGACGCCGTGGCCAACGGGATCGTGCAGGCGGTAGGCGCCCTCGCGGAGCGCGGCACTCCGGTGACCAAGCCGATCGTGTGCCGCATCGACGGCAACAACGCCGTCGAAGGGCGGCGGATCCTCACCGAGTTCAACCACCCGCTCGTGGAGATGGTGGAAACCATGGACGATGCGGCCCGCCGCGTCGCGCAGCTGGCCGGAGGTGCCGCATGACGATCTGGCTGGATGGCGAGAGCCGCATCCTCGTGCAGGGCATGACCGGCTCAGAGGGCACCAAGCACACGCGTCGCATGGTGGCCAGTGGCGCTCAGGTCGTCGCCGGCGTCACCCCCGGCAAGGGCGGCCAGGAGGTCGACGGCATCCCGGTCTTCGGTGATGTGCGCGAGGCGATGGTCGCGACGGGTGCCAACGTGAGCGTCGTCTTCGTGCCCCCGCGCTTCGCCAAGGCTGCGGTGGAGGAGGCGGTCGACGCCGAGATCCCGCTGTGCGTGGTCATCACCGAGGGCATTCCCGTGCATGACACCGCGCAGTTCTTCCAGTACGCCGTCAACGCCGGCACGACGCGCATCATCGGGCCCAACTGCCCGGGCATCATCTCTCCCGGAGTCTCCAACGCGGGCATCATCCCCGCGGACATCACCGGGCCGGGGCCGATCGGCCTGGTGTCCAAGTCCGGCACGCTGACCTACCAGATGATGTACGAGCTGGGCGACATCGGCTTCTCCACGTGCGTCGGCATCGGCGGCGACCCGATCATCGGGACTACGCACATCGATTGCCTCGCTGCCTTCGAGGCCGATCCCGCGACCGAGGCGATCGTGATGATCGGTGAGATCGGCGGGGACGCCGAGGAGCGCGCGGCAGCATTCATCGCGGAGCACGTCACCAAGCCCGTCGTGGGCTACGTCGCAGGATTCACGGCGCCCGAGGGCAAGACCATGGGTCATGCCGGCGCCATCGTCTCGGGCTCGTCCGGCACCGCAGCCGCCAAGAAGGAGGCCCTCGAGGCCGTGGGCGTGCGCGTGGGCCAGACGCCGAGCGAGACTGCGCGGCTCATGCGCGCCCTCCTGCGCGGCTGACCCGGGGTCGTCCGCGCGGCAATACGCGCGACAGATGGTGCCCATGGGCCTGTGGATGCCCGCGTGCCGTTACGGGGGCGCGCCGGTCCTGGCTGACAGTCTTGTCCGGTGAGTCTCACCGCACGATCGGGCGCCCCCACCGGGCAGGCGCCTTCCGCGCCGCTGCCCCTCGTGGTGGCCGGTGCGGCGGCGGGTGCGGCCGCCGCGATCTTCAGCTTCCTCACCCTCGCCGTCGTCGCGCTCGCGGCCTGGATGCTCGACCCGTCCGGGGCCCAGGAGTGGACGCAGATGCTCGAGGTCGCCTCGGCCGCCTGGCTCGCGGGCCTCGGTCAGGCACCCACCGTGGCCGGCATCACGCTCACCCTGCTGCCCCTGGGCTTCGCCCTGCTCCCGCTCGTCGCGGTCCTTGCGGCGGCGCGATGGGCCACGGATGCGTCGGCGGTGGCCCGTCGCGGCGAGGCCGCCGTCGTCGCCCTGTCCGTGGGCGCGAGCTTTGCCGCGGTGGGTGCGCTCATCGCGGGGATGAGCCGCAATCTCGATATCTCACCGGCGCGCACGGCCCTGGTCTCCGGACTCGTCGTGGCGGCAGTGGCCGCCTTCGTCGTGCTGCGACGCGCACGCCTGGTGTCGTGGCGCGCACTTCCCGAGGACGTGCGCGACGGTGCCGCGGCCTTGGTCGTCGCCCTGCTCGCGCTCGTCGCAGCGGCGAGCGTGCTCCTTGCCGTCGCCGTCGTCATCAGCTTCGACGAGATCACCGCGCTGCTCGTCGAGCTCGACGCGGGCGCCTCGGGCCTTCTCCTCCTGGCCGTGCTCACGCTGGGCTATCTCCCCGTCGCGATCACCTGGTCACTCGCCTACCTGCTCGGTCCGGGCATCACGGTGTCCGTGGGCACCGTCGTGGCGCCGTACGCCGATCCGCAGACCGCGGCGCTCCCCGGATTCCCGCTCCTCGCGGCGCTTCCCGATCAGGCCCCGGCGGGTGCCCTCCTGCTCCCCGTCCTCGCCGTCGGCGCGGGCGCCCTTGCGGGCGCACTGCTCCGCCGCCGCGGTCACGTCGGCCTCCCGGGGGCGCTCGTGGCGCTCGGTGTCGCCGTCGCGGCGTCCCTGCTCCTTGCCGCGGCCTCGTGGCTGTCCACCGGGTCCCTGGGGGATACCTCGCTCCAGGGGCTGGGACCCGCCCTGCTGCCGACGGCACTGGTGGGCGGCGCGCTCGTGGCGCTGGGCGCTGTTGGTGTCACGGCGTGGCCCGCGCGGAGCGCGCATGGCTAGCACCGTGCGGGTGCCGCGCAGGTCCGATGCGCGGTCGCCCAAGCCCGCCTTCACGCTGGCACCGATGTCGCGACGTGTGCTCGGTGCGCTCATCGACATGGTGCTGCTTCTCTTCGTCGCCGGCGTACTCTCCGCGACACTCGAACGGATCACCTCGGGCATCACGCGGGTCCGTCTCGATGCTGTCTCGGGCGAGCGCACGGTCGACGCGTCGCTCGCACTCCCGCTCTGGCTTCCCCTCGCCGTCTTCGTCGTGCTCACGGCCGTCTACACGGTGGTCCTCATGGCGCTGTGGGGTCGCACCCTGGGTGGCTGGGCGATGGGGATCCGTTGCGTGCGCGCCGACACCGGTGGTCGTCCCGGATGGGCGTTGGCGACGCGCCGGTGGGGCGCCCTCTATGGCGCGGCGGGCGTGCTCAGCTTCCTGCCGGTCGTGGGCTCCTTTGCGTGGCTCGTCACACTCATCGTCGGGCTGTCGCCGCTGTGGGACGGGCACCGACTGCTGCGCGGCTATGCCGACTACCTCGGCGGTGACGTGGTCGTCATGGCGCGTGGGGGAGTGTCGCCGCAGCGATAGGGTCGCGATGTGCGCGCGCGAGTCGTCGTCCTCGTCTCCGGGGGCGGCACCAATCTCCAGGCGCTGATCGATGCCCCCCAGCAGGCCTTCGACATCGTCGGGGTCATCTCGGATCGCCCGGATGCCGCGGGGCTCGATCGTGCCGCAGCGGCGGGGATCCCCACCGCCGTCGTCCCGCCGAGCGCCTCTCCCGATCGCGCGGCCTGGGATCGCGACCTCGCCCGGACGATCGCGTCCTTCGATCCCGCGTGGATCGTATGCGCGGGATTTATGCGCATCCTCGGCGCCGCCGTGATCGAGGCCTTCCCGATGCGCATCGTCAACACGCATCCGGCCCTCCTCCCCGCCTTCCCCGGTGCGCATGGCGTGCGCGATGCGCTCGACTACGGCGTGCGCGTCACGGGATGCACAGTCCATCTGGTCGACGCGGGCGTCGACACGGGCCCGATCCTCGGCCAGCGCGCGATCGACATCCGCGATGGCGAAGGCGAGGACGCGGTCCATGAGCGCATCAAGGTGGTGGAGCGCGAGCTCCTCGTCGATATCGTGACCAGGCTGTGCACCCAGGGGTGCACAGTCCACGGCAGGAAGGTGACCATTCCGTGAGCGCGGACTTCGATCGCAGGCCCCTTCGGCGGGCCCTCATCTCCGTCTACGACAAGACCGGGCTCCCGGAGCTCGTCGCGGCGCTCGATGCCGCGGGCGTCGAAATCGTGTCGACGGGGTCGACGGCGGCGCACATCGAGCAGGCAGGGGTCGCGGTCACGGCCGTCTCGGACCTCACGGGGTTCCCCGAGTGCCTCGACGGTCGCGTCAAGACGCTGCATCCGCGAGTCCACGCGGGGCTCCTGGCCGACACGCGCCTGCCGGAGCACGTCGCCCAGCTCGACGAGCTGGGCATCGCCCCCTTCGAGCTCGTCGTCGTCAACCTCTATCCCTTCACCAGCACGGTGGCATCGGGGGCGAGTGAGGACGAGTGCATCGAGCAGATCGACATCGGCGGCCCGGCGATGGTGCGCGCATCCGCCAAGAACCACGCGAGTGTCGCCGTCGTGGTCGATCCCGCCGACTACGCCGAGGTGATCGGCGCGGTGAGTGCGGGTGGCTTCACCCTGGAGGAGCGGCAGCGCCTGGCCGCGCGAGCCTTCTCCCACACCGCGGCGTACGACGTCGCCGTCGCCACGTGGATGGGCAATGTCGTCGCTCCCGATGGATCGGGATTCCCCGCATGGCTGGGACAGGCCTGGGAGCGTCAGGCGGTCCTGCGCTATGGCGAGAACCCTCACCAGTCCGCCGCGGTCTACGCCGCCGACTTCTCGCGTCCGGGCCTCGCGCGCGCCGAGCAGCTGCACGGCAAGGAAATGTCCTACAACAACTACGTCGATGCCGATGCTGCGTGGCGCGCGGCGTACGACCACGGGCAGCCGGCCGTCGCCATCATCAAACACGCCAATCCCTGCGGCATCGCCGTGGGCGTCGACATCGCCGATGCCTACGAGAAGTCCTTCGCGACCGATCCCGTGTCGGCATTCGGCGGCGTGGTCGCTGCCAATCGTCCGGTGACGCGGGCCATGGCCGAGGCGATGGCCGACGTCTTCACCGAGGTCGTCGTGGCCCCCGCCTACGACGAGGAGGCCCTCGTGCACCTCATGGAGCGCAAGGGCTTGCGCATCCTCACCACGGAGCCTCGACCTGAGCGGGGATGGGTCGATCTGCGTCCCATCTCGGGGGGTGTCCTGCTCCAGGGCGCCGATGACCTGGGTGCCGACGGTGACGACCCCGCGACGTGGCGACTCGTGGCGGGCGCGGCCGTGGATGCCGCCACCATGGAGGACCTTGCCTTCGCGTGGCGCGCGGTGCGTGCGCCGAAGTCCAACGCGATCCTCTTGGCCAAGGACGGCGCGGCCGTGGGCATCGGCATGGGCCAGGTCAATCGCGTCGATGCGGCGCGCCTCGCGGTGACGCGGGCCGGCGAGGATCGCGCGCGCGGGGCCGTCGCCGCGTCGGATGCCTTCTTCCCCTTCCCGGACGGACTCGAGGTCCTCCTGGACGCAGGCGTGCGTGCGATCGTCCAGCCGGGCGGCTCGGTGCGCGATGAGGAGGTCATCTCGGCGGCGGAAGCCGCGGGCGCGAGCATGTACCTCACCGGCACCCGGCACTTCTTCCACTGAGTCCCGTGACGCGCGACGAGGAGTCCGGATGACCTCCGGGGTGCGCGGTGGCGCTCTCGTGGCCGGTGCCACAGCGCTGGCGGTTGGCGCCCTCACCGCACTCCAGTCGCGCATCAACGGGGAGATGGCCAGCGTCACCCAGAGCGGACTGCAGGCCGCCATCGTGAGCTTCGGGACCGGGTGGATCCTGCTCACCGTCATCCTGCTCGTGAGCCCCGCGGTGCGCCGAGGTCTCGCGTCGGTAGTGGCGGCCCTGAGGTCAGGTGCCCTGCGCTGGTGGCAGATCGTCGGCGGTCTGCTCGGAGGGTTCTTCGTCGCGGTGCAGAGTGCCACGGTGCCGCTCATCGGGGTAGCGGTGTTCACCGTCGCTGTCGTGGCCGGCCAGGTGTCCAACAGCATCGTCGTCGATCGCCTGGGCCTCGGGCCCGCGGGACGCCAGGCGGTCACGCCCACCCGCGTGATCTCGGCGATCCTCGCCGTGGGCGCGGTCGTGATCGCGGTCTCCGACCGGCTGGGCGGGGGAGTGGAGGGATCGACGTTCGCGGTGATCGCCGCACTCGTGGCTGGGCTTGCGATCGCCGTGCAGCAGGCGATCAACGGTCGCGTCGGTGCGACGGCACGCAATGCCTGGACCGCGGCCTGGGTCAACTTCACGCTGGGCACGGTGATGCTCGGCGTGGCGCTCGGACTCGCCTGGGGCTTCACCGAGTTCGATCCGGGCGCCCTCCCGGCGGGTCCCTGGTGGCTCTACCTCGGAGGCACGATCGGCGTCCTCTTCATTGCTGCCGCCGCATGGGTCGTGCAGCGCCTCGGCGTACTCCTCTTCGCCCTCCTCGCCATCACCGGTCAACTCACCGGAGCCCTGCTGCTGGACTGGCTGGCCCCCGCGGCGGGAGTCACCTTCCACCTGACCCTGGTATTCGGTGTGCTCCTGGCAGCCGTGGCCGTCGCCGTGGGCAGCCTCTCCACATGGGCCCCTCGCCTGCGGCGCACGCCCGGTCACTAGGTTCTGGGCCATGACCGCAACCATCCTTGACGGCAAGGCCACCGCAGCATCGGTGAAGGCCGAGCTCGCCACGCGCGTGGCCGCACTCCGCGCGCGCGGCATCGCCCCCGGTCTCGCGACGGTCCTCGTGGGCGACGATCCCGGCAGCCACGCCTACGTCGGAGGCAAGCATCGGGACTGCGCGGAGGTCGGCATTGCTTCCATCCGCGTCGATATGCCCGCGGATGCCACTCAGGAGCAGGTCGAGGCCGAGGTGCGCAGGCTCAACGACGACCCGGCGGTCACCGGCTACATCGTCCAGCTGCCGCTGCCCAAGGGCCTGGACAGCAATCGAGTGCTCGAGATCATGGACCCGGCCAAGGATGCCGACGGCCTGCATCCCATGAATCTCGGTCGACTCGTCCTCGGCATCGACGCGCCGCTGCCCTGCACCCCGCGCGGCATCGTCGAGTTGCTGCGGGCATACGACGTCCCCATCGCGGGCGCCGAGGTCTGCATCGTGGGTCGAGGGATCACCGTCGGCCGTCCACTCGGTCTCCTGCTCACCCGCCGCCAGGAGAACGCCACCGTGACCCTGTGCCACACGGGCACGAAGGACATGGCCCAGCATGTCGCCGCCGCCGACATCGTCGTCGCCGCGGCGGGTGTGCCCCACGTGATCAGCCCCGACATCGTCAAGCCGGGAGCGGCTCTGGTCGATGTGGGCATCACCCGCACGGATGCCGGGCTGGTTGGCGATATCGATCCTGCATGCGCCGAGGTCGCGGGGTGGATCGCACCCATGCCTGGGGGCACGGGCCCCATGACGCGCGCGATGCTCCTCGCCAACGTCGTCGAGGCCGCCGAGCGGTCCTAGGCTGCTCGCATGAGCGGCATGGCCGAGGTCCACAGGCTGCGCCCCCGGCGGAATCGCTGGTGGGGGCAGTGGCCGATTGTCGTCGTGCTCGCGGGGGTGGCTGCGTCACTCATCGTCGTCGCGCTCGATCGCTTCCGACTGGGATCGCTCATGCTCGCCGCGAGCCTCGTGCTCGCCTTCGTCCTGCGCCTCGTGCTGCCGTCGGATCGCGCGGGCATGCTCGCCGTACGGTCCAAGCGGGTGGATCTCATCGTGCTGGGTGTCCTTGCCGGGGCACTCGTCGTCTTCGCCCTGTGGGTGCCTCCCCCAGCGTGAGAGGGCGTCGGCGCGGGGACTAGCGTGGACCACGTCGCCAAGGGAGGGCCGCTGGCGTGGCCCTCGCGCAGGCTGAGGACCACTGAGGAGATGCCCGTGTCCCGCACGCCCGTCAATGTCGCCGTCACCGGGGCCGCCGGCCAGATCGGCTACGCACTGCTCTTCCGCATCGCATCGGGAGCGTTGCTCGGGCCTGATGTGCCAGTGCGCCTGCGCATGCTGGAGATCACCCCCGCGCTCCAGGCTGCCGAAGGCACCGCCATGGAGCTGGACGATTGCGCCTTCCCGCTGCTCGCCGGCATCGACATCACCGACGACCCCCGCGCCGCCTTCGACGGCGTGAACGTCGCCCTCCTCGTGGGCGCGCGCCCGCGCGGCCCGGGCATGGAGCGCCGGGACCTTCTCGAGGCCAACGGCGGCATCTTCAAGCCGCAGGGTGAGGCTCTCAATGCCGGTGCTGCCGACGATGTGCGCATCCTCGTCGTGGGCAATCCCGCCAACACCAATGCCCTTATCGCCCAGGCGCACGCTCCCGACATCCCCCGCGAGCGCTTCACCGCGATGATGCGCCTGGATCACAACCGAGCCGTGACGCAGCTCGCGCAGCGGACCGGCTCGGCCGTGACCGACGTCAACAAGGTCATCGTCTGGGGCAACCACTCCGCATCGCAGTACCCCGACATCACCCACGCCACCGTCAAGGGCCAGCCGGCGACCACGGTCGTCGATGACCCGGCATGGGTGGCCGACGTCTTCATCCCCACCGTGGCCAAGCGCGGTGCGGCGATCATCGAGGCCCGTGGAGCATCCTCGGCGGCCTCGGCCGCCAATGCCGCCATCGATCATGTGCACGATTGGGTGCTCGGCACGCCGGAGGGCGACTGGGTCTCCGCGGGCGTGCCGTCCGATGGTTCCTACGGCATCCCCGAGGGGATCATCTCCGGCTTCCCGTGCGTGTCCCGCAACGGCTCCTGGGAGATCGTCCAGGGCCTGGAGATCGACGACTTCTCCCGCGCCCGCATCGATGCCTCCGTTGCCGAGCTCCAGGAGGAGCGCGACGCCGTGGCCGCCCTCGGCCTCCTCTAGTCCGCACCCATCAACGAAGGAAAGAGCCTCATCGTGGCGAAGATCAAGGTGGTCAATCCCGTCGTCGAGCTCGACGGCGACGAGATGACGCGCATCATCTGGCAGTTCATCAAGGACCAGTTGATCCTGCCGTATCTCGACGTGGACCTGCGCTACTACGACCTCGGTATCGAGCATCGCGATGCCACGGACGATCAGGTGACCATCGACGCGGCTCACGCCATCCTGGAGTACGGCGTGGGCGTCAAGTGCGCGACGATCACTCCGGATGAGGCGCGCGTCGAGGAGTTCGGCCTCAAGAAGATGTGGAAGTCGCCCAACGGCACGATCCGCAACATCCTCGGCGGCGTCATCTTCCGTGAGCCGATCATCATGTCCAACATCCCGCGGCTCGTGCCGACGTGGACCAAGCCGATCATCGTGGGCCGCCATGCCTTCGGCGACCAGTACCGCGCGACGGACTTCAAGGTCCCCGGTCCCGGCACGCTCACGATGACCTTCACCCCGGCGGACGGCTCGGAGCCGATGGAGTTCCAGGTCTTCGATTTCCCCGAGTCGGGCGTGGCCATGGGCATGTACAACCTCGACGACTCCATTCGCGACTTCGCCCGGGCGTCGTTCCGTTACGGACTTGCTCGCCAGTACCCGGTCTACATGTCGACGAAGAACACGATCCTCAAGGCCTACGACGGACGCTTCAAGGACATCTTCGCCGAGATCTTCGATGCCGAGTTCAAGGCCGAGTTCGAGGCCGCCGGACTCACCTACGAGCATCGCCTCATCGACGACATGGTGGCGAGCGCCCTGAAGTGGGAGGGCGGCTACGTCTGGGCATGCAAGAACTACGACGGAGACGTCCAGTCAGACACCGTGGCCCAGGGCTTCGGCTCCCTCGGCCTTATGACCAGCGTGCTCATGACGCCTGACGGTCGCACCGTCGAGGCCGAGGCCGCCCACGGCACGGTGACCCGTCACTACCGCCAGCACCAGCGCGGCGAGGCCACCTCGACGAATCCCGTGGCGTCGATCTTCGCCTGGACGCAGGGTCTCGATCACCGCGGCAAGCTCGACGGCACGCCCGACGTCTCGGCCTTCGCGCAGACGCTCGAGCGCGTGTGCATCGAGACGGTCGAGAGCGGTCAGATGACCAAGGACCTCGCCCTGCTCGTCGGCCCGGACCAGCCCTGGCTCACCACGCAGGACTTCCTGGCCGCCATCGATGCCAACCTCCAGAAGGCGATGGCCTGAGACTTGGCACGCGCCAAGGGTGCCCCCCTCGTCGCGATCACGGCCAACGTCAACGGCATCCGCGCAGCCGCCCGACGCGGCGGCCTGGACTGGCTGGCCGATGCCGGGGCTGACGTCATCTGCCTACAGGAGGTCCGGGCGACTCACGAGCAGGTGCACGAGCAGCTCGCGGAGAGTCGACTTGCCGACATGCATGTCTCGCACAGTGCCTCGCAGAGCCTGGGACGCAACGGCGTCGCCGTCCTGAGTCGTCAGCAGCCCAGCGCCGTGCGCGAGGGACTCGGGGAGCCGGAGTTCGCAACTCAGGGACGCTGGATCGAGGTTGACCTGGACACGGCCCTGGGCCCGCTCACCGTCGTGTCCGCGTACGTCCACACAGGCGAGGCGGAGACTCCGAAGCAGGACGAGAAGTTCCGCTTCCTCGAGGCGATGGATCGACGGCTCGCGGCATTGCGCCGTAAGGCCTCTCGGCAGAAGGGCCACGTGCTCGTTACCGGCGACTTCAACGTGGCTCATGCCGAGGTCGACATCAAGAACTGGAAGGGCAACCGCGACAAGGCGGGCTTCCTCCCCGAGGAGCGGGCCTATCTCGATCGGTGGCTCGGGGTGCCCGGAGGCAAGCCGGGGCCGTGGAGCGATCTCGGCCGAGCGCTGGGTGGCCCCGGGCCGGGCCCCTACACGTGGTGGTCCTGGCGGGGGAGAGGCTTCGACACGGACGGCGGCTGGCGTATCGACTACCAGATCGCGACGCCGGGCCTCGCCGCTCACGCACGTGAGGCCGTGGTGGGCAGGGCCCCGACGTACGCGGAGCGCTGGAGCGACCATGCTCCGCTCACCGTCACCTTCGCCTAGCCACCCCCTATCCTTGAGCGGGTGAGCGGCTTATGGGTCAACATCGTGTTGGTCCTCTTGTTCATCCTCCTCGGCAGTTTCTTCGCTGCCGCTGAGATCGCCCTCGTCTCGCTTCGCGAGAGCCAGGTCGAGCGCCTCTCGGTCCGGGGGCGTCGCGGACGCACCCTCGCGGCCCTGGTGCGCGATCCCAACCGATTCCTCGCGGCAGTCCAGGTGGGCGTCACCCTCGCGGGCTTCATCTCCGCGGGCTTCGGCGCATCGCAGATCGCGCCGGCCCTCGTGCCCGTGCTGGAGTCGTGGGGACTCTCGGAGGGCTGGGCCTCCGCCCTGTCCTTCATCGGCGTGACGATCGTCATCGCCTACATCTCGCTCGTCATCGGCGAGCTCGTGCCCAAGCGCATCGCACTGCAGCGGGCGGAGTCGACCGCGCTCTTCCTCGCCGGTCCGGTCGAGTTGCTCGCGCGTATCACCCGCCCCTTCATCTGGCTGCTGTCGATCTCCACCAACGCCCTCGTCCGTCTCCTCGGAGGCAACCCCCACTCGGGCAAGGAGCAGATCACGGGCGAGGAGTTGCGTGACATCGTGGCGGCGACGGAGGAGCTCACGGCCGAGGAGCGCGCCCTCATCGACGACGTCTTCGACGCGGGCGATCGCGAGTTGCGCGAGGTCATGCTGCCGCGTACGGAGGTGGCCTTCCTCGACGCCTCCACGCCGGTGCACGACGCGATCCTGGAGGTGTCGGACGCCCCGCACTCGCGCTACCCGGTGATCCGGGGCTCGGCCGACGACGTGGTCGGCGTGGTGCACATCCGCGACCTCCTCACCCCGGACGTCGACCGCTCCACGCGCCGTGTGGGCGACCTCGCCCGTGAGACGGCCTTCTTTCCCGGCTCCAAGCAGGTGATCCCGGCGCTCACGGAGATGCGGCGCCTGCGCCAGCACCTGGCGATCGTCGTCGATGAGTACGGCGGCACCGCGGGGATCGTCACTCTCGAGGACCTCGTCGAGGAGCTCGTGGGAGACATCCGCGACGAATACGACACCGAGGCGTCAGGCCCCCGCACCGACGTCGACGGGCTCCTCAACCTCGAGGACTTCGCCGACGAGACCGGCGTGGAGCTGCCCGACGGCCCCTACGAGACCGTCGCCGGCTTCGTCGTCTCCCAACTCGGAGAGCTCCCGTCCGTCGGCGCGACCGTCGAGGTCGACGGCCATGTCCTCACGGTCACCGAACTCGATGGACGCCGTGTCGCCCGCATCAGCGTCGTGCCCGTGCCCGACGGACCCGGCACCGCGGGCGACGCCGCGCCGCTGCCACAATGACCCCATGCCGGAGATCCCCGTCCACACCCCGCCGCGCGTGCTCTCCGGCATCCAGCCGACGGCGGATTCCTTCCAGATCGGCAACTACCTGGGGGCGCTGCGGCACTGGGTGAGCCTGCAGGAGACCCACGAGGCCTTCTACTGCGTCGTGGACCAGCACGCCATCACCGTCGAGCATGACCCGCAGGTGCTCCGCCATCGGACCCTGCTCTCCTTCGCCCAGTTGCTGGCGGTGGGACTCGATCCCACGCGGGCCACGGTCTTCGTCCAGAGCCACGTGCCCGAGCACGCGCAGCTCGCCTGGATCCTCGAGTGCCTCACCGGCTTCGGCGAGGCCTCGCGGATGACGCAGTTCAAGGACAAGTCCCAGCGCGAGGGGGCCGACCGCGCCACCGTCGGACTCTTCACCTATCCCGTGCTCCAGGCGGCCGACATCCTCATCTACCAGGCCTCCGGGGTGCCTGTCGGCGAGGACCAGCGCCAGCACCTCGAGCTCACCCGTGACCTCGCCCAGCGCTTCAACGCGACCTTCGGCCCGACCCTCGTCGTGCCGGAACCGCTCATCGTCAAGGACACCGCCAAGGTCCTCGACCTCGCCGACCCGACCGCCAAGATGAGCAAGTCCGCGCCGGCGGGATGCATCTTCCTCCTCGACGACCCCAAGGTGACGCGCAAGAAGGTCATGTCCGCGGTCACCGACTCCGATCGCGACATCCGCTACGACCCGGTCGACAAGCCCGGTGTCTCCAACCTGCTCACCCTGCTCGCCGCCTTCGGCGGAGGGGACGTCAACGCCCTCGCTGTCTCCTACGACGGTCGCGGCTACGGCGATCTCAAGAAGGATGTCGCAGAGGTCGTCGTGGACTTCTGCACCGGCTTCCGTGGTCAGGTGGACGAGCTCATGTCCGACCCCGCCGAGCTCAGCCGTCTGGTGCGCCTGGGGGCCGATCGCGCTCGTGCCGCGGCCACGCCCACGCTCGCGGCTGTCTACGAGCGGGTGGGA